>Ga0209211_10000825_pt1 | contig 61537 bp, 43 predicted proteins | sample RifGroA2_FD_183992 | JGI IMG/M metagenome (GOLD analysis project Ga0209211, IMG submission 183992) | Groundwater microbial communities from Rifle, Colorado, USA - Groundwater A2 (SPAdes) (version 2) | ecosystem: Environmental > Aquatic > Deep subsurface > Groundwater | place: Rifle, Colorado... | reverse complement strand
CGCGGGGCAAACTGTAAACCGCTTTTGGCGCTCTGTTTGATTTCGCCTTAATAGCCACAATCAGTTCGTTATTGACGACATCAACCGCAACAATATTTCCGTCCTTCGCTTTTTTGCCGATGATAAGTTCCGCCACTTTGTTAAGAATCTTGCTTTGAATCAGCCGTTTGAGCGGTCTGGCGCCGTAGTTGGGATTGTAGCCTTCTTTCGCCAAAAAGGAAAGGGCTGGCTCGGTTATTTTGAGATTTATGCCTTTGCCGGCTAATCGTTTGGCGGTAAACTCAATCTGAATTTTCACGATGTTTTTTATCTCTTCCGGCGAAAGCGAGTTGAATATTATTATCTCGTCCAGACGGTTGAGGAATTCCGGACGGAATCTGTTTTCCAGAGCGGTTCTGATTTTGTTTTTCATCTCCTCGCCGGTTTCCTTTTGGCGAGTTTCGTCGCTGGTGGAAACGGCAAAGCCTATTTTTTCCAGCTGGCGGATGTATTCGGAACCGATATTGGAAGTCATTATAAGGATGGTGTTTTTGAAATTGACGCGCCGGCCTTTGGCGTCAGTCAGCCTGCCATTGTCCAGAATTTGGAGCATTATGTTGAATATGTCCGGGTGCGCTTTTTCTATCTCGTCAAAAAGAATGACGGAATACGGCCTATGCCTGACAAGCTCGGTCAGTTGCCCGCCCTCTTCATATCCGACATAACCGGGCGGCGAACCTATTATTTTGGAAACGCTGTGCCGTTCCATATACTCCGACATATCCACTCTTATCAAAGATTTTTCGTCGTTGAACATAAACTCCGCCACAGCTTTGGCCAGTTCAGTTTTGCCCACACCCGTCGGACCTAAAAATATGAACGAGCCGATAGGCCTGTCTTCGTAAGCCACTCCCGCCCGCGACCGCCTGACCGCGTTGGCGATTTTTGTTATCGTTTCATCCTGTCCGACGACTTTTTTCTTTAGCTCCTCTTCCATTTTCATAAGCTTCTCCATTTCCCTTTCCAGCATTTTTGACACCGGTATGCCTGTCCACCTGGAAACGACGGCGGCAATGTCTTCTTCCGTAACTTCCTCGCGAAGAATTCTGGATATCTGCTTTTTCTTCAGCCTGTTTTCTTTGAGCTTGAGCTGTCTTTCCAGTTCCGGTATCTTGCCGTAGCGAAGCTCCGCCACCTTGGCGAAATCTGATTTTCTTTCGCTGGCATCGGCTTCCAGCTTAAAAATTTCCAACTCTTTCTTAATTTTGCTTATGAAGTCAATGTTTTCTTTCTCGCTTTTCCACTTTATCTGAATCTCGCTTATTTTTTCTTTCAACTCTCTTATGTCGTCGTCAATCTCTTTAAGCCTTTTTTCTTTTTCTTTTTCTTTTTTCTCGTCTTCGTCGGCCGTATTTCTTTCTTTTTCTTTTTTCAAAACTTCTCTTTCCACTTCCAACTTCATTATTTCTTTGTTGGCGATTTCCAGTTCGTCGGGCATACTGTCCAATTGCAAGCGCAAAGCCGAAGCCGCTTCGTCTATCAAGTCAACCGCCTTATCCGGCAAAAATCTGTCAGCGATATAACGGCTGGACAAATTAACGGCCGATTTGATGGCATCGTCGGTTATTTTTATCCCGTGATAAAGTTCATACTTGTCGTTGAGTCCTCTTAAAATGGCGACAGTGTCGTCAATGGAAGGCTCTTCCACGTAGATGGGCTGGAATCTTCTGGAAAAGGCGGGGTCTTTTTCTATGTGTTTTTGATATTCTTTCAGCGTCGTCGCTCCGATGGCGCGAAGTTCGCCCCGGGCCAGCGCGGGTTTGAGCATATTGGAAGCGTCAATGGACCCCTCGGCCGCGCCCGCTCCGATAATGGTGTGAATCTCGTCAATGAACAAAATGACTTTGCCGGCCGACTTTTCCACTTCTTTCATCAGCGTTTTTAATCTTTCCTCAAACTCTCCCCGGTATTTCGTTCCCGCCACCAGCGAACCGACATCAAGAGAAATAAGCTCTTTGTCTTTCAGCGACGCGGGAACTTCTCCCTTGACTATTCTTTGCGCCAGACCTTCGGCGATGGCCGTCTTGCCCACCCCGGCTTCTCCTATCAAAATAGGGTTGTTTTTCGTTCTTCGGTTGAGAATTTGCATCAGCCTTTTAATTTCGCTGTCCCGGCCGATTACCGGATCAAGTTTGTCTTCTCTGGCCAAAGAGGTGAGATTGCGGGCGTATTTTTCAAATATCCTGGATTTCTTCGGTTCCTCCACGTCCGCCGCGCTGGACTTTCTGATGTCGGACAAGATTCTTAAAACGCTGTCTTTTTCTATTCTAAAACGGCCAAGAATTTCTTTGGCTTTTGACGGCGTATCCAAAATCGCCAGAAACAAATGTTCGGTGGAAACATAATCGTCTTTAAGAACTTGAGCGACTCGGTGCGAAATTTCCAGCGCTCGGCTCAATTCCGGGGTTATGTAGACCTGATAAGTCGGAGAGATGACGGAAGAACGCTCCGCCTCGGACATATTTTCAAAAATTGTGTCGCTGAGAAAATTTATGTCCACCTCCAATTTATCCAAAACGGAAATCACAGCGCTTTCGTCCTGCAAAACAAGGGCGGCTAAAAGATGCAGGACGTCAACCTGATTTTGTCCTCTCTCTATCGTCAGCTCGTGGGCCTTCCTGACGGCTTCTTGAGCTTTAACCGTGAAATTTGAAAATGGGGGCATACAAATATAAATTTTTAATTTTTAATTTTTAATTTTGACGCGTCGGCAATGTCTTTTTTGGCTAAATTTATCGGCAAAGCGAAACCGATATTTTCCCTCGGCGCTCCGACGGTGTTGATTCCAATCGCCCTGCCGTTTAAGTCAACCAGCGGTCCGCCGGAATTGCCAGGGTTGGTGACTGCGTCAATCTGAATCAAGGCGACCAGATCTTCCGTTTGAGAAACCGCTCCAACGGCGGCGGCTATTTTGTTCAAACCAGAAACAACTCCCACGGAAACCGTGTTTTGGAACTCTCCCGAATCGCCGCCGAGAGCTACGGCTGTTTGCCCGACATTGATATTTTTGGAATCTCCTAAGGGTATAAAATTAAAATTATTTCCTTCTGCTTTAAGAATGGCTATGTCTTGAGACGAGCTTCTTGAAATTACGGTTGCGGGGAATATGTTGCCATCGCTTGTCGTTACGATATATTTCAACTCTTCGTCTCCAACTATGTGCCTGTTTGTCAAAACAATCCCATCTTTGGAAACAAAAAATCCAGAACCTGCCGGCATTGGTTTTTTCCCAACCTCTTCATTTGTCGTTGTCGCCGTCAAGTCTTTAGCCGTCGCGGCCATTACGCTGACTACCGCCAAAGAAGCTTCTTTTATAACTTTCACGAGATTTTCTTCGTTAGAAAAAATAACTGTTTTTTCTTTGATCGGAACTTCTTTGGGGACAAGTTTTTCCACCACTTTGCTGATGGTGTGAGTAATTGGTTGAGGAGCCTGATTTACTAAAGTCACGGTCACTATGCCCGTGGCCAGCGAGGTAACGAAGCTTACCAAGAGAACCAAGAGGACTATTTGAGTTTTTGTGAGGCTTTCCATGTTCATATCGTTTGTTATTATACCGGAATTTTATCATTGAACACCTTTCTGTCAATAGCGACTAATTAAAATGTTACCTATTTTCTGCTCCAGCATTTTTTTGGTAACATTTAAAACAAGCCGAATTTCAGCCTGATTTGTTCTTCGTTTGTAAAAGACCTCACTCTCACAAATCTCACGAATGGTCTAATTAAAAAAACCTCCACAATAAAAATGTCAAAAATAACAATTCTCCATTCCCCGTCCCACTTGACCGGTTTTTTAATTTCCATTTCGTCAATTTTGAATTTAAGCGCTTTCTTTTCTCCTTCTTTTGTCAAAACAATTTTTACAAAGCCGTCTTTGTCTTCTTTGTAGTCAATAAGACGATCGTTGTAAAATTCATGAACAATGCGATAAAGCCTTTCGGTTTTTATCTGCCGCCAATTTTCAGACATGCTTTTTAAAATTTTAAAATAACCTTTCGGCGATTTGGACAAACCCGGCGCGACTCCGCCCAAAAGCAATAATAAAACTTTTTGTTTTGCGTCTCTTCTCATTTTATTTATTCCACTATTCTAAATCATATTTTATCAATTTTCAAATCCTTCGCTATTTAGGCTGGAGCAGAATTAAGATACACATTAATCATCGGATGAAGTAATTCCCCGCAACAAGTCTTCTTTTTGGAAGCGTTTAAATATACCCGTAATTCAATGCCAAACAACTCCTTTTTAGCGTTCATTGTCATATCGATTACACTAACAGGAATTATGAGCTATACGACATTATTTGACTGATGTTTTTTGTGAGCTATTAGGGACCTTTACAAAAGCAAAAATTTTTATTAGAATTTAAGAACCCTGTTAAAGCGGGGTTTGTTTTATGGAAATACGCAATATCGCCATTATCGCCCATGTTGACCACGGCAAAACGACCCTGACCGACGCCATTTTGAGGCAAACCGGCATGGTGACGGACGAGAATATCAGTATGGACAGCAACGCCCTGGAACAAGAGCGCGGCATTACCATTTACGCCAAAAACACTTCCATTTTTTATAAGGACACTAAAATAAACATCGTGGACACGCCCGGACACTCCGACTTCGGCTCGGAGGTGGAACGGGTTTTGCGTTCAATTGATTCCGTTGTTCTGGTGGTGGATGCTCAAGAAGGGCCAATGCCCCAGACCAGATTCGTGCTGAAAAAATCGCTGGAACTGGGACTGAAACCGATCGTGGTGATAAATAAAATAGACAAGCCGGCGGCCAATCCGGCCAAAACTTTGGACCTGGTTTTTGAATTGTTTTTTGACCTCGGCGCCAATGAAGAACAGCTGGACTTTCCCGTCGTCTACGCCATCGGCCGGGAAGGCGTGGCCAAGCTCAATTTAACCGACGAATCAAAAGATTTGTCTCCCCTCTTGGACACGATTTTGAAAAAAGTTCCTCCCGCCGGAAGCAACAGCGAAAACGACTTGGCCATGCAGCCGTTCAATCTCGGCTATGACAATTTCTTGGGCCGTCTGGCCATCGGCCGAATTTACAGCGGAAAAATAAAAACCGGAAGCGCTGTGTTCGTGAAAAAGCCGAACGGCGAGACAAGAACCGGCAAAATCACCAAGCTTTTTACTTTTGAAGGCATCCAAAGAAAAGACGCGCCGGAAGCTCTTGCCGGAGACATCGTGATGGTCGCCGGATTGCCCGACATTTACATTGGCGAAACAATCTGCTCAAATGAAAATCAGGCCCCCTTGCCCGCCATCAACATAGACGAACCGACCATTTCTTTGAATTTTCTGGTCAACGATTCCCCTCTCGCCGGACGGGACGGAAAATTCGTTACCATTAGGCAGATAAAAGAACGGCTGGAGAAAGAACTGGAAATAAATGTCGGACTGAAGATTGATTTTTCCGCCAACGAATTTTTCAAAGTCTACGGGCGGGGCGAACTGCACATCGCCATACTTCTGGAAAATATGCGAAGAGAAGGTTTTGAACTTCAAGTTTCCCAGCCGCAAGTCATCATTAAAGAAGAAAACGGCCCGCTTCGCCCGGATGGCTCCCGCGAGGCGAGGCAAAAAATGGAGCCGTTTGAAGAAGTGACGATAGACCTGCCCAAAGAATTGTCCGGCCCGATTATAGAAACGCTGGGCCGTAGAAAAGGCATAATGACGCAGATGAAAGAGGAACAAGGTTCCATTATCCGGCTTGTTTTTGAAGCGCCGACCAGAGGCATCTTAGGATATAAAAATCAATTCACCATAGACACCAGAGGCGAAGGGATAATGTGCAGCCGATTTATCGGATTCCGGCCTTACGCCGGAGAAATCAAAAAAAGAGACACCGGTTCAATGACCTCAATGGCTTCCGGCTACGCCGTAGCTTTCTCTTTGGACAATCTTCAGCAGAGAGGAACGCTTTACGTGGAGCCGAACACGGAAATATACGAAGGAATGGTCATCGGCAACACTATGAAAGGAGATGAAATGGCCGCCAATCCGACCAAGGGCAAACAACTGACCAATGTGAGAATGGGCGGACAAGCCGACGAAAAAATTGTTTTGGCTCCGGCTCTGAAAATGACAATGGAAAGAGGTTTGGAAATAATGGCCGAGGACGAATATTTGGAAGTAACGCCTCTGAATGTCCGCCTCCGAAAACAATATCTCAAAGAAAGCGACCGAAAAAATTCCAAGAGGCCGAAGTAGCTAAAATAAAATGATATACTGACGGTATGGCGGTTTATAAAATAAAACTTATCAAAAAAGAAGAAATCGCCGAAGGGACGATGGCTTTTTATTTTGAAAAGCCTGCGGGCTTTGATTTCATCGCCGGACAATATGTAACGGTTTCTCTTATCAATCCGCCGGAAATGGACGAGGAAGGCAATTCCCGATTTTTCTCCTTGATAACCTCGCCTTATGAAAATTGCTTGGGAATCGCCACCAGAATGAGAGATACGGCTTTTAAACGCGTCCTTAAAAATTTGCCTATCGGTTCGGAAATAATGATAGCCGGCCCGGACGGTTCGTTTTGCCTGCACAAAGACGCTTCCAAGCTGGCGGTTTTTCTCATCGGCGGCATCGGCATCACGCCGGTTTTCAGCATTCTCAAAAACGCCGCTTATGAAAAACTTCCCCATCAATTATTTTTATTTTACTCCAACAAACGGCCGGAAGACGCGGCGTTTCTGGAAGAATTGCAAAATTTGGAAAAAGAAAACAAAAATTTCAAACTTATCGCCACAATGACGGAAATGGAAAAATCAAAACAGGCTTGGCTCAGCGAAACCGGGTTTATAAACAAAGAAATGATACAAAAATATCTTGAGGATTTAAACTCGCCGATTTATTATATGTCCGGCCCGCCGATGATGGTGAAAGCGATGAGAGAATTGGCGGAAAAAATCGGCGCAACAGGCGACAATATAAAATTTGAAGAATTCGCGGGATATTAGTATAATAAGCGTATGTACGAAATCTTATTGATGATAAAATATTCTCTTCTGCAAAGCGCCGGTTTTTTAATTTTGGCAATCGCCGCCGCCGCTTTGGTTTTTATAATTTTACACATAATTTCCAAGAAATTTAAAATGGCGAGGAAAATTGCGCTTCCCGCCGTCATCTTGGCTTTAGGAATTTTTTTGCTGTTCTTTTCGCCTCAAATATTCCCCCAGTATCTTAAGTATCCGTTTTTCTTGAAAACTTTCGGGCCGGCCGACGGTCCGGAATTGCCCCTGAAAAATGTTTACACCTTTTTCAAAAATATCAAAAATTTTGAAAAAGTTAATATTGCCAAAGACCCTGCCGATATTCCCTCGCCCATTGAAAGAAACGCGCCCGAAGAAGTGAATGTAGAAATAGAGGCCAAAGAAGTCATCGGAGAAATGGCGCCGGAAATTTTCTTCAATTACTGGACTTACAACGAGCAAGTGCCCGGGCCTTTCATCCGAGCGCGAGTGGGAGACAAAATCAATCTTACTTTGAAAAATCACCCTTCCAGCTTGCATCATCACAGCATAGACTTGCACGCCGTTAACGGCCCCGGCGGAGGAGCGGCGGTGACGATGATTGAACCCGGTCAGTCAAAAACTTTTTCCTTTAAGGCTCTTAATCCAGGCCTTTATGTTTACCACTGCGCTTACCCCAATGTCGCCACTCATATGGCCCACGGAATGTACGGGCTGATACTGATAGAGCCGGAAGAAGGACTGCTGGAAGCGGATAAAGAATTCTACGTGATGCAGGGAGAATTTTACAGCGCCGGAAATTTGGGCAAAAAAGGGTTGCAAGTTTTTGATGCCAAGAAAATGATTGACGGCCAGCCGAAATACATAGTTTTCAACGGCAAGACTCAAGCGTTAAACGGCAAAATGAAAGTTAATGTCGGAGAAAAAATCCGCTTATACGTCGGCAACGGCGGGGTCAACTTAATCTCTTCTTTTCACGTTATTGGAGAAATATTTGACAATGTCTATCCGGAAGCGGCCATCGGCTCGGAACCGCATCACAATGTTCAGACAACGCTGATACCGGCCGGCGGAGCCGGTATTGTGGAGTTTAAAGTTGATGCGCCGGGCAAATATATCCTCGTTGACCACGCTTTAGCCAGGCTGGATCGAGGCGCTTGGGGCGTAATGACCGCCGAAGGTCAGGAAAACAAAGAAATATTTGACGGCGTACCGGATGAATCTCAAAATAGCGGCCACTAAAAAGCGCGGAAAATAAAAATCCCCCGACGGTACCGTCGGGGGATTTTTATTTTTTAACCATAGGCAGATTTAGTAAGAATTTCTTCTTCCTCCAAATCCTCCTCGGCTGCCTCCGCCTCCGCCGAATGACCTTCTCGGCCTGTCGCCTCCTTCGGTTTTCGGCTTGGCAATATTGACAGTCAAGTTTCTTCCGGCAAATTCCTTTTCGTTAAACATTTCTATGGCTTTGTTGGCTTCCTCTTCAGAAGACATTTCCACAAAACCGAAACCTCTGGACCTGTTGGTTTCCCTGTCCATTATAATACTGGCTGAAGTCACTGTTCCGGCTCCGCCGAAATGATTCTTCAATTCATCTTCCGTCGTATCATAAGAAAGGCCTCCCACATATAATTTATTGTTCATTGCGCTAGTTTTTTCTAATTGCTAATAAAATATCTGCGGTAAGACCTTTGTCGCACACTAATTAAAATAATAAGCGAACACCTACAGATTTATCCCGTTTAAAATCAAGCGGGACACTAAAGTATTGTAACAGCATTTCCCAAAAAAACAACAATGTGTATAATTATCACATATGCCGTTAAAAATAAAAAGTGATGATTATAAGTTAAAACAAAAAAATAATATGGACAAAAAAATTAAAAATTATTTAGGAATAGGCGCTCTTGTTTCTATGGTTATCTTGGCGGCGTCTTCTTTAATATTCGCCAACTTCTATTCCAAATCAATAGAGCCTTCTTCTTACCGAAGCTTTTCCGTCAGCGGAGAAGGGAGAGTCGTGGCTATTCCCGATGTCGCTCAATTTTCCTTCAGTGTCATAACCGAAGGAGGAAAAGATATTGCCGCTCTCCAACAAGAAAACACGCAAAAAGCCAATCTGGCCGTCGCTTTGCTGAAAGACAGCGGAGTGGAAGACAAGGACATCAAGACCGCCGGCTATAATTTACAGCCGAGATACCAATATTTTTCCTGCCTCGCCGGTAAAAATTCGTCCGCCAAACCCTGCCCGCCGCCGGAAATAATCGGATACTCAATAAGTCAAACGGTGTCCGTTAAAATAAGGGATTTTGAAAAGGCGGGCGAAATACTTTCCGAAATCGTTCAAAGCGGAGTTAATTCCGTTTCCGAACTTTCTTTTGCAATAGACGATAAAACGGAAATTGAAAACCATGCCCGCCAAGAAGCCATCGCCAACGCCATAAGTAAAGCGGAATCAATCGCCCAAGCTGGAAACTTCAATCTAGGAAAGATATTGTCCATAAATGAAAACTCTTTCCCTGTGTTTAATCAATATAAAACATTAGGGTTTGACGAAAGCGAAGACTTCGCCTCTTCGCCAGTCATTGAACCGGGTTCTCAAGAAGTATCAATCAGTGTAATGATAAGCTACGAAATAAGATAAAAAAGTGAGAATTTCCGTCAAAGCCAAAACAGGCGCCAAATTAGAGTATACTTGCTATCGCTGATATACTCTAATTTTGATTACAACAATTTTTCGTATTCTTTTTTAAGTTTTTCCCAATTGCTTAACTTTCCGGAATCTATCGCCTTTCTTATTTTATCAAGCAAAGTTTTGTAAAAATAAATGTTGTGTAAAGTGGCAAGGCGCCGCGCTTTTGGTTTATTTTCTAAAAATATTTTGCGAAATTCCTTTCTTTTTACGCCCGAATTGCATGCTTGGCATTTACAACCTCTTTCTATCGCCTTATTGTCTTCGGCAAAAATTCCCCTTTGGATATCCAGTCTGCCGTTTTTAGAATAAAGAGCGCCGTGCCGGGCTTCGCGAGTGGGGATGACGCAATCAAAAGTGTCTATCCCATTTTCCGCGCCGATGAAAATATCTTTGATGGCTCCAATGCCAAGCAAATGTCGCGGTTTATCTTCCGGCAAACCGGACAAAGACCAGTCTATGACTTCCCCCATCTGCTTTTCGCCAAAAGATCCGCCTAGGCCAAAGCCGTCAAAAGGAAGCGCGCCGATAACCGCGGAACTTTCTTTCCGCAAATTTTCAAAAATACCTCCTTGAACGATACCGTATAATGCTTGGCCGTTTTTATTTTTCGCCTCCAAACATTCTTTCGCCCATCTGTGAGTTTTGCGCAAAGATTTCTTGTTGTAGTCATAATTATGCAAAGGCGAAGTGCACTCGTCAAAAGCGAAAATTATGTCCGCTCCCAAGTCTTCCTGTATCTTTATGGAAATTTTCGGGTCAAGTTCGTACTTTTTCCCATCATAAGAAAAAACAACTCCATCGCGACCGATCCTCACCGAATTTTTCCTCCCCTCGACATCCGATGTCGAGGGGAGTTTCTGCGAGTTTACTTTGCCAATCTTGTGAACCTTCCCCCAACCAAGACTGAATATTTGAAAGCCGCCGCTGTCGGTCATTATCGGATTTTTCAACCCGAATTTTTTATGCAATCCGCCCGCTTTTTTTATTTCCTTCACTTTGCCCGTTACAAACAAATGAAAAGTGTTGGATATGGTCAATTCCGGCGATGCCAAGCTATGCTCTTTTTTATCCAAAGATTTTATCGTTCCGTGGGTGGCGACAAAGGCGAATCCGGGCGTCAATATTTTTCCATGAGCCGTTTTAATCGCCCCCGTCCTTGCCTTACCTAATTTATTTTTTATTTGAAAAAACATCAATAACTCTTGAGCCTCTCTGATTTTTCGTGCTGACGGATTTTTTCCAGCGCTTTGGCTTCTATCTGCCTGATGCGTTCTCGGGTTACCCCGAATTCCTTGCCGACTTCTTCCAGGGTGTGGACTATGCCGTCGCCCAAACCAAACCTCATTTGAAGGATTTTTTGCTCTTTCGGCGTTAGGTCGTTTAGAATTTCTTGGAACTGGCCGGCCAAAATCTTTTGGGCCGCCTGCCGGTCGGAAGAAAGAATCTTATCGTCGGCCACAAAGTCGCCCAGCGTTGAATCGCCGTCATCGTCTCCGACCGGCGCTTCAAAAGAAACGGTGCTTTGGTCTATTTTTTGGATGTGGTGGATTTTTTCCACTTCCAAATTCATTTCGGCGGCGATTTCTTCGGGAAGAGGCTCCCGACCCAAATCTTGAGACAATCTTCTCAAAACCTGTTTATATTTGGAAATTGTTTCCATCATATGCACCGGAATCCTGATGGTTCTGGCCTGGTCGGCGATGGCTCTAGTTATCGCCTGCCGTATCCACCAAGTGGCGTAAGTGGAGAACTTGTAGCCCTTTCGCCAGTTGAATTTTTCCACCGCCCGGAACAACCCGAAATTGCCTTCTTGAATCAAGTCTAGAATGGACAAATCGGGGCTTCGGCCGACATATCTTTTGGCGATGGAAACCACTAGCCTCAAGTTGGCTTTTGTCAAAATATTTTTGGCCTCCTCGTCGCCTTCTTCAATCCTCTTCGCCAATTCCCTTTCCTTGGCGGCGTCAATTAAGGAGATTTTGCCTATTTCCCGAAGATACATCTGGACGGCGTCTATGGATTCTTTGTCCAAGCCTTGTTCCAACTTTTTCCCGTCCGTTTCTTCCGATTCAATCATATCCTTGCTCTCAATGACATCAACGCTTGATTCGCTGAAAGTGTCGTAAATCGTGTCCAAAAGCGCCACATCTTCTTCAATATGCGGAAATTCTTTGATAATCTCGCTGTAAGTGACAAATCCTCTCGCCTTGCCTTTTTTAAGGAGGTTGTCTATTTTAATTTTTATTTCTTCCGCCTTTTTGGACCCGCCTCTTCGGCGGGCAGGTTTGCTCGGCGGAAAAACCGGTTTTTTCACTTTGACCGCAGGCTTATTCAATTTTGTCGTCTTTTTTATTTTTTTCATTTTGTTTCGTACCACAAGGGTGCTTCTTATTTTCTAATTCACTTCGTGCCACAGGGGCACTTCCAATTTCCACACTCACTCCGTTCGTAAGAAATTTAGGTCGTTCATAAGAAAACAATGTCGTTTAATTTTTTGGTAAGCTTATGAAAATCATCCAAGTATTGTTTCAATTTTAATTCGCCGCTTTCTTCGGACTCGTTCGCCATTTCCAATTCTTTTATTTTTTCCGTCATGCTTTCCAGTTCCGCTTTTATCTCTTCCTTTTCAATTTCTTTTTTTATTTTTAAAAACTCGTTCGCCAGAGACGCTTCTTCGGAGAAAAACAACTCCGCTTCCAATATCAATCTGTTTTTTTTCTCCGGCGGACAACCGTCAATTTCATCTTTTTTAAAAGCGATAAATTCGTCAATAATCGGCTTTAGCCCTTGGTCTTTGGTGTCGTTTTGCCAAAGCGCTATTCCCAAAAGCTTGTTTCGCATAAATTCCAGCCTTGTCTGCTTGGAATTTTCACTTGGAAGTTTAGCTTCCAAGTTGGACTTGGAAGCTAAACTTCCAAGTGGTTTCGGAGCCAGTTTCACCTTCTTTAACTCGTCCCAAACGGCGTCTTCTTTTATTTTCAGTTTTTCGGAGATTTTTTTCACCCAACCAGCCTTTTCCATTTCGCTTTGCAAGACGGCTATATACGGCAAAATTTTCCTCTCTATGTCTTTCCTTTCGTCAAACAATTCCAGATAAAATTCTATGACATTTTTGGCTTCGCTTACCGCTTTTACCCAAGATTCCGGGCTGTCCAAAACGGCGTCGGCCGGGTCTTTGCCGGAAGGGGAAACGGCGATTTTTACTTCAAATCCTTCCGCCAGCGCCATATCAATCCCCTTGCTTGACGCTCTGGCTCCGGCTTCGTCTTTGTCAAAGGCCATTATTATTTTTTCGGTCAAACGTTTTATCAGCTTCAAATGTTCAACGGTCAAGGCCGTTCCCGACACGGCGACGGCGTTAACGATTCCGGCTTGATACGACATCACTGCGTCCATCTGCCCCTCCACAATAACGCAAGCGTCCTTTTTTCTTATCTCGTTCTTCGCTTTGTCAAAACCGTATAAAATCCCTGATTTGTCGTAAAGAACGGTTTGGGGAGAATTTATGTATTTGCCCCCCGAATCAGTCCCCTCTTCGCCGAAAATTCTCCCGCTGAATCCGACCGTTTGTCCGGAAGCGCTGGAAATCGGAAACATTATCCGGCTTCTGAATCGGTCGTAATATCCGGCTTGCGCCTTGGCCGATTTGACAATCATTCCCGCTTTTTCCATCTCGGACTCGGAGTAGCCCTTGTCCTTCAAATAATCGCGCAAATTATTCCAGCCAGCCGGCGCGAAGCCGATATTAAAGGCTTTGGCCGTCTCGCCCTTCATCCCTCTTTTTTTAAGATAAGCGACGACATCCGCATTTTTTCTCAATTCGGTTTCGTAAAATTTTACGGCCTCGTCCATAAGCTGAAGCAGTCTCAATCTTTCGTTTTGCCGGTTTTTGTCTATTTTTTCCACCTCCACCCCCGCCCTATCAGCCAGTATCTTTAAAGATTCCAAAAAATCAACCCCCTCTATCTCCATAACGAAACTGAACATATCGCCGCCCCGGGAACAGCCGAAGCAGTGCCACGATTGGCGGGCGGGAGAGACAAAAAACGACGGTGTTTTTTCGTTGTGAAAAGGGCAATTGGCTTTAAAATTGGCGCCAGCTTTTTGGAGTTTGATATAACTCTGAACGACATCCGTTATGTCAAGACGAGACTTTATTTGTTCTGCAGTGGACATAAATTAGGTTGTAGGAATTAGGTTGCAGGAATTAGGGAGATTCCTAAAAAGCTACAAGCTAATTCCTAAGAAGCTAGTTTTTCTTCTTCTTCCTTCACATATTCTTTCCTGAACCCCGTTCCTGCGGGAATCAGCCTGCCGATTATGACGTTTTCTTTCAGTCCTTTGAGTTTGTCTTCTCCGCCCATAACCGCCGTTTTTATCAAAACTCTGGCCGTGTCCTGGAAAGATGCGGCGGACAAAAAGCCGGCGGCGGACAAAGCCACCTTATCTATGGACATAACCGTTGACTCAAGCTTGGCCGGATTTTTCCCTTCGCTTTCCGCCCTTTCGTTTTCCTCCAAAGCTCTCAGACTGTTGACGGCTTCTCCGGCGTTAAGGTCGGTGTCTCCGGCGTCAATAACCTTAAGCCTTGAAAACATCTGCTTGATTATGACTTCAATGTGTTTCTCGTTGATGGAAGCGCCTTGCATGGAATAAACTTTATCCACCTCTTTAAGGATGTATTCCTGCGTTTTGTCCCGACCGGCCACGGCAAAATATTCTTTTATATTGAGCGACCCGTCCGTCAAAACATCGCCCGCTTTCAGCTTGTCTCCTTTTTTAACCGTGATAAATCGGCCGAAAGGTATGTAAAACTCTTTTGACTCTTTGTCTGTTTTTGACGTTTCCCTGTCAATAAGGACAGTGATAATCTTGTCGGTCGTTTTCAAATCAAGCTCTTCTCCGGCTTGTTTTATTTCCAAAACTTCCCCTTCCGCATCGCAAATTACGGCCGGATTTTTTGGAATCCTCAACAAAAATATTTCTTCAACTCTAGGAAGGCCCATAGTGATGTCTCCGCCGCCGGCGATGCCTCCTTTATGGAAAGTCTTCATCGTCAGCTGGGTGCCCGGTTCTCCGACGGACTGGGCGGCAATGATGCCGACAGCCTCTCCGATTTTAACCGGAGCGCCGGAACCGAGGTCGTAACCGTAGCACTTTCGGCAAACTCCCTTTTTAGCCCGGCAGGTTATCGGGGAATAGATATTGACTTCTTCAGCGCCCGACGATTCCAATTCCCTGGCATCCGTCATAGTTAAAAGATGTCCTTTTTTGAAATTGCCGGCGGATGAGGAGAGTGTCCGTCCAAAAATCCTGGCAGAAAGTTTTTTGCCGTAGCTTTCCACCATTTTTCTAGAGACGATAATTCCTTCTTTGTCGGCGCAACTTTCTTCGGTAACGACAACATCATGAGAAACATCCACCAGCCTCCTGGTCAGATAACCGGCTTTGGAAGTCTTCAAAGAAGTGTCGGCCTCGCCTTTTCTGGCGCCATGAGTGGTTATGAAATATTCCAAAATTCCCAATCCTTCCTTGTAGCTGGACCGGACCGGAAAATCAATAATCTTGCCAGCCGGGTTTATCATCAAGCCTTTCATGCCCGTCATCTGTCCCAGCTGGCCAAGAGATCCTCTGGCGCCGGAAGTTACCATGGCGTAAATAGGACCCATTTTATCCATCGTTCCCGGAACCAAATCTTCAATTTTATTCTTCGCTCCCTGCCAAATTTCTATGACTTTGTTGTATCTTTCCGAATCGGTCAAAAGGCCGTCTTGATATTGGCCTTTGATTTCAACGGCCAGCTTTTCCGCTTCCGCCAAAATTTCTTCTTTCTTTTCCGGCAGTTTAAGATCATGATAACCCCAGCTTATGCCGGAAACCGTCGCATATCTGAAACCGAATTCTTTTATTCTGTCCAAAATATCCGGCGTTGCGTCAATGCCGTATTTCTCAATCAGCCGGGCGACAACGGACGACAGGATTTTTTTGCCCGTCTCTTCGTTGATGTAAGGAAAATCGTCCGGCAGGGTGCCGTTGAACATCAGCCGGCCTACAGTCGTCTCAAAAATTTCTCCGTTGAAAATTTTGTATTTCAGCATATCGTCCGGCAGAACTTTTATCTTCGCTCTTATGTCCACTTTTCCGAAACTGCTGGCCAAAATGGCGTCGTCGGGAGACGAATAATAATTTCCCTCTCCTTGGGCGGATGGCTTAATCTTGGTTAGCCAATAACAACCCAAAACAATATCTTGAGAAGGGTCCACGATCGGCTCGCCATTTCCCGGCCTTAAAAGATTTTTCACCGAAGCGATAATGTCTTTGGCCTCCACTTGAGCTTCGGGGCCGAGCGGGACGTGGACGGCCATCTGGTCGCCGTCAAAGTCGGCGTTAAATCCGTGGCAAACCATCGGATGAAGCTGAATGGCGTTTCCGCCGATTAAAACCGGCTGAAAAGCTTGGAAACTCAACCTATGCAAAGAAGGCGCGCGGTTGAGCAGAACTCTTTTGTCTTTGATGACCTCTTCCAATATGGCCCAAACTTCCGGAATTTTCTCGTCCACCAGTTTGCCGGCGCCCCGAATGTTGTAAGCAATTTCCTTTTTTATCAGTTCGGCTATGACAAACGGCCGGAACAATTCCAAAGCCATATGCTTGGGCAAGCCGCATTGGCTCATCTTTAATTCCGGGCCGACGACGATAACCGATCGGCCGGAATAATCCACTCTTTTTCCGAGCAAATTCTGCCTAAATCTCCCCTGTTTGCCTTTCAGCATTTCCGCCAGCGACTTGAGAGGCCTTCTCTGTCCTTGAGCCAAAGCCGTATTTTGGCTCCGCCTCATCGTGTTGTCCAGCAGGGCGTCAACCGCTTCCTGCAAAATTCTTTTCTCGTTGCGGCAAATAACTTCGGGCGCTTTTATCTCCACCAATTTTTTCAAGCGGTTATTTCTGTTGATGACTCTTCGGTATAAATCGTTCAAGTCGGAAGTGGCGTGCCTTCCGCCGTCCAAGGCCACCATCGGCCTCAAAGCTGGCGGAATGACAGGAAGAGCGGTCAAAAACATCCATTCCGGACGAATGCCGGCGCGCTTCATTGACTTTACCAGATTGATTCGGGCGATAATTTTCGCCCGTTCCTGGGCCGTGGCCGTTTCCAGCAATGGTTCCAGCTTATTTTTAAATTCGTCTAAATTTATCTTTTTGAAAATGTTATAAATGGATTCCGCCCCCGTTTCCGCTTCAAATATCTCGCCGTATTTCATGCTCAAGCCGTAATAGTCAAGCTCGGAAAGCACCCGATACAGAACCAGCGCGTCCAGCTCGCTTTTGGCTTTCAGCATTGAGGTCTTCAAAACATCTTTTTCTTCTTTGGTCTGAACTTCCTTGAGTTTGGTTTTATATTCGGAATCCAGGTTTTTGTAAGCGGCCGCTTTTTCGCTCTCAACGACTTTTGTTATGATATAGCCGGCAAAATAAATAACTTTGTCCAAATCGGTTGATTTGATGTCTAAAAGCATGCCGATTCTGGAAGGCGCCCCTTTTAAAAACCAAATGTGGGAAACGGGAGCGGCCAAAGCGATATGGCCCATTCTTTCTCTTCGCACGATGGAGTTGGTCACCTCCACGCCGCATTTCTCGCAGATTATGCCCTTGTATCTTATTCTTTTGTATTTGCCGCAATAGCATTCAAAATCTTTTTCCGGCCCGAATATTTTTTCGCAAAAAAGGCCGTTTCTTTCCGGACGCTGGGTCCTGTAATTGATGGTTTCCGGCTTGGTCACTTCTCCGCGCGACCAAGACAAAACCTTCTCGGGAGACGCAAGTTTGAGAACTATTGATTCAAAATCGGTGACTTTTGTATCCATACCTTTAAAATTTTTAATTTTTAATTTTTGCGTTTTTAATTTTGCTTTTTCTTGATGTCTATGTCCAACGCCAAGCCCCTCAACTCGCTCACCAAAACATGAAACGACGCGGGCAAGTGCGGACTCTTGAATCTCTCGCTTCTGATTATGGAATTGTAAGCCGAAGCCCGGCCGGTGATGTCGTCCGATTTTATGGTGAGCATTTCCTGCAAAGTGTGCGCGGCGCCGTAACCTTCCAAAGCCCAGACCTCCATTTCTCCAAGCCTCTGGCCTCCTCCTTGGGACTTTCCTCCCAGCGGCTGTTGAGTGATAAGAGAATACGGCCCGATGGACCTCATATGAATTTTGTCCTCCACCATATGGTCCAGTTTCATCATATAAATTTGGCCGACCGTCACTTTTTGGTCAAAAGATTCTCCCGTCCTGCCGTCGCAAAGCTTGACTTTGCCGTCTTCGGGCAAACCGGCTTTTTTAAGTTCTTCTCTGATTTCTTCTTCCGTGGCTCCGTGGAAACCGGGTGTAATGGCGTGATAACCGAGTTTTTCCGCCGCCCAGCCTAAATGAGTCTCTAGAATTTGGCCGATGTTCATACGACTGGCCACGCCGAGCGGATTAAGAATGATGTCCACTGGCGTGCCGTCTTCCAGATACGGCATATCTTCCAAAGGCAATATTTTGGAAATAACACCTTTGTTGCCGTGACGGCCGGCCAATTTGTCGCCGACAGAAACTTTTCTCAATTTGGCGATTTCAACGCGCACTTGTTTGATTATTCCCGGCTCTAGTTTATCTCCCATATCTCTGGAAAAAACTTTGATTCCGATAACCCGTCCCTGCTTGCCGTGGTCAAGCCTCAAGGAAGTGTCCTTGACATCCCTGGCTCTCTCGCCGAAAATAGACCTCAACAATCTTTCTTCCGGAGTCAATTCCACTTCTCCTTTGGGAGATATTTTGCCGACCAAGATATCGTCCGCCCGCACTTCGGCGCCTATTCTGACAACGCCGTCTTCATCCAAGTCCTTAAGCTTTTCTTCGCCTATATTGGGAATATCGTAAGTGGTGATTTCCGGCCCGAGCTTGGTGTCTCTGACATTTATGGAAAATTCTTCCAAGTGCGCGGAAGTGAATTTGTCTTCTTTAACCATTCTTTCCGAAAGGATAATGGCATCTTCAAAGTTGGCTCCTTTCCAAGACAAGAAAGCGACCAAGATATTTTGCCCCAAAGCCATTCTTCCTCCGTCGCTGGAATAATTATCCGCCAAAACATCGCCTTTTTTAACCTTATCGCCGACATTGACAATCGGCCGGTGATGCGTGGCCGTCAAATTGTTGGACCGCAGGAAAGTAGCCAGATTATATTCTCTTTTTTTCTTGCCCGCTTCTTTTATTATTATTTTGGAAGCGTCAACATATTCCGCCGTTCCGTCGTTTTCGCAAAGCGCCATTCGGCCGACATCTCTGGCGGCTCTTTCTTCCATGCCGGTTCCGACCAGCGGCGCTTCCGGCAAAACGCAAGGCACGCCTTGTTTTTGCATATTGGAACCCATCAAAGCCCTAGTGGCGTCATCGTGGTCAAGAAACGGAATCATACTGGTGGCCACGCTGTAAGCCTGATTGGGGGTCATATCCATAAAATGGACATCATTTTTCGCCACCAATCCGGGCTGGGACATAACTCTGGCTTCCACTTCTTCTTCCAAGATTTCTCCGGTTTTTTGGTCATATTTCGCCTCGCTGTGGGCGATATTGTAATTGGACTCGTCCAGCGCGTTAAGGTAAACAACCTCATTGGTGACTTTTCCTTTCACGACTTTCCGGTAAGGAGTTTCCAAAATACCGAACTCATTGAGCCTGGCATAAACGGCCAATTGGACAACCAGACCGATATTGGCGCCTTCCGGAGTTTGGATCGGGCAAATCCTTCCGTAATGGGAGGAATGCACATCTCTGACTTCAAAACCGGCCCTTTCCCGAGTTAAGCCTCCTTGTCCCAAAGCCGTAACCCTTCTTAAGTGTTCTATTTCGTCCAGCGCGTTTTTTTGGGTCATAAACTGGGAAAGCTGGTTGGTAAGGAAAAAATCCCTGACCGCCGACATAAAAGTCCGGTTGTTGACGATCTGCGCCGGCGCCAAAGTGGCCGGGTCAGCCGTGGACATCCTGTCTTGGATGTTCCTTTTCATCTTGGCCATATTCGCTCTCAACTTTTGCTGCAAAAGCTCTCCCGCGCACCTTATTCTCCGGTTGCCAAGATGGTCAATGTCGTCCGGTTGGGCCAAAGAATTATTGTTCAGCTCTATGATTTTGGAAACGATGCCGACAAGATCTTCCAAGGTGATGACTCTCGGCTCTTTTTTTACATTATCCGTCGGCTTACCCAATCTGTTGTTCAGTTTGTATCTTCCTATTACGGAAAGGTCGTATCTTTCTTTGTCAAAAATAGCGTCAATGTAAGTTTTACTGTTTTCAAACCCGAGCATATCCATCGGTTCGCCCGGTCTCAATCTTCTGTAAAGCTCTATGTAAGATTCTTCCGTCGTTTTGGCGGAATCCTTCTCCAGAGTTTTTTTGATAAACGGAATTGGCCCGATGTCTGTCTTGGAAAAAGTTTTTTCTATGTCGGCGTTGTTCTTCAAGCCGAATATCCTGAAAAGCGAGGAAACGGGAATTTTTCTTTTATTGTCAATTCTGGCATAAATAACGCCGTCGGCTTCCGTCTCTATTTCAATCCAGATGCCTCGGGAAGGAATTATTTTTGAGCTGAAATATTTTTTGTCTTTTATCAGATTGGCGTTGAACTGCACGCCGAAAGACCTGGCCAATTGGGGCACCACGACCCTTTCCACTCCATTAATGATAAATGTTCCCCTGCCGGTCATAACCGGAAAATCGGCTAAAAATATTTCCTGCTCTTTGACTTGGCCGATTTCTTTGTTGGTAAGTTTCAGTTTTACTTTCAGCTGGGCGTCCAAAGTCAGATTTTTGGCTCGGGCGGAAAATTCGTTATGTTTCGATTCGTCCAAAGAAAATCCGGTGAACTCAAGAGTGAATTTTTTTTGGGAATAATCGTGGATGGGAGAAAATTCCTGAAACAATTCCGCCAGTCCTTCCGTTATAAGCCATTGGTAAGAATCCGTGTGCATTTTTACCAGGTTTGGCAAGGGCAATACCGGGTCTTTAAGTTTGGCGAAAGATTTTTTGCTCATTATTAATTTGATTATTTAATAAAAAATTAAAAAACCCTTATTTTATAATAGGGATTACCGGCGAAAAAAATTAATTAGAAAATTTAAACATACAAACACCAAAATCCTTTACCTTTTAAGGACTTTATGACCAAATCTTCCATATTTATAGTATAGCGCCTATTATATCCATAACTTAAAACCTGTCAACCCTGTGGATAGCCATTCCGCAGGCAAGGACTACCCTTGGAAATTCCAAGGGTAGTCCTTGGAAAGTTTTTACTGCGCCGCTTTCTTGGCCTGCAAAGCTTTGATTTGTTCCAAGAGCTGGTTAATCAAAGTTTGAATTTGCTGAATTTGCTGGGCTTTTGTCGTTACTCCGACGCTTCCGGTCGGAGTTCCCAATGAAACTGACGGAGCGGCGGCGGAAGAAACGGAAGAAGCCGCGGCTTGGGTTTGTCCATAAATCTCATTCAATTTCTTTCTGGTCAGGGGGCCGACATAACCGACGGGTTCAATGCCGTATTTCTTCTGGAATCGGATGATGGCGTTGCGAGTGGCCGGACCGTAGTAGCCGGTGGCTAAGCCTTCCGGATAGATAGTCTTGTCTTGGGCCAAAGCTTGCTGCAAAGCTTTGACTTCGTTGTTTCGGGAACCAACTTTCAGAGATTTGGTAATGGTAACAGTTAGGCCGGAAGGAGTGGAGATAGTTTTGGTGGTTGTTTGGCCGGTTGTCGTTTGAGTTACGGTCGCGCCTTGGCTGGCGAAAGATGTTTGGCTAGACGCGGTTGAAGCGGCGCTGGAAGCCGTGCCCGGGATGACGGTGTAGACGGGAGTGGGGGTTCCGCCACCACCTCCGCCGCCGCCGCCGCCACCGCCAACAATGCCACCTTCAGAAAGGGTGCAGTTAGAAGAGCTTGGAGTTACCGTTACCGTGGTTACCGGTCCGGACACCATAGCCAGAGTGACTAACGATTGAGAGGCGCTGCAAGTCTGCGAAGTAGTGTAAGTGGTGGGAGAAGTGGTGAACGCCTTTCGGTCGGAAGAAGTTACGGTAAAAGTTGAACCTGGAGACAATTGGATGGAAAAACTTGACGCATTAACTTCTATTGAATCAAAGTTGGCCGTGCCGCTGACAACCAAACTGTAACCTCCCACGCTTACGACGGACGATCCGGACAAGGTCACATCCAAAGCGCCAAAAGCCAAAACGGGAGCAATTAGAAAGGATAGCAAGGCTGTTAAATAAGTTTTCATAATTTTAATGTTTTACAACTAGCCTTTAACGAACCGCCCAAAAGTTGATGGAAGTGCCGCTAAGTGTACCATCGTCTACTGTACCAAGACCGGTGTTGATAATACGCAATTGAATGGTGCTTACGCCAGTCGTAGATGCGGCATTAATAACATACATTTTTTCAAACGAACTTGTGGCTTGCACAAAAACACGATCTCCAACTAGTAAAGCGTCTGCTGGCGTGGTAGTGCAATTTGCAACTCCATCTGTTGAAGAAGCGGCCAGTGTCACATCTCCGAATGAACAATATCCGAAGACCATACCATTAATGGTTGGCGCGGCCGGCTCATCTCCGACTATAAGAGCCGAAGTGCTGGCGGTGCCAATCAGCTTCAAGGTCGTGGCGGTAATTTGAACTTCGCCGTCCGTCGCGTTGGTAATCGTTTCTCCGTTCAAAAGCGTAAGCGAGGTCGTGGAAGCGATTCCGCCAAGTTGAATGACGCCGTCGGTGCCGTTGCTGATTATTTCGCCGTTAAGAAGCGTTAAAATGGTAGTGGTAGCTCCTCCAAGGAAGGTGGCCAAACCGGTAAAGCTGGAAGCGCCTGAAACAGTTAACGCGCCCGTAAGAGCTATTGTGCCGTCGGTGGCGTTGGTAATCGTTTCGCCATTCAACAAAGTGATAGAGGTAGTAGAAGCCACTCCGTCGAGTTGAATGACGCCATCCGTGCCGTTGCTGATTATCTCGCCGTTAAGGAGAGTAAGTGTGGTGGTGGTGGCTCCGCCGGCGAGAGTAGCTAATCCGTCGGCGCTAATCGCTCCTGCGGCAGAAATTGTTACACCAGAGTCACCGAAACCGCCGCCAACTGTAAAACTTGTCGCTGCGGTCTGTGTGGGACTAAAGGTGCCTGTAACTGTTAAATTACCCACAACCGTTGATGAGGCTGTTGAGAGGAATCCGTTTGAGAATGTCCCGCCGGTCATTGAGGTTGTCGCCGCGTTCAAGACGATCGTGCCATCGGTGGCGTTAGTGATTGTCTCTCCGTTGAGCAAGGTCAAGATAGTGGTCGTGGCTCCGCCAAGAAAGGTCGCCAAACTGGTCACATTAAGAGTGGAATACAAAGTAGCCGCTCCGGTGGCCATTAAAGTGCTTGACGCTCTCAAAGAACCGTCAAACCAGGAAGTGCCGTCAAATTCCGACTGCCCTTCAACGAACAAACTGTCATCCGCTAAAGCGGTGATATGTCCGCCCGACGCGTCCGCGCCCACCCTGGTTCCGGAAGTGACGGTTAAATCCGTTCCGAGCGTCACCGCCCCCGTCAAGGCGCTGGTGTCGGTTACGCTCAATGTCCCGCCCGTGCTGATGTTGGTGCTGATTGTCGTCGCCGCGTATGTGACCGTGAAGACAAAAACAAACGACACGAACACCGACAAGACAACACGAAAAAAATTATTGCTTTTCATAATTATTTAAACCTAATAAATTATCTTTTAATACTAAAAATTTCCTAATAATTAAATCGGCTGCCAAGTTTTCACTTGGTAACTTTTATTATACTCCCGCTGTTATAAGTAACAACAAATCGTACCTGTGGATAACTCGCCTCCTCGGCGAGTCGCCGAAGAGGCTTCCGCAGGCAAGGACTACCCTTGGAAATTCCAAGGGTAGTCCTTGGAAAGTTTTTACTGTGTCGCTTTCTTCGCCTGCAACGCTTTGATTTGTTCCAGGAGCTGGTTAATCAAAGTTTGGATTTGCTGAATTTGCTGGGCTTTGGAAGAGCTTGACGGAACGGCTGATGAAACTGACGAAGCGGCGGCGGAAGAAACGGAAGAAGCCGCGGCTTGGGTTTGTCCATAAATCTCATTCAATTTCTTTCTGGTCAGGGGGCCGACATAACCGACGGGTTCAATGCCGTATTTCTTCTGGAATCTCTTGATGGCGTTGCGAGTGGCCAGACCGTAGTAACCGGTGGCTAAGCCTTCCGGGTAGATGGTTTTGTCTTGAGCCAGAGCTTGCTGTAAAGCTTTGACTTCGCTGTTTCGGGAACCGAGTTTGAGAGATTTGGTGATGGTAATTGTAACGCCGGAAGGAGTGGAGATAGTTTTGGTGGTTGTTTGGCCGGTTGTTGTTTGGGCTACCGTCGCGCCTTGGCTGGAAGCGGATGAAGCCGTGCCTTGAATGACGGTGTAGACGGGAGTGGGGGTTCCGCCGCCACCTCCGCCGCCGCCCATAATTCCTCCGCTGTCGGCGGCCATTGTTTTAGCCGAAGCTTCGGAAGAAGCCGAGGATTCAAAACTGCTCGTGTCATAAGCGGCGACTTTATAGTAATAAGTCGTAGCCGCGCTTAATCCGGTATTGGTGTATGAATTCGCGCTGACGGTGGCAATGAGAGGGAAACTGCCGCTGGTGGAAGTGTCCCTATAGACATAGTAACCGGACAAATCGCTTTCGCTGTTAGCTGTCCATGTAAGAGTCAAAGCGGTGGCGGAAGACGGAGTGGAAACGGCCAAGCCGGCAGGCGTCGCCGGAGCCGTCGGGTCGCTGGCTTGCGTCAAGGCGTAGGGCGAGAAGTGGGTCGCTTCGGTGGTGGTGAACACCACTTGGGCCACATTGCTCAAAGTGGAAGTAACATCGCCAGCCGCCATAGCGTTGCCGCTGGAATCATAGTAAGTGGCGGAAGTGTTGAGCGATTCCCATTCCTTTTGGTCGTTGACGGTGGAAACGCTCAATTGCGCCACTTCGGCCGGCGTGTCTATGCCGGAAACGGCCAATTCGGCGACGGTGTAAGTAAGCTCAATGGTGGCTGTTTTGCCGGAGGATAAATTTTTCACCTGGCTGTCGCCGGAATAAGCGCTGATGTCTTTGGCCTTGTTGGCGATAATGTTAACGAGAGGGGTGTTGGGATAATTGACCGTTTCTTTGGCGGTGATGTAAGAATCGGAACCGGATTGGCCCAGCCCGCCGGAGTCAATGGTCACTTTCGTTTTAACGGTCGTGTCTTCAAACGAACCGGAAGCCGTGTCTTTGAAGGTGTTGGAAGTCATCAGAACATCTTGAATGCTGGCGGCGCTGGTCAGAGCGATGTTTATACTTGATACATTTCCGGAAACGCTGACCGGATTGCTGGCATAACCGGCTTCGGAATACTTGTCGGAAGCGGCGTAGACTCTCCATGAACCGGAGTCAACGCTTAAGGTGTAAGCGCCGCTGGCGTCGGCTTGAGTTACGGCCGATCCGCCAGTGGTCTTCTCGGCCCGGACGAAAGCGTAAGGCGCCGCCGAACCGCCGGCCGTTATCGTTCCGGAGATGGTATAAGCGGCGGAAGTCATAACCAAGTTCAAGGTGGCGTTGGCGGACACGACTACGGTTTGAGGAGTCATAATGTAGCCCGGTTTGGCGGCGATAATCTTGTAAGCGCCTTCGGCCAGTTGCAAACTGTAGCCGTTGGTGGAAGTGGCTGACACGCCGTAGTGCATACCGTTGGAAGTGTTGGCGACATCAATCCAAACGTCTCTCAATTCGTTGCCGGAGGTGGCGGAAGTGTGGTAAACCGCGCCGGAAATAGTCCTCAAGGTGGAGCTGACAACGACTTTTATCGTTTCGTTGCCGTCTCCGCCCGTTCCGTCAACATTAAGAATGGTCTTGCCCGCGTCGTAGAACGAGGTGTTGGCGCCGTTGTCCGTGTCGTAAGAAATGCCGCTGGACGGAACGGAGGGAATGAAGACGCGAATAGTGGTGGAAGACATATTGGGAACCTGCAAGGAGGTGGAGGTGCCGTTGCGAAGTTCGGTATGGTTGCCGGAGTTCTTGGCTATGTCAAACAGGTCTATGAACGCCTCGGGAATAGTGATGAAATTGCCGGAACCGTCTTTAAAGTTGACAGTCACGGTTTTTCTGGCGTTGACGCGGACATTCCAGGTGGTCGTGGCTACGATGCCGAATTTGGGAATGGCCGTTAAGTTTTCGTTAATCGGAGCGATTTTGCCGTAGCCGGGTTTGGACACATCTAAGATGTATTGGCCGGTGGAAGTGGCCAATTGCGGCACGCGCAAAGTGTAGGTGCCGTCGGAACCGGTCTTGGTGTCGTAAAATCGGCCGTCGCTGGATGATCGGGCGGAAACTATCACATTAGCGATTCCTTCGCCGGAGTCTATCGCGGCGTTGGCGCTTTCAAAAACGGCGCCCATCACGCTCCAATAAGTCGTTGAGCCGGACGGGGCGAAGTTGACGCCGCTCTGATTGGCGCCGGAAACCGTCACCGATTGATTGTCCATTCGGCCATAACCGGGCACGTGAGCGCCAACTTGCCAAGCGCCGTTATCCACATACAAAGTGTAATTGCCGGAGCTGTCGGTCATAGCGTTGGCGTTGCCCGAACCGTCCGTTCTATAGGCGAAGACCGGGGCGTTGGCGATGTTGTTGGAGCCGTCGCTGACTTTGCCGGTGATGGTGTAAGAAGGTTTCTTGATGGTCAAAACGAACGGGTTGGCGCCGGTCTGGCCGGTGGACGAAGTTTTGGAGCCGTCTACGAAAACATAATTGGAGGCGGCCGAAGTAACTTCCACGGAAAGCTCCCGGCTCTGGCCCATACCGGGGAAGAAAGCGCCGACATTATAGGAACCCTCGCCGATATTAAGAGAGAATTTTCCGCTGGTGTCGCTTTGTCCTTGGGTGCCGCTTCCTTGCGACGGCGAAAAAGCGAAAACCATAGCGTTGGCTATCGTCGTTCCGCTGGCGTCTTTGACTGCGCCGGCGATGGTTTTGCTGGCGGCGGTAATGGTGAAGGTGTGGCTTGTTTTGGGTGAACCGGCATCGGTAAGAGCGCAACTGTCCGGACAGCCGGTCATATTAAGCTGTAACGGTTTGGGCATTATCCAGGCCGGAGCCGGCGGCGGCCCCATCATCATTCCGTCTTTGGGCATAGCCGGCCCGATGCCGATGGTCCAAAATCCGTTTTGTTTGGGAAGATTAAGGGTTTTCCTAAGGGAAGCGGTTAACGCGCCGGTTCCGGGAGTGTCCGTCTGGACCGTAAATTGTCCCGGCCCTCCGGCAAAAATATCTATTTGTTCGCCGGAAGCAAAGACGCTGGCGGCGGCCGTCAAATTAACGGCGAAGGAAACTCCGCCGACAGCTGAAGTCAAGCTGATGTTTCTATTTATAATGCTGGTGGAAGTGGCTCTCATCGGAGACGGCTCGCCGAAACCGAAGTAATCGGTCGTGGTGCTGGACGGGTCAATAAAAGACTCGGTGAAGATGAAGTAATCGTTGTTGACCGGCAAATCGGTGAAAGAATAATTTCCTCCGCCGGAAGCGGAAACGCTTCTTGGCATCGGCCCGAGCACCGGCGATTGGAGCATCACCGTAACTCCGTCCAAACCGGTCGCGCCGTCGTAAGCGCTGACAATTTTGCCTTGGACGGTGGTCGTGGCCGTTCCGCCCAGACTGCCTCCGCCGATGTAAACCGGATTGATGCTGAAGCCGGACTCAATAACAGTGGCTCCATCGGCGCTTTTGGTTTTTATATCCAAAGCGTAGCCGCTGGTGTCAGCGCCTTTGGCGACGGAAGGATTTTTAATGTCGGTCAAACCGAACCTCAAGAAGTCGTGGGTGTCGCCGCTCTCGCTTTTAGTGGCGGTGTCCAGAGTCAGGGTTATGGTTTTGGATTGGGCGTTTTTGGCGATGGCTTTGATGCCGATCGTTCCCGTTCCGGGGCCGTTGATATCCTTGTTCATATCATTAAGCATTTTCATCGTGGCGGAAGAAGTGGCGACACAGCAAAGGCCGAAGTCGGAAGTGGACGGGAAAGTAATGACAATCTGGCCGCCCAGCGGAATCTGGCTGGAAAGGGGAATCTCAAAGCCGTAGGTGGAGCTGGCGCTGGTCATGCTGTTCATCACCATAATGTTGGCCGGAGGCATAAATCCGCTTACTCCGCCTACGCCGCTGAAAGTCGTGGAAGGAGGCGGAGCGCCAAAACTGCCGCCGCCCATACCCGGCTCAAGCATTCCGCCGGAGGTGGCAAACGACATAACCGTGCCGGACATTATGGACGAGGTCATATTAACGCCGGAAATGTCTCTGATATTGGAAGCCGTTACCGAGAACGAAGAACCGGCCGGCATTCTCACCCCCTGAATCTTGGCGGTGTTTCTGGCGGCGTTGTAGGTAATGCTGTGGCCGGCCATAGCGCTTAAAGTCATTGCTTGACTGTTGGCCAAAATGGAATACTTGGTCAAGTCAACGGCATCGGTGGAGTTGACCGCTTCGTTGAACGAAACGGCGATGGCGAAATCATCGGCGCTAACGGCCAGAATTGACGGGGCGATAACATCGGAATTACTGCTTTCTGTGGCAAAGCTAAGAGTGTAATTACTGCCCATAGCCGTTCCGGAAATATTTTTGATACTGGCTCCCTTGACCGTCAAAGTCATATTTTGGCCGGCCGGCAAAAGGTTGGTGGAAAGCAAAGTTCCCTCTTTGGAAGCCGGGTCGTAAGTAAAAGCGGACGGAACGATAGCGCCGCTGTCTATGCCCAGCGTTACCGCGCCGGAAGTGGCGGTGGACAGGTCAATATGGTCGTTGAAAGTTAAAATAAAGGAAACATTGTTGAGCGGAACATTGGTCGCGCCGGCGGCTACCGGCAAAGCGGCGATGACCGAAGGTCCCGTGCTATCCGCCGTACCTGTGCCAAAGGGAATCATCCATTGGGGCATCGGCAAAAGAACGCCGTTGGAACTTTTGACGCCGGTCGTATCGCCTCCGCCGCCATTGCCGTCAATGCTTATTTCGTATTGAGTGTTGTTCGCCAAAGCCGTAAAACCGCTGATGGTGAGCGTGGTCGTGGTAGCGTCGTAAGAGAAAGCGGCGCCGGAAAGAGAAATTGGGGTCTTAACGCCGGCGGCGTTGCTGGATAGGCTGATGTTGGAAGCGGTAAGAGTGCTGGCATTCATCGCCTGACTGAACGAAATGAAAAACTTAGTGATATTGGTCGGAAGATTGAAACTGCCCGGGAACGGCATACTGCCGGTAACGCTGGGCGGAGCCAGATTGGTCATCGTCTGGCCGGAAGCGCCGGTGGTGAAAGTGGCCGTGTAAGATTGAATGCCGTTTTGGAAAGTATCTTGGTCCATCTGGTTGCCGGAAATGTCGCGAATGGCCGAAGCGGTACTGCTGCCGATTTCAAAAGTGTAAGAAGTTGAGGGCGAAAGACTGCCGGAAAGAACGCATTTCCCGGACGGTTCAAAACTGGAGGGCATCGGGTTATAGGTCACGGAAGCGCAAAGATGGCGCCTGTCCCGCCGGCTTTAAGAGTAACGGAAGTGGTGGCGCTGGCCGAGGCAATGGCGCCGGACTGCAAAGACTTGTCAAACATAAAACCGATAAACGACATATCCACCGGAACATTGGTCATTCCGTTTTGCGGGTAAGAACCCGTTACGCGCGGGGCAGAATTGTCCACGAAACCGCCGTCAAAAGACATTTCCTTGGGGCTCATCGTGTTTTGCGGATTAGAAACCGTTTGAGCCGCGAATTCAGCCGAGTTGTCATCTCTGTCCACGCCGTTGCCCATCATGTAATGGGCTCCGCCGGAAGCCAACAATATATTGGTGGAAGTGGCGTTGGGATAGCCCTGGGCGATTCTTTCCAAAGACGAGCCGTCTTCCGCCAAGGCTGGGGCCTGAGCCGAAGCGGCCGTGTCGGAATTTTCGCAATTGGCCGTCGGCTGGGCGCCGTAGCAAAGCATATCCACTTTGGTGCTGGTGGCGTTGGCGATATTAGTGGAAGTGGCCAAGGAAAGTCCGCCGTTACTGGCGATTAAAACATCGGTGGCCAAGTTATTGAAAGTGGCGTCGGCCGGAACCGAACCGCTGTAATTGGTGGCCGAAGTCAGCAAGAAATAACTGAAGGGCGCGATGTAAGTTTTGCCGGGCGCGGCGGTCAAGGCGAAATTAGCCGCTCCTCCGCCAGCGGAAAAGCCGTGCAAGGCCAGGCCAAAACCGGCAATGCTGATGTGATATTCGTTAGGATTATACAGCTCCACGAATTCGTCTTTGCCGTTGCCCGTTGAACCGGTTTTAATCTCGCTGATTTTCAGCAGAATGGTTTTTTGCAACGAGAATTTCTTGGGATTTTCCATTGGAGAGGTGAAGACTCCGACGCTGGCTGGGCTGGTGGAAGCGTAATCGGCGGCGATGACGATATCAAAAGCGTTGCCGTTGATGATATTGGCGATGGCCGAGGTGCTGGCGACAATATAGTACTCGGTGGATTGGCCATTCGTCGGAACGGCGTGACTGCCGGAAAGGGTTTGCATTATGGCCATCGTGCTAGTGGCCGGATTGGCTAGATAAGAACCGGCGACATAATAATCTTCCGTCGGGCTGAAGCCCGGATTTGTCCCCGATTCTTTATAAAGAGCGGCGCCGGCTAATTGCGTCAGCGTATCCATAGTGGACGATGCTCTTATGGTGAAACCGACTTTGGTCAAAGCCGTAGTCCCATCGCCTTGAACCATAAATCTGGCCAATTTGACGAAAGCCCCCGGTCCGATAACCGTATCTTTGAACATATCGTATATCGGCGGGCCGGATTGAGTAACGGCGGCCGAAGCGAAATTGGCAACGCCGAAAGCGGCGCTGACGGCCAAAACCGCGCTAAATAAAAACAACAAAATTTTTGAACGCATAATTGTTATAAATTCGAATATCGAAATTCGAAACAAATTCTAATAATAACTTTTGACTTTATAAACTTTATGGACTTTCAACTATTTTATTATACACCCGATTAAAAAATTTCCCGCAACTAAACAGGTGTGGATAACTTAATCTCTATCGGACATTTCTAATGGACATAATGGACAGAGGAAAACTCTTTGTGTCATTTCTTATCTTATTATGGTATCATTGACACACAATGGAGCCTGATTATAGGATAAGTCTATAAAGCCGTAAAATCAAAAGACAAATTATGAATAACATAAGCGTCATAAAACCGAAGAAAACTTTCAGCCTGAACGATTTCAAAGAAATCTGGGATTACCGCGAGCTTCTTTATTTTTTCACTTGGCGGGACTTGAAAGTGAGATACAAACAAACGGCCATCGGCATACTTTGGGCGCTGATTCAGCCGTTTACCACTATGATTGTTTTCAGCGTTTTCTTCGGCGCTATGGCCAAAGTTCCTTCCGATAATGTCCCCTACCCGATTTTCGTTTATGTCGGACTTCTTTTCTGGCAATTTTTTTCCAGCGCGCTCGGAGAAACTAGCAGCGTTCTCATCAGCAATCAATCAATCATCACCAAGGTTTATTTTCCCCGCCTTATCCTGCCTATCTCCTCGGTCGCAACCAAGTTTGTAGACTTTATAGTTGCGGCGGGGATACTTTTCTTAATGATGGTTTACTACGGCTATCTTCCGCACTTGAAAGGCTTGCTGATAATTCCAGTTCTTTTGATCATCACTTTTATGGCCTCCATCGGAGGCGGTCTTTTCTTGGCGGCTGTCAATGTGAAATACCGCGATGTCAGATACGCCCTTCCCTTTTTTATCCAAATTCTTCTTTTTGTCACTCCGGTCATTTACCCGGCTAGCATAGTGGGCAAATATTCTTGGATACTGTCTCTTAACCCTATGACCGGAGTTATCCAAACGGCTCGAGCGGCGATATTGGGGACAACCGCGATAAACTGGCTGCAACTCGGCATATCTTCCATCGCCTGTTTTATCGTCCTGATTATCGGAATAATTTATTTTAAAAAAGTGGAGCGATATTTCGCGGATATTCTTTAGATAAACATACAAATCTACAAATTATACCAATATGCAAATGATTACGAATAAGATAATCAACGACAAAGTAGTCTACCCTGAATTATCATATATGATAACAGGAATATTGTTTGCTACTCATAATGAAATCGGTCAATATGCCCGCGAAAAACAATATGGCGATTTAATAGAAATAAAGTTAAAAGAAAAAAAAGTGCCTTATGATAGAGAAATTAATGTGGCTGATTCTGGAAACATAATAGATTTTATTATAGATGATAAAATAATACTAGAATTAAAATCAGTTAGGATAATAACCAGAGATAATTACCGTCAAATTCAAAACTACCTTCAGCAAACAAATCTTAAACTAGGAATTTTGGTGAATTTCAGAACAAAATATCTTAAGCCAATCCGTATTATTCGCATAGATAAAAATTATTCGTAGCTATTCGTATAATTAGTATTTATTTGTATATTAGTATGTCTAATGTATTAGTATGTCCAACCCAATCATTGAAGTAAAAAATTTAGGCAAGAAATACAACATCGCCCATCAGCGAGGCGGTTATGTCGCTTTGCGCGATGTCTTAACGAATATTTTCAAAAACCCTTTCCAGTTTGCCAAACAAAAAGCTAAAAAAAGTCTTGGCATTGGTGTCAAAGAAGAATTTTGGGCTTTAAATGATATAAACTTTGAAGTCAATAAAGGCGAAATAATCGGCATAATCGGCAGAAACGGGGCCGGCAAATCAACTTTGCTTAAAATTTTATCCAAAATAACCCCGCCGACGACGGGAGAAATAAAAATCAACGGAAGAGTGGGCAGTTTGCTTGAGGTTGGCACGGGCTTCCATCCGGAATTAACAGGAAGAGAAAATATTTTCTTAAACGGCGCTATCTTGGGAATGGCTCGCCGCGAAATCGCCAAGAAGTTCGACCAAATCGTGGAATTTTCCGGAATAGAAAAATTTCTGGACACGCCGGTCAAATACTACTCTTCCGGAATGTATGTCCGCCTCGCCTTCTCCGTAGCCGCCCACATGGAGCCGGATATTTTAATCGTGGACGAAGTCCTTGCCGTCGGCGACGCCGAATTCCAAAAAAAATGCCTGGGCAAAATGGAAGAAGTTACCAAAAAAGACGGGCGGACGATATTGTTCGTCAGTCATAATATGAGCGCGATAGAAAAACTTTGCGACAAATGCATATTGCTTAAAGAAGGAAGAGTGGAAGTGTTTGGAGAAACCGAGTTTGTGGTAAAAAAATATCTGAATGTTATGTCAAAAAACGCGGAAAACACTCCGCTAGCGGACAGAAAAAGGACCACCCAAAAAGCTACTTTAAGGGCAAAGCTAACCGGCATTGAAATTATAGAACAAAACAAAACTGCGGTTATAAAAGGCGACTTGCCGATTAAGATTAAATTAAAAATTGAATCTTATGTTGAAGACTTGGAAGCCAGCATCCAATTGATAATCGGCGATGAATCGCAAAATTTAATTTTTATAAATTCCGTTATGCAGAATAAGTTTTTCTCTTTTAAAAAAGGGGTAAACGAATTGGAATGCGACATTAAGGCTTTGAATTTGTATGCGGGAGATTATAAGATTAATTGCTATATCACCATTCCCGGCAAAGAAATAATTGATTATGTTCCAGATGCTTTATATTTTTCCGTTACCAACCTTGACCCCTATAAAACCGGTTTTATATACGCGAAAGAGGCCGGTTCAGGCTGTTTTTATGTAGAACACAATTGGCTGACCGCAAAATAAATTAAGTGAAAAATAAATGAAAAATTTTCTTTTAGTTGTTCCTAGATTTGCCAGAGTCGGCGGCTTTTATAACTTCCCTCTTGGTTTGGCTTATATTTCTTCCTCTTTAAAAAGCAATGGTTTTAATGTCCATTGCCTCAATTTATGTCACAGTGACGAGCCTTTGGAAATAATTATCGGCAAATGGATAAAAGAAAAAAACATTGATGTCTTGGGCACCGGAGGAATGTCTCAAAATTGGGATGTGATAAGCGCGGTTTTAAACGCGGCAAAAAGCGTAAAACCGGACATTATTACGGTCGTCGGCGGAGCCATTGTCGTTTCCGATCCGGAACTGGCTTTAAAAACCATGAAAGTTGATTTCGGAGTGTTGGGCGAAGGTGAATTGACTATGACGGAACTGGCCGGTTATCTTTGCCGGAATGAAGACCCAAAAAATATAGACGGAATTGCTTATCTGGACAAGGATAAAAATAAAGTCATCGTTAATCGCAATCGGGCGCGCATTAACAATTTGGACGAACTTCCCTTTCCCGATTATGAAAATTTCGGATTTGACCAATGGAAATCATTGGCAAGATTTTCCATAAATTCTGATATTTTTAACAAAAAAGACCTTAATTACGTTCAAATGCTCGGCTCGCGGTCGTGCCCGTTCAGCTGCACTTTTTGTTATCATCATATGGGGCAAAAATACAGCGAACGCTCTTTGGACAATATTTTCAAAGAAATTGATTATCTCGTGGAAAAACATAAGGTTAATTTCTTTTATTTTTTAGACGAACTTCTTTCGGCTAATCCGGCGAGACTGATGGAATTCGCCCGCCGCCTAAAAAATTATCCGATTTACGGCTGGGCGGGATCGTTCAGAGTAACCGACACAACAGTTGAAAGATTAAAAATTTTGAAAGATTCCAGGCTGGCGCTAATGGGTTACGGCATTGAGAATATCAACGATTCAATACTGAAAAGTATGAACAAAAGAATTACCCGAGCGGAAATAGAAACCGCCCTTAAGGCGCATCATGAGGTGGGATTATTTTGCACGGGCAACATAATCCTCGGCGACCCGGCCGAAACCAAGGAAACCCTGAAATCTTCCATTGATTACTGGCTTAATCATCCGGAATATAATCTTAATTTGATTTTTTTAATGCCAATTCCGGATTCAAAAATTTATAGGCTTGCTTTGGAAAAAAATTTAATCAAGGATAAATTAAGACATATAAGAGACAATTTCCCCATGGTTAATCTTACCGCGATAAGCGACAAAGAGTTTTATAAATTTCAAAGCCGGATAATGTGGATGAAGCATAAATACCAACAAATGCGAAAAGGAGAACTGATTGGAGTAAAAAAAGACGGGAATTATAATGGTAAAAAAACATATCTCGTCAGCGTTAAATGCCCTTTCTGCGGACATATAACCGAACACTTGGTACTGGAAGATGATCGTTCCTGGTTTTATGGATCTCTTTGCGACCGATGCGTCAGTACAAGCAAAGTAAAATCAGTTGAAGTTTTTTCTGAAAACAAAAACTTGTTAAGACGCCGGCTGAATTATTTATCTCTTTTTATTATGTCTTATCTTGCCCGATTTAAATTTTACAGGAATAACCGTGTGGCGATTATAAAAATATCCAGAAAAATAAAATTTCCCGTTAGTTTCCTGCTTGGTCTTAGAAAAAAAATATCTGTATGAAAAACCCGTTAAAAAAATTAAAGAAAATTATAGTAACCGCTTCCGCCAAATCAGGCGAAGGGCATATCCCTAGCGCTTTTTCGATTTTAGACATATTGTGGGTTCTTTACGACAAAGTTCTTAAATTTAATCCTAAAAATCCGCTTGATCAAAAGAGGGATATTTTTATTCTAAGCAAGGGGCATGCTTCCCTCGGCCTATACGCGGTGCTGGCCGAAAAAGGTTTTTTCCCGTTATCAGAATTGGAAAATTTTGGAAAATTTAACAGCATGCTTGGCGGACACCCGGACCGCAATAAAGTCCCTGGAGTTGAAGCTTCCACCGGCTCTCTTGGTCACGGATTTCCTATCAGTATCGGGGTTGCCATGGGGTTTAAAATCAGACGAAACTTCGGTAAAGTTTTTGTTCTTATAGGAGACGGAGAATGCAATGAAGGCACTGTTTGGGAATCTGCCCTCCTTGCTTCGCATCACAACCTTTCTAATCTGCGCTGTATAGTGGACTATAACCATTCTACCGACAGAGCGCTGGAAATGGGCGACATTGCCGAAAAATTCAAATCTTTCGGTTGGAATACTTGCGTTATAAATGGCCATAACCATGAAGAAATTTATAACGCTCTGATTAAAAAATCAGATAAACCAATGGCAATAATCGCGAATACGATAAAGGGCTATGGCGCGAAAACAATGGAAAACAACCCGGCATGGCACCACAAATCCCCTTCTCCTGAAGAGTTTAATATTTTACTGGAAGAATTATCTTAAACAATAAAAATGCGAAAACAATTTGTAAAAACCGTTGAATCCATATTGGCGCAAGACGAAAAAGTCATATTGCTACTGGGCGATATCGGCGTGTTTGGGTTTAAAAAAGCTTTTGAATTATTTTCCGAAAGGGTATTAAATATAGGCATATTGGAGCAGTCCACTATCGGACTCGCCGCCGGACTTTCCATGCAAGGATTGATTCCAATTGTCCATACTATTGCGCCGTTCTTGGTGGAAAAGAGCATAGAACAGCTCAAAAATGATTTCAGCTATCAACAACTTGGAGGAAATTTTGTCAGCGTGGGAGCGTCTTACGACTACGCCGCGCTGGGTTGCACCCATCACTGCCCAGGCGATGTGGGAATGTTAAAAAATATTCCCGGCATGGAAATCGCTCTGCCCGGCACCGCAGAAGAATTTGATAAATTATTCAGAAAATCTTACGCCAACGGGAAACCGACTTATTTCAGATTATCAGAAAGACAAAACTCAAAAAGCCGTAATGTAAAATTCGGCAAAGCGGAAATTGTAAAAAAGGGCAAACTGGCTACAATTATTGCCGTTGGCCCTATGTTAGAACTGGCAATGATAGCGGCGGAAGGCCTGGATGTAACCATTTTGTATTACACTGCCGTCATTCCTTTTGACAAAAAAACGCTTAAAGAAAACAGCGGTTCCGGCAAAATACTGCTTTGCGAACCTTACTACGCGGGAGCGTTGCTACTGGAAATATTGGAAGCCTTGTCTCCCAAACCGGTTTCGGTTGAATCCATTGGGGTGCCTTCCAAGATGATGACAAACTACGGAACAGCCTGCGAACATGATGAATCAATAGGCTTTACTTATAAAAATATAAGGAAAAAATTATTAAAACTTATAAAATTATGAACCAGCTTTCAGAAATAATAATCAAAGACGCTGAAAATATTTTGGAAAAAATTGACTTAAGCGAACTGGAGGAAAAATCTATTTTAATAACCGGGGCTTCCGGTTTAATCGGCGCTTATTTTTTGGCCTGCCTGAAAGTTTTATCTGGAAATAAAAAAATCGGCAAAATTACCGCGGTATGCAACAGCGAATATCCTATTTATTTAAACGATTTAATAAATTACTCGGAAATTGAAGTTGTCGTTGGAGATTTGACCGACTATGAATTCCGACAAAAGTTGCCTATGACCGATTATATAATACACGCCGCCGGATATGGACAGCCCGGACGTTTTATGGAAAATCCGACAAAAACCTTGAAATTAAACACTGAAACGACTTTTTATTTATTTGATAAGCTCAAAAAAAACGGCAAATTTCTGTTTTTAAGCACTAGCGAAGTGTACAGCGGACTGACAAATCCTCCGCACAAAGAATCGGAAATTGGAACAACCAACACGACTCATCCAAGATCTTGTTATATAGAAGCTAAACGATGCGGAGAAGCGATTTGCAATGCTTATAGAAATAAAGGTGTCAAGGCCAAGTCCGCTAGACTTTCTTTAGCCTACGGACCAGGGACAAAACCCGATGATTTAAGAGTGCTTAATTCGTTCATCCAAAAAGCAACTCAGGGTAAATTAGAGTTGCTTGACCAAGGTGAAGCAAAAAGAACCTATTGTTATATATCAGATGCAATAGAAATTTTGTGGAATATTTTGCTTTTCGGGAAAGAGCCTATGTATAATGTAGGAGGAATTTCTAGTATTACAATAGCTGACTTGGCTCGTAAAATAGGAAAACACCTGGATGTTCCAATAGTTTTCCCAAAAATATCATCCGATAAAATTTCAGGAGCGCCTATTGATGTTTCTCTTGATATGACAAAAGTAAAAAATGAATTTGGCAAAACGGAATATGTTTCTTTTGACGAAGGCCTTATGAGAACGATAGAATGGCAAAAAGAACTTTATAAAATAAATTTTAAAAAAAATGAAAAGTAAAGAAAGATTTTTTATAACGGGAGGAATGGGATATCTCGGTTCGGCTTTTGCCAAAGAGGCTTTAAAAAAAGGATATGATGTCTGTCTTTATGATTCCCTTATATACGAACAAAATCCTTCGCGAATGATCCAGGAAATATCAACAGACAAAAAAATGGCTTCGGAATTGAAATTTATAATCGGCGACATTAGAAACAAAGAACTTCTCAAATCATCTTTGGAAAATTTCAAACCGACTTATGTTTTGCATTTCGGCGAATTAAGCAGCGTTTACGCCTGCAACCACAACCCGGCTTTTACCGAAAATATCAACTGCAAAGCATCCAAGCAAGTAATAGATATTTGCGAAGAACTTGGGCTTAAAGTCCTTTACAACTCAACTTCAAGCGTTTACGGGACGCAAAAAGAATTCAAACTCATGAAAGAAGAAGACATCTTGCTGGAGCCGACCGATTATTATTGCCGCTATAAATTAAAGATGGAAGAATATATAAAAGAGAAGACCGGCAAAAATCCGAATTTCAAAATAATAATTTTCCGGCCGGCGACAGTTTTTGGATTATCTCCTCGTTTCCGCATTGAATTATTGCCCAATCACTTCACTTATATGGCTATTTCCCGCAAAATGATACGAGTGTCGGAACTAAACGCTTATCGAGCCGCCATTGATATAGACGAGTTGATACAAGCATATTTCAAAGTGACAGAAAAAGGCAAATGGAAACACTTAATCTATAATATCGGCCACCACAACATCAATAAAAGCGACTTCGCCAAGGGAATCCAAAAAGTCGTGAAATGCGAAATCGGAATGGCGCCGGACATCGGCGATCTTAGAAATTTGCAAATTGATTGTTCCAGATTTAACAAAGAATTTTATTTTCACCCCAACATTCCCTACGAAAAAAGTATTAAAAAAGTAGCCTTGTGGATAGAAAAAAATCTTACCGCTCTGCACCAAAGCAATTTTGCGGAATTTTTAAACATGCCTCTTGATAATTGGCATAAAATTTGCCAATCAAATGTATCCATAGAACCGACAAAAAAATAGCCCCCATTTTCTGTTTTCTGGTGAAAATAGAAAATGGGGGCTTACGCTGAAAGTTATTATTTATTATTTGGCAGGAGAAATGCGTAAGCTCCTCCCTTACGGAAAACCAGAGGAATTGATCCCAAGTCGGACATAAAAAAAACCTCCACTTTCCCAAACAATGAACCACGACCAAAGCCAAGAATGTATTTATGATAAGAATAACAATCTTCAATGGGCTTACTCATACACCCAACCCATAAAATACCCATGGTCTTCATTTCCTCATCCAAAATTTTTTTCCTAAGAAGTGGTTCAACATCATCAGGAAGCAATTTATATCCGCATTTTTTCCCAAATCTTTTAGCTCTTGGATATGTGATGTCTTTATATGGAAAGTCTTCGGCCTTAATCAGGCCAACACGATAACTAATACCTGTCTCTGAAATAACAGTAACATTAATAGGTGCGAATTCTCTCCTGCTGAAAATATTTTTCAACATAGTAAACATAACTTTCTCCTTTATTTTCTCCGCGCTAGCCCGCTTTGTTAAAGAATAGAACTTAATTGGCTAGATTAAGTTTTTTATTAAACTTTGCTTTAATTATACACAAATAATTATTTTTGTCAATGTTTCTAAAAAGCTATGCGAATAGCTGTTTTTGGTGTATGATGCGAGAGTTAAATTATGAAAAATATACTTATTAGACACCAAGATATCGCCAGGCTTTTTAACGACAAACTTAGCGATTATGTTAAAGACAAAATATCAAAATACAAGCTCATATACTCCCCTCTTGAAAAAGAAGAGGAGGAGCAAGTTATCATAAAAATAATTGATACCTTGCTTGACCAGTTTTTGGTTTATTCCGGACCGCACAGATTGAAGCAATGGGAAAAAGGCTGGGGGCAAAACCTTGCGGAGTTAAACAAAGAAAAAACAACCGACGCGATATTCCCCCATTATCACGGCAAATATGAAATCAACAGGCTCAACCAAAAATTCGTCAGAGGCGTATCGCCAAATTACGAGAGGAATATGCTTTATGTCATCCTTGATTATGTTTTTGACAAATATCTAAGAGAAGCAGAAAACATTTATGAATTCGGCTGCGGCACGGGGCATAATCTTCTTAAAGCGCGCGAAGTGAATCCGTCCGCCAATTTTTTTGGCCTTGATTGGGCAAAATCATCGCAAAAGATTCTCAAGCAAATGGCCGATACCGGCTTGGCAAGAAATATCAAAGGATATAATTTTGATTTTTTTAAGCCTGACGCTAAAATAAAACTCGCCGATAATTCAGCGGTTTACACCGCGGCGGCGCTTGAGCAAACCGGTTCAAATTATAAAGCCTTTGTTTCCTATCTGTTAAAAAATAAACCCTCCATCTGCGTTCACATAGAACCGATCGCCGAACTGCTCGATGAGAAAAGTTTAATTGATAATTTATCCATAAAATATTTCAGAAAAAGAAAATATTTGAACGGTTATCTGGATTATCTGAAGAAACTCGAAAAAGAAAATAAAATACAAATACTTGAAGCCAAGAGAACTTACATCGGCAGTCTGTATATAGAAGGTTATTCAATCATAGCGTGGAAGCCGGGATTTAAAAAACAATGAAAGACATTCTGATAAATTTTTCCAGCCCCGTTCTTGGAAATAATTTTATTTTCAATACCAATGATCCAAACAACCTGAATGATTCGTGGAAGTTTTTGAAAAAAAAGTTATTCAATCTTGGTTATAACATAAAAACAGCCGATCAAAACGGCTTGTCAAATTGCGCTTGGGTAATGTTTATTGACGGAGACAGTTTGGGTGAAAAAACGGAAACGAAACGGGAACTCTACCAAGAGTGCCTTGACTACGGCTTAAAAGACAAAGCGGCCTTATTCCTCTGGGAGGGAAAATCCGTTAAGCCCTATAATTACACGAAGCAACTGCATGACAAGTTTTCAACAATTTTTACTTGGAATGACGACTTGGTTGATAATAAAAAGTTTTTCAAATTCTACTTGCCGTGCCCGGCGGGCAAAAAATCGGCTAGCCGAATCAATTTTAATGAAAAGAAATTTATGGTTAATATTTCCGCCAACAAATTATCAAGATTTCCAAATGAATTGTACAGCATACGAAGAAAGTCAATTAAATTTTTTGAAAGCAGGCTCGGTGGTCAATTTGATCTTTTTGGTCCAAGGTGGAACAAACCGATCAATAGAAAAGAAAAGTTTTTCCCTTTTTTGATGCCTAAATTTAAAAATTACAGAGGAATATCTAAAGATAAAATAGATACTTTGTCTCATTACAAATTTTCTCTTTGTTACGAAAACGCTTACGGCTTAAACGGATATGTGACGGAAAAAATATTTGATTGTTTTAACGCCGGAACTGTGCCGATTTATTGGGGGGCCGAAAATATTACCGACTATGTGGACAAAAATGCTTTTATAGACAGGCGCGAATTCAAATCCGATAAAGAGCTTTTTAATTTTTTGAAAAATATCAGCGAGAATGAATATAATAAATATTTATCGGCTATAGAAAAATATTTGGCCAGCGACAATTACAAATTATTCCTTTCGGAAAATTTTACCGACACAATCATTAAAACCTTAAACTTAAAAACCATTTTATGAAACTGCTTAAAAAAATAACGAAATTTATCGCTCATCCAAGGGATAATTATCCGAATATTTATATTTTCGGTTATCATATTCTGAAAGCTTTTCATAAAATAATCTTGAAGCTTGGTTTTATAAAAGACAGCGGAAGATTAAAGAATGATATGTTCAATTGGACGCTTTATAACCTGCATTATAAAGGAGAGTTGAGAGAAGCGAAAAAAAATTACACTCTGGCTCTGAAGTCCGGCGATTACCAATTCCTAAATTTACAACTTGCAAAACACAACGAAAATATAAAACCATTGCATCCAAGCCACCGCCTTTTATACGAAACCATTCTGCAGTTAAATCCAGAGTCCGTATTTGAAATGGGCTGCGGAACGGGCATGCATCTACATAATCTTCAAACATTACTGCCGAAAGCCCGAATTTGCGGCGTTGACCTTTCTCATCAACAGCTTAACGGCCTTAAAAAGACTTACCCCAAGATGGCCAATCTGGCCAAACAAGCTGACGCCACGGTTGGTTGGACAGAACTTCCGTTTGAAGCCTGCGATGCGGCTTTTACTCAAGCGGTGATTATGCATATTCATACCGGAGACTCTCATCTCATAGCCTTGGAAAATTTATTCAAAATGGCCAAAAAATATGTTATTCTTTACGAAAGCATGAAAAACCATCATTTCCTCAATGACATCAAAAAATTACATTCAGAAAAAAGAATTTCTTGGGATAATGTTTTCTTTTACTATCGCCATAATGAGGAAACAAATACTCCTATGGGATTAATTTGCTCTTCTGTTCAACTTAATTATCCGGAATTAAGAGATTACAATGTTTTCTTACCGTCTAAAGAATACTATGAAAAATAAAATACCAACCATTCTTCTTGTTGGCGCGGGTCGTTTTGGAAAAAAACACTTGGAAACGCTTCAAATACTTGAAAAGAAAAAGAAACTTTCTATTGCCGGGGTCGTGGTTGACACAACTAAAACACAAAAAGAGATTGAGCGAGAATATCATATTCCAGTCTGGACAAAATTTACCGACGAGCTTCTTGCAAGCGTTGACGCCGCAGATATCGTCACTCCGCCAGAAACTCATTTTGAAATTGCGATGAAGTGTCTGCCTTTTGTTGATGTGATGATAGAAAAACCAATGACAATGACCGCAGCGGAGGCGAAAAAACTGGCTATTTTCGCACAAAAACACAAACGCGTTCTAATGGTTGGGCATATTTTCAGATTCCATCCCGTAGTCAAGCGGCTAAAATCTTTAATTGCTTCGCTAAAAAAAGAAGCCGCTCTTATCAGGGGCAGTTTTATAAACCCTAAAAATAGCGATAATGGAAGACCTGTAGCCATGGAATTCCCTCACCTCTTTGACATTATAGATTTTATTTTTAATTTAATTCCAACCGTTATATCGGCAAAAACTTTTAAACGCGTAGATACTGTCAATATAAAATATCCTCAAAGCAAACACGCTATTTTTAAGTTGGGCTGGGAGGGCGATAAAAAAATAAGAACAATAGATTTTCTGTTTTCCAAAAAAGAGATAAAGTGCGATCTTGTTCAAAACATAATCCAGATTAACGACTTGAAAAGCGGCGCGACAAAGACAATCAATTGTTCTTCCAAAAACTCCCCTTTAGAAGAAGAGATATCCGCCTTCCTTGATGTTTTAAAAGGCAAGAAAGTTGATTATCCGAACGCCCAAATCGGAACACGAATGGTTCAAATCGCGGAGAAAGCCGGTTTGGCAAAAAATCAATCACAAAATACAAAAAAACCAAAGGTGGCTATCATAGGGGGGGGAATCTTTGGGGTAAATTGCGCCATAGAACTTAGTAAATTCTACGATGTAACAATTTTTGAAAGAAATACTGATATTATGCTTGAAGCATCTTTTGTAAACCAATACCGCCACCATTGGGGCTATCATTATCCGCGTAGCGATAAAACGGTGCAAGATATCAGAAATGCGATTAATGACTTTGAAAAACTTTACAATGGCGCAATTGTGCGAGAATTTCCGACATACTATGCTGTTGCCAAATCAGGCTCTAAAACATCAGCCGAAGAATTCATAAAATTTTGCCACAAACACAAACTCCCCTTTACCCTTGAATACCCTGATGAAAATTTTTTAAATCGTGAAAAAATATCTCTCTCTTTAAAAACATTTGAGCCAATTTATAATTATGACCTTCTTAAAAAGATTGTCTATTCATATGTTAAAAAATCTCCCGATTTAAAAATAAAATTTAATACTGAAATAATGGGTGGAAAAATTGATAAAAATGGAACCAAGAGTCTTGTTATCATGGATTCAAATGACAATAAACACGCTGAAATATTTGATTATGTTATCAATACGACATATGCAAACTACAATAAGTTTTCCAAATGGTTTGGATTTCCAATTAAGCCTGTCCGCATAGACCTTGTGGAAGCTTTGATTGTCAAATTGCCTTTGCCAAAAATTTCTCTCGCTGTTATGGACGGGCCGTTTACGAACTTAGTGCCGACAAGCAAGAACAACATATTCACCCTTGTTCATATAAAAGAATCTATACTTGAGCGATATGTTCCAAAGAGCGGTATCCCTCGCGCCAAAAAAAGAAGTAAAACTATGGTCAAAGAAACCCTTCAAAAAAGCAAAGAATGGTTTCCTATTTTAGAAAAAGCCGAGGTTGTTGATGTGCGTTATGTGCTGCGCGCCGTAAACGCAAACAGGGAATATGACGACGCCAGACCTTCCGATGTCGCTTATCATGGATTTGGGTGCTGGTCCATATTAGGAGGGAAAATAGTTAATTGCGTTTCTACGGCAAAAGAAATTGCAATTGAAATAAAAAAACGATTATCATAATCTATCTTTAATTTACTATGAATAAAGAACAATTAAACACCCCCGTGTTGCTTCTCGGATTCGTTAGATTTCAAACGGCGCAAAAAGTTTTTGATGAAATACGCAAAGCCAAGCCAAAAAAGTTTTTTTTGGCGGTTGACGGCCCAAGAGAAAACAAACCAGGCGAAGAAGCTCTGTGCCAAAAAACCAGGGACATTGCCAAACAAGTGGATTGGGACTGTGAGGTTAAAACATTGTTTCAGAAAAAAAATTTGGGCTGCGGTATCGGATCAGTAGCGGCGATAAATTGGTTTTTTGAAAATGTGGAAGAAGGAATAATTTTTGACGATGATTGCGTGCCAGACCAGTCATTTTTTTATTTTTGCCAAGAGCTTTTGGAATATTACAGGAACAATAAAAAAATAATGCACATCAGCGGGGATAATTTCCAGTATGGCAAAAAGCGCGGCTGGTCATCTTATTATTTTTCTGAATATGCTCATGGCTGGGGATGGGCAACATGGCGAAGAGCCTGGAAATATAATAATATTGAGCTTTTGAACCCGGAATTAAGAAAACACATCTGGGATAAGCAATGGTATTTATCGGTGCGAAAACAAAAAGGGTTAGCCGTTCTGCCAAACGTAAATCTTGTTTCCAATATCGGAACTGGCGAAGATGCCACGCATACAAAGGAACCTCTTTGTTTTTCTAATTTGCCCGCCAAAAAGATGATTTTTCCTTTAATTCACCCCAAAATAATAATGCGGCACATACTGGCTGATTTTTTTACCAATCGTGATATGTTTAAAGGAAGTTTTAAAAGACTTGTCTTCCAAAAACTGTTAGATATAACGCCGAAGCCGACGGAGTTTATGGTCAAAGGTTTAGCTAAGATGATTAAAAAAATGAAGCTTAAGAATTATTTTAATATAATACTGAACAGCGCGCCTAAACAAACTTATTTGTTGTGCGCGAAAAAACTTTTTCCTAAGTATTTCGAGGACCCCTTTGATAATTTAAAAAAAATACCGCGCTATACCGCCGCAAAAACCGTATTACTGAATAAGAATATTGAAATTGCCGACGCGCCGTCTTTTTTTTCCATGTATCGTGAAATTTTTAAAAAAGAAGTTTATAAATTCAAGACCGAAGTAAATAAACCTTATATCATTGATTGCGGCGCCAATATAGGTTTAAGCGTTATTTATTTTAAAAAACTATATCCAGAAGCTGAAATCATAGGATTTGAACCTGATAAAAGGATATTTGATATGCTGAAAAATAATATAAAATCATTCGGTTTAAGCAATGTTCAGATAATACAAAAGGCTCTGTGGAATAAAGAAGGGGAAACAATTTTTTCCAGCGAAGGGGCGGATGCCGGCAGACTGACAGATAACGGTGAAATGACTAATTCAATAAAAATTATGACGACGAGTTTGCGCGTTTATCTTGAAAGGCCGGTTGATTTATTAAAAATTGATATTGAGGGAGCGGAAGTTGTTGTAATGGAAGATTGCGCCGATTTGCTGATTAATGTAAAGAATTTATTTGTTGAATATCATTCATTTGACGGCAAAGAACAAGGACTGGATATTTTATTGAGCATATTGAAAAAAGCCGGATTTAGATATTATATATATAATTTTGGCAGTTTATCTCACCAGCCATTTGAAGAAAAGAAGATTTACTTGGGGATGGATATGCAATTAAATATTTACGCCTGCCGATTTTAGTTAAAAAAATGATAAACAATAATCCGAAAATTAGTTTCATAATCCCCGCTTATAATTGCGCCAATATCATCGTTGAGTCTATTGAGTCTATTTTTAACGGAAATTTTGAAGACGGTGACGAAGTAATAATTGTAAACGACGCCTCCACAGACAAAACATTGCAAATTATAAACGGCTTGCAAAAAAAATACCCGGCAATTAAAACGATATCGCACAATATCAACAAAGGATCGGCGGCGGCGGGAAGAAATACCGGAATTGATTATTCAAAAAATGATCTTATTTCTTGCCTGGATTCCGACAATATTCTCGCTCCCGGCGCAGTGCCTGTTTTAAAAAAGTATATGAGTGAGCAAAACGCCGATGCCGCCGCTTTTGGAGAAATACATTTTTTTAAAAACGACATTAAAGAAATAACGCATAAATGGATATTTAAAGACAAACAAATAGAATTGAGGGATGCCTTGGCTGGTCATAAATGGCCCGGTCCAAGCGGAAACTATCTTTTCACAAAAACAAGTTGGCTCAAGGCTGGCAGACAACCTGAATCATTGGGTGGGGCATATGATTCTTGGGCCTTTGGGATTAAGCAATTAGCTACGGGGTCAAAAATGGCGATAATGAAAAATTCATTTTATTACCATCGCGCCGGGCACGAATCAGCTTTCATGCGAGATAAAGATAAAATCAAAGCCTCTTTAATCGCTTTATCCGTTTTGATAAATTTTTTAGACCTGATTGAAGAAGAAGATGTGGATTATATAATGAGCAAGGAACACAGGTATTCCTGGTTTGACGACCTTGAAAAAAGGCCGATACGGTTAAAAAATTCTGCTATCGGCACTAATGGCTTTAGAACAACCGTCCTTGCGCAAAAAAAATGGCCCGCTGGCTTCATAAGCAAGGCGGTCAAAAAGATAAAATATATTTTGAAAAATAATTAAAATATGGCAAAAATATTATTAGTCAGTTCCAGTTTTGAATCTGTATCTCTTATATCGGCCAGCAAAAAAAACAGAGCGGGTGTAAAAATTCCGGCTAACTCCCATTATCCTTTGGGTATCGCTTTCCTTCACTCTTCTTTGGAAAACAAAGGGCATACAGTCAAAAGCCTTTTTCTTAATAGTTACAATTACGATGACTGTTTCAGGATAGTTGCGGAAACAATTCAAAATTTAAAACCGGACATCGTTGGGTTCCAAATGCTTACTTCAAACCGAGTAAGCGCCTATCATCTGATGGAATATATTCACAAAAACTATCCGGATATAAAAATTGCCATCGGAGGAATTCATGCCACTATTATGTACAGACAGCTCCTTAAAAAATTTCCCTATGTCATAGCGATATTAGGAGAAGGAGAAATTACTTTTGCCGAATTGGCGGAAAAATGGCTTAAACACAATGCCGACTTTAATGAAATAGACGGCATCGCTTTTTATAGTGGCGATTCGCTGGTAACGACAAAAACAAGAAAGCTTATTGAAAATCTGGACACTCTGCCCTTCCCCAAGCATGATATTTTCTTTGAGGATGGAAAGAGGACAAGCGCTTGCTTGCTCACGACAAGGGGTTGTCCTTTCGGCTGCAGTTTTTGCTGTTTGGATGTGATTTCCAGAAAAAAGGTGAGGAAAAGATCCGTTGCCAACATCATCGCGGAAATAGAATGGCTTATTTCCAAATACCCCGGAATCACCGATGTTTGGATTCATGATGACACTTTTTTCATAGACAACGAAAGGGTCATAGAATTTTGCAATGAAGTTATAAAAAGAAAATTAAAGACGGCTTTCACCTGCAGCGGCAGAATGAAGCCGTTAAGCGAGAGGATGATTAAAAAACTGGAACAGGCCAACTTCAAGAAAGTGTTGCTGGGTTTGGAAAGTGGCGATGAAGAAATTTTAAAAACATCCCACAAGATGATTACCCAAGCGGATGTCATAAACGCTTTTACTCTGTTTTCAAAATCAAAAATATCAATTCTGGCCTTTCTTATCGTCGGCTTGCCGGGAGAAAATATGAAAACTATTATGGAGACGGCCAGACTGATAAAAAAAGTTCAGAAAATCAAATATGTGTATTATAATGATGTTTCCGTGCTGGCCGTTTATCCGGGGACGGAAATTTATGAGATAGCCAAGAAAAATGGAATGATTGACGATAGTTATTGGCTGACGGACAAGCCAAATCCTATTTTTACGATGGAGCACAGCGAGGAAAAATTACTTTATTTAAAAAAAATTCTTTTAAACCACATATCTTTGGACAGATTTTTTACTCCGGCCGGTTTTATCGCCCAATTTTTTATGACACCCTATATCGTAAAATATCTAATGGCTAACAAAAATATCGTAAAAGTCGTGGCATCAAGAAAATTAAAAGAAATACTGCCCGCAAAAGTTTTTAATATTATTAAGAAAATATCCTACTCCTTCGCATAAAAATGATAATTAAAAAAATTATAAAAAAATTTATACCGAAAAGCAGGTTTGAAAAAACAGTTGCAAAATTCAAAGAGGACAACAGGAAGCATGACCTTATGCTGAATTATGATCTTAATGAAAATTCCCTCGTTTTTGACGTTGGCGGGTACAAAGGACAAGGAGCTAGTGATCTTTTTTCCATGTACTTGCCGACAATTTATATCTTTGAACCGCGGGCGGAATACGCCCAAGCGATGGAAAAAAGATTTAAAAAAAATAATAAAATCAAGGTCTTTAATTTTGGTCTTTCAAACAAAAAGTCCGATAATTATATTTATTTTAACGATGACGGCTCAACATTATTTTTAAAAAATAGCCAAAAGGAAAAAGTAAAACTGGAAAGCATATCTGATTTTATTAAAAACAATAATATAAAAAAAATAGATCTTCTAAAACTAAACATAGAAGGCGGAGAATACGAGGTCTTGGATGATTTAATTAATTGGGGATTATTAAACATAATTACAAATCTTCAAATTCAATTTCATAATTTTTTACCTAATGCCAAAAAAAGAATGTTTGAAATTCAGAACAAGCTCGGTAAAACGCACCACATTACATATCAATACGAGTTTGTTATGGAAAATTGGCAATTAAACAAGACCAATGATAATAATTAAACTTAACGGCGGGCTTGGCAACCAGCTTTTCCAATATTCGCTGGGCAATAAATTGTCGCTTTTAAATAGACCTGAAGTATATATTTGAGTGTTGAAATGATATATTTCGGGGAGTTGTCATCCCCAAAATTGACAAACTGCGGGGAGTTATGATATCCTTAAAACTATGAAAATACCGAGAATTTATAGCAACATTGGACAATTTATTCAGCCCAATAAGGTATTAGCGCTTTTTGGTCCGCGTCGTGTCGGCAAAACAACTCTTCTTACCGACTTCCTCGCAACATGCAATGAAAAATATCGGCTGGAATCCGGTGACGATATTCACGCTCGAGAAATATTTGGCTCGGAAGATTTAGCCCTGCTCAAAGAATATACGCGCGGATACGGATTAATTATCATTGATGAGGCGCAACGCATCCCAAAGATTGGCTGGGGATTAAAACTGCTTGTTGATCATATTCCGGGAATTCGCGTCATTGCGACCGGGTCGTCTTCGTTTGAACTTGCCGGGCAAATAGGCGAGCCTCTTACCGGGCGAAAACGCACAATGACGCTATTCCCCCTCTCCCAGTTTGAACTATTGAAAAATCACAACGGAAATCGCCACGATGTTTCTCGCCTTCTTTCGGAACGGCTTGTGTTCGGCAGTTATCCGGAAGTTATTGTCGCGAAAAGCAATGAAGAGCGCAAAAACATCCTTGAGGAAATTGTCGGGTCGTATCTTTTAAAAGACATCCTTGAATTAGATCGCATTCGCAACACAAAAACATTAAGCGATCTTTTGCGCCTTATCGCGCTGCAAATTGGAAGCGAAGTGTCGCTAAATGAGCTTGCAACGGCGCTCGGCATAGACAAAAAAACCGTGGCGCGGTACCTGGACCTTTTTGAAAAATCATTTGTGCTCTATAATCTCCGCGGTTACAGTCGCAACCTTCGCAAAGAGGTTACCAAGAAAAGCAAATATTATTTCTATGACACGGGCATACGCAATGCGATCATTTCAAACTTCAACGACCTTTCTCATCGTGATGATGCCGGCGCGCTGTGGGAAAACTTTATGATTATAGAGCGAGTCAAAACACGCGCGTATAAAAAAATATCCGCTAATGACTATTTTTGGCGCACATGGGACAAACAAGAAATTGACCTTGTAGAGGAACGCGAGGGAAAGCTTTTTGGCTATGAATTTAAATGGCAAAAACACAAGGCAAAGGAGCCTAAATCGTGGCGTGAGACATATCCAACGGCAAGTTATGAAATTGTTACGGCGGAGAATTACTTAGACATACTGGAGTAAATACCAAATCAATGATTATCGTTAAACTTAACGGCGGGCTTGGCAACCAGCTTTTCCAATATTCGCTGGGAAGAAAATTGTCCATAAAAAATAAAGACGCATTTAAACTGGATTTATCCGGCTTCACCGTAGACAATCTCCGCTCTTACAGTTTGGGACACTTTAATATAATAGAAAATTTCGCCTCCGATGAAGACATAAATAAAATTAAGAAATCGGGCGTTTGGAAATTTGTTGATAAGCTAAAGCCTTATTGCAAGAGATCGGCGATAAAGTATAAAGGATACGATTTTGACCCGAATATTTTGAAACTTTCCGGAGATTTTTACTTGGATGGCTATTGGCAGAGTGAAAAATACTTCCAAGACATAGAAAATATTATCAGAAAAGAAATAATGTTTAAGGAATCACTGCCTTCCAAATACACGGAATTAATCAGAGATATAAAAAATAGTAATTCCGTTTCCATTCACATTAGACGAGGCGATTACATCACCAATAAAAAATTTTCTAAAGTTTATAATTTACTGGACGAAAAATATTATCAAAAAGCCGTAAAATTTATTGCCGAAAAAATAAGCGATCCTCATTTTTTTATTTTTTCCGATAATATCAACTGGGTTAAACAGAATCTTAATATCCCCTATCTAAAAACATTTGTAAGCGGTGATAATGAAACAAAAGATTATGAAGAATTGATTTTAATGAGTCTTTGCCAGCATAATATCATCGCCAACAGCTCTTTTAGCTGGTGGGGGGCTTGGCTTAACAAGAACGCCGATAAAATTGTAATTTCGCCGGACAAGTGGTTTAATGACAAGATTGGCAACGCTAAAGATTTAATTCCGGAAAACTGGATTAAATTATAATAAAAAAAGTGAGAATATTATTAATTCAAGCTCCGTGGTATGGGTTTCAGAATATCATCAGCGGCCGGCTTTATTTGGGCTTGGCTTATCTTGCCGCCGTTTTAGACAAAGATAGCCATGAGGTGAAAATATTCAACGGGGAAACATTTTTCAAAAACATAAACAACAAAGGAGAAAAAATTGTCATAGACGAGGAAGCCTATCTTAAAAATTACAGTCCCGACCACGAAGTCTACGGAGAAATAATGAACGCCGTAAAAGATTTTGAACCGGACATTGTCGGTATTTCCTTTATGACCGCCAACTCCGCTTCCGGATACTATTTAGCCAAGATGCTGAAAAATTATAAGGCTGACTTGCCCCTCATCGCCGGAGGAACTCATCCTACGCTTATCCCCGAAGAGCCGCTTAAAAAAGCTCCCTTTGATTTCGTGGTAAGGGGCGAAGGGGAAGAAACAATCGCGGATCTTGTAAGCGCCGTCAAAAACAAAAAAGATATCAGCAAAGTTTTCGGGATAAGCTACGCGAAAGAAGGAAAAATAATTCATAATCCCAACCGTCCCTTCATCCAAAATCTGGACAAACTCCCCTTTCCCGCTTTTCACCTGATGAAAGACGCTCAAAAAAATATTTATTCCTGCGCGGGAATAACCACCGCCCGCGGCTGTCCGTTCCAATGCAATTACTGCGCTTCCAACTTAATGTGGACCCGCAATGTTAGATTCAGAAGCCCGGCCAATGTGGTGGAAGAAATTAAAGATAGGTACAATCGACTTGGTGTCAAAAATTATTCATTTAATGATGACACTTTCACTTTAAGAAACGCTTTCGTGGAAGAAATTTGCGATAAAATTTTAACCTTGCCTTTTAAAATAAATTGGCATTGCGATACTCGAGGAGATACAATCACCCTAAAAACACTGAAATTGATGAAAAAGGCCGGCTGTAATCATATTTACCTAGGTCTAGAAAGCGGCAGTCCAAAAATTCAGAAAATGATAAAAAAGAATATTGATAACTCCAAAATTAAAACGGCGGTAAAACTGGCCAGAAAGGCCGGCATAGAAACGACGGTTTATTTTATGGCCGGCTTTCCGGAAGAAAACGAGGAGGATTTGACGCAAAGTATTAACGCGATGAAAGACATTAAGCCCGACCGCGCTATCTGGAGTATTTTAACGCCATATCCCGGAACAGATATATGGAACATCGCGCGAAAACGAGGACTAGTTTCTCTGGATACCGATTGGGCCAGTTTTTTCCACCACTCCAGCCGGAATTTTTTTAACACAATGCCAAAAGAATCTTGGGAAAAAATGCTTGCTATTATAGAAAAGGAGCAGAAAAAAATAAACGGCCGAATGACTTTGATAAAATTAAAGAAAAACATCCGGATGAAAATTAATCTGGCAAAAATGGCGATAAAAAACCCTAAAAAAGTTTTCAGGCAGTTCAAAAAAATACCGGCCATAATTTTCAAAAAACGATGAATCCTTTAGTTACTGTTTTAATGCCGGTTTATAACGGCGAAAAATATCTGAAGAGAGCTATTGAAAGTATTCTAAAACAGACCTTCAGAGATTTTGAATTTCTTATCATTGACGATGGCTCTGCCGACAAAAGCGCGGAAATAATAAAATCTTTTAAAGATGCCAGAATCAGATTGGAGCGCAATGAAACCAACCTCGGACTCATTAAAACTCTAAACAAGGGGTTAGGATTAGCTAAAGGCAAATATATAGCCCGAATGGATTGCGACGACATAAGTTTGCCCAAACGCTTATCTATTCAGATAAGTTTTATGGAAAAACATCCGAAAATTGGCGTATGCGGTTCGTGGGTTAAGATAATGGGGCTGAAACAAGAGTTTGTTAACAGATACCCTCAAAAACACGAAGAAGCCCGAGCGTATCTTTTGTTTAACACACCCTTTGCTCACCCGTCTGTTATTATCAGAAAAGATACTCTTGAAAAACATCATCTTGAATATGACGAAAATTACAAGCACGCCGAAGATTATGAATTGTGGTCAAGGATTATTAATTATGCAAAAGTTTCAAATATTCCCAAAATTTTATTGCGTTACCGAACGCACGATGAAAGCGTCAGTAAAAAGAATTCTTCGGCGCAAGCGGAAAATTCCAATAGAGTGCGCCTTAAACTGTTAAAAGAGATGGGCATAAATCCTGCGCCAGCGGAACTGGACATACACAGAAGATTTATCCGTCCCGATTATCTTAGTCCTAAAGATTTTATAGACCAACTGGGAATATGGTTTGGCAAACTTTTGCCAGCCAATGAAAAAATGAGGATTTACGAACAAGAATCTTTAGCTAAAATTATTTCCAGTCGATGGCTTAATGCCTGCAAGGCCAACACCAGTCTTGGTTTTTGGGTTTTCAAGAAGTTCTGGCAATCGCCTCTTAAAAAAATAAACTGCGGCAATTTCCGTCAAATCATAAAATTTTTAATAAAATGCCTGTTTGAGAAAAAGGTCAGTTAACCTTAAAAATAACGATATTCTCAAACTCTTTTATCGGTTCCAGAAATTTTTCTTTTTTAAGCTCAATTTCTATTCTCTTATTGTCTTCAATTTTTCTGTCAAGCAATATGTAATCAATTTCGTATTTTTTCAAGGCTTTTTCAACGCTAACTTTTTTTACTTCCCGATATGCTTGTACTAACATCTCTGTATACCATTGCGGCGCCAATTCCGGCTCCGGTAAATTATATCCCGTAAAAAACTTTACGATTTTTCTTCGGACCATCTTATTTTGATAATTATCAATAAATCTATTGGCCAACAATTTATATGTTTTGTTTTTATCCTTGAGATATGCCTCGTTTATTTCGTCATTAAATAAATTATGCCTTAACCAGCGGTCAATCAGTTCGTTGTCAGAAACTAAAAAAGAAGTGGGCAATCCTCCGTAATATAAATTAACATCGGTATAAATCGGCAAATTGCTTCCAAAATCTCCTTTGCCTAAAAAATAAACTGCTGAATTTTTTTGCGTATTCGCGTTAAGCCAATCAAATATTTTTCTCTCCTCCTGCAGTTCAAGCATATATTCCGGCGATGTTTTCAGAGTAAAAACCATTTTAACGCCGTCAAAACTTTTATAAAACAGCATGCTGATTATAAGAGCGGCGCCCGTAATTATAAATATATAACTTGCAATGTTTTTTTTGTTTTTTTGTTTCGGGAACCGCATCTCGCTTAACAATATTCCCAAAGCAACGATTACAAACAAGTAAGACGGCTGCAGATAGTGAACCGAAAAAAACACATACTTGCCGGTAATCAAGTTTTGCCAATTAATGAGCCAGCCTGTTCCCAGCGCAATATAAATGAAATTCAGCTTCGTTTTATTTACAATCATTTTTCTGGCGAAAACGGTCAAAATAAGCGCGCAAACAATGGGGAAAGTATTGTAAAAAGCCCCAGGCCAATGAGTATCTATAAGCCCCATCCTTCTCGCTGTTTCAAGATAAGCGGGGTCGTTTAACGCTAAAAATAAGTTGTAAAAATAATAAGAACAGAACAAAATAGAGGAAATCAAAAACACACCCAATCCTTGCATGGCTCCTTTCCATTGCCTGTTGAGTATTGTTTTAAACAACATGCTTATGCCATAAAGCGCGAGTAACGGAGTCCAAAAGTGAGGGTAAATATAAAACAAGACGCTAAATATCACACTAAACCAAAAATGATATTTGAACGTTTTTTTATTAAAATCGGAACTATAAATTTTCCATATAAGCCATAGGCCGATAAATAAAAATAGAAAAGTAAATTGCTGATTAATCGCGCGGCCGGCTTCCCTTATAAAAATAATATAGAAAAAAAGAGCCGACCCAAGGGCGATTTTTTTTGAAGCGGTCATGCTGTAAAATACCGCGTAAAGCAAAATAACCCCCATAAACGGCAGAACAAAATCACACAAGGCAAACAATCCTGGAATTGAAACATTAAATAATTCAGCGATGCCGGCAAAAAAGTTTTCTGCCAACGGCGGAGCCATAAACGGCTTATTTTTGTGTTCCTTAAGGAAAACATTGCCCATCCCGCGATGACCTTCCAGCGCTTCATGAACTCTGGCAAAATAATACTCTTCATCGTCCGTCAAAATTGGATAAATACCTTTAAAGTTGCTGGGACCTATTCCATAAATAGCTTCTAGATTGGGCCGAATGACGATAAAACCGATTATAATCGCCATAATTATAATCAGCCAATGAACAATGATAAGTTCTTTTATTTTTCTAAACATAAGCAAAATAAATTATAAAACTTTATAAATATAAATAAACGGCCCGCTTTTTTCCAGCTTTAATATTCCCTTCCAATTATCGGGACTATTAAGATAGTCCGTATCCAACCCTCTTTCTTCAATTTCTATGTTATCAATCGGTTTGAACGCCTTTACTAACTCAAGTTTGTGAAATTTTTCCAAATTCGGTATGTCTATCTTTGCTTCAGAACCGACCAGTATATATTTTGTATTTGGTCCGGCTAAATCTTTATATCTGCCGGATTTTCTGTCATACATTAGATTTATGCCTGCGCTTTCAAAAGCTTTTTTTTGAGATAAAATATAATTAATTTTTTTTGATTCAACATGATTCATTTCCTTATCCCACAGGGCTGAATCATATGAAGGTGAAGCATACATAAGCTTATCAAACGAATAAACAATTTCACCGTTTCTTGCGTTCTGTTCCAGCCAGTCTTTAGCTTCCATATAAGTATTGTGATTAAGCAGTTTTAACCAATTCGCGGTTACATACAAACTTGGCAAGATTATTATTGTCATTAAAACAGCGATAACCGTTTTGTTTAATTTTTTATTGGCCAAAAATTCAATGAACAAACCTGCAGACAGGGGTACGGATAATGTGGCACTAATCAAAAGCCAGCGCGGCATGTGGGGAGCCGCCATAATTGTAATCATCAACATGTAATTAAACAGCCAGCCCGCTAAAATATATCTTGCGTATCTGTCTTTAATTAAAAATTTAAAAAAAAGCGCTGCCATAACGACAAACATCGCGGTAAAAACCGGATCAATGTTAAAATAATCGCGAAAGACATAATAAAATCTTTCATATCTTCCCACCGGCATTAAACTTGAATAATTAGTGTTGCCGTAATATCTCATCTGGTCGTATAGCATATAAATGAAGCCGCCATAATTTAAAGAGTAAAAAAGCAGAGAGATAGCCGCATAAATCGCTCCAGCCTTGACCAATATCCTGCTGCTAAATAATCGCCTGTTGGCAAATACGGCGTAAAGAGGGAAAATAAAAGCGGATATGCCGATATAGTGGATTGACAAAGCGCCAGCGGCAGAGGCGACAGAACCGTAAAAAAATTTTAGTTTTTTATTCTCTTCAAACTTCATAGCGAAATACAAAGACAGCGCCAAAAAGAAAACCATGGCGGAATGCACTTTCCCCCAATGAGACAGAAAAATAGGAATTAGGCTGATCGAATAGGCAAAGGTTGCGTAATACAGGCTCGCTCTTTTTTTAAAAATATATCCGAACATCTTATATATTAAATATATGGTGGCTGTTCCAAAAAAAACAGAATACCACCGGGCGATGATATGGACCTGCCCGACTCCGTTTATCAATATATAATTTTTAATTTCATTTAGATTAGTTAAGTGATTCACGGCTCCAATATATATAATCTTAAGAATAACGGCCGGAATATATAAAAAAGTCAAAAAAAACGGATAAGGGGAAGGGAAGTATTGTAAAAATATCGTCTTGTAAGTCATTATTTCCAACAAATGAGATATATTATATATTTCGTCCCAAATAAAATTAACGCTCGGATAGTCAAAATATACCCCGTAGAAACGAAGCGAAAACCCGAATAAAATGATACCGGCTAATATATAATTATGTTTTAGTCTTTGTATCGCTGTTTTAATTATTTTCATATAATCAATCTTTATCCGCGATAAAATCGGTATAAAAATCTTTATCCTTTATTTTTTCGTTATAATTAATCTCTCCCTCAAAAAATTTAATTTTAAATCCATGGTTTTTGAAAAATTTTAAATACTCTCCCGCGCTTGAACCGGCCTTTTGCAAGCCGTATGGCCACAGTTCTCCGAAAACAGTCATTTTGCCCGGCTGCCGCATAATTTTACTCATGCCTTTTAAAGCTATCAACTCGTATCCCTGGATATCAATTTTTATAAAATCAATTTTTGCGTTATCAAGAAAATAATCGTCAAGAGTAATTGCGTCCGCTTCTTCGCAATCCCTGCCTTCTCCGTTGTCATACGATTGATGATCGACATTTAAATCTTTTGAGATATAAAAATTGATTTTCCCGGTCTTATCGCTGACCGCCTTTCTTTCAATAGTTACATTATATAGCGTTTTTGTATTTTCTTCTAAGTATTTATAATTTTTGGTATCAGGTTCAAAAGCGAACACTTTTCCGTTTTCACCGACTAGTTTTGAAAACAAGACTGTATAAAACCCTATGTTGGCGCCCAAATCCAAGACGCGCATCCCCGGCTTAATAATATTTTTAAACAAAGCTATCTTTTGCCTGTCGCTGATTTTTTTATAAAAAAAATAAAGCGGTTTATAGATAAAATAATGGTGTTCAAATAATTTATTCGCCAATTTAAAGAGTTTTAGTTTTATTTTCATTGCGCTAGATATTATTTAAATTTAATTTTCTTCATCGCGAAAACAACCATTTTTAACAACAGCCAGCCGTGTTTAAAACGAGAAATGTTTGTCTTGCCGTATTCTCTAGTTTTGTAACGAACAGGAACCTCTACTATCTTCAAATTCAGTTTAGCCGCCCCAAAAAGCAGGTCAAAATCGCCGAAAGGGTCAAAGTCGCCGAAATGCTTTCTATTGGTTTTTATGTCTTGATAGTCTTTTTTCCATAAAACCTTCGTTCCGCACAAAGTGTCTTTGATCGGCTGGCCCAGTATCCAGCTGAACATATAGCTGAAAAATTTATTGCCGATGTAATTTAAAATTCGCATTGACTCTTTCTCCATCGGATAAACCAATCTGGAACCGTTAATAAACTCCCCTCTCCTGTCCGCGATGGCATTATAAAATTTTTCAAGATCTTTGGCGGGAACGGTCATATCGGCGTCATAAATCGCCAAAATGTCTCCTTCCGCCATTTCAAATCCCAACCGCGCGGCATCTCCCTTGCCCTTGCCTTTCTGGGTGGCGTATTTTATTCTTTTTTTTCCTTGATATTTTTCCGCCACCCTTTTAATCTCTTCCAAAGTATTATCGCTGGAATGGCCTTCCACGAAAATAATTTCGGTAAATTCTCCCAATTCGGGGATTTGCTGGACAATTTTTTCTATAGTTCCGGCCTCGTTTCTAGCCGGAATGATGACCGAAAAAGAAGGTCTAGTTTTTTTGTCACCAACGGCAATTGGCCTGGCCACGACATAATTAACCAAAGCCAATTTGTTTAACGGCCAAAGATTGATCAAGTAATTATTAATCATTTTGGAAACAAGGGGAATATTTTTAGGGAATAGCAATTTTTTGCCCGATTTTACGGTTTCCAGTCCGGCCAATCGCAAAAAATTATTGATATCTTCCAAACTTATCCAATTCTGGGTTAGAGAACTTTGCATTCTTAAGCCGACGCTGGAAGCAAGGCTTAATATCGGTTCCCACAATTGGCTATACTGCGTAATTATAATTTTAGTTTGCGGATGAGTAATCCGCGACAATTTTCTAAAAAAATCTTCAATGTCGGGGAGATATCCTATCAGGTCCGATAAAATAATATAATCAAATAAACCCTCAATATCGTCTACTGTTCCGGTCCTAAATTCTATTTTCGGATTGGAATTTTTCTGCCGGGCCAACTCTATCATTTTTTCGCTTATATCAATGCCTAAACCATAACTCGGCTTTAATTTAAACAGCAAGCCTCCCGTTCCGCAACCAATTTCAACCACTCGCTTATTTTCGGGGGTAAGAAAAAATATGAAATTTTCCAAATGACTGTAATAATAACGGCTTTTCTTCTTCCATCTGTCTCTATTTGGAGCCATCTGGTCAAAATATTCTTTTATATCTTGCTCTATCATACAAGCAAAATATAGCATAAATATGGTATAATGCCATTATGAAAAACAGGGACACCGCCAAAATAGAACCGTCTGTATCTTTAAACTCGTATCCAAGATGGGTTTTGAGCAAATTTCTGGCGATATTGCCTTCCGGTTCTCCGGAATTTATTTATACGACTATTTTAAGGCCAAAAATCTTAAAAAACATCACTAATTACATTTTAAAATTTGTTATACCGAAAGAAACTAAAACTAAAGAAGGTTTCTTTCTGGAGCTAGATCGAACGGATCCTGTCGCTTCAGGGGCAATAGCTCTTGGTGTTTATGAAAGGTACGAATCGGAACTCTTCCGTTCCAAAGCAAAAACCGATATGACAATAATTGATATCGGCGCCAACTTGGGATATTACACCGCCATTGCCTCTCGCCGCGCGGGAGAGCGGGGCTTAGTTATCGCTTTTGAACCGGAACCGAATTTTTTTAAAATACTATCCAGAAATATCAGCCGGAATAATATGAAAAATGCGATTTGTTTTGAAATAGCCGTTGCCGAAAAAAACGGTTTAACCAATTTGTATTTATCCAACGAAAACAAAGGCCACAATTCCATAATTCGCTCGGAAGAATTAAAAACTTCCACGCAGGTAAAAACAACAACCCTTGATGATTTTTTATTTTATCAAAAAATTACAAAAGTTGACATAATAAAGATGGATATTGAAGGAGCTGAAATACTGGCTCTGGAAGGTATGAAAAACACGCTTATAAAACATCTGCCTTTATTATTTTTAGAATTCTCGCCGCACTCTATTATAAAATTAAACAGAAATCCCGCTGATTTTCTTTCAACTCTCCGCAAGATCGGATATTCTGTATTTGAAATCAATAAGGCTCGCCGGCGTTTAGACAGTGTAACAGACTTTCAAAAATTTATTGGAAGCATTCCGAAAGGAAAATATGCCGATATCTATTGCGAGAAAACGGCTGCATTCTAAATTCCGCCTCAAAAATAAAAGGGGTGTTCTTTAACAAAAGAAATACCCCTTTTTTGTTCTGTCTAGTTTTTCTAAACAGAGAAACAATGTAATATCCATGTCGCAATAGTTGAAATTAGCACGCTTATTGTTAATACCATCCCTATTAACAATGAGTTGCTATACTGAGTGGCCACAACGCCAATGATAATTGCGGCAAACACGACGCCAACTGCCGTTTTAAATGACGGCCGGAGAATTTCTCCATGAAGCCATTTGTTGTACTCATTCTCTCTATTAAATATCCCCACACTACTAAATGGGTACAACCAATTGATCCCATGTCCCCCGGTCCACTTAGAGTCATGGAGATAATGCCACAACAAACAACTTGCCACTGCAGTTACCCAGAAAATAGATAGGCTGGAATACTTACATAGGATAATTAACAATCCTCCCATTAAGAATACCGCAGGTAATATCATAAGCGGATAGTGAGGTATTTTTTCGTGGTGATGTTTTTTCTGGTATACCCCTCCGCTCATCACATTATATGATGTGAAAATATCCAAGTCTGGAGACAGCCCCACTAGCGCTCCAATAATATAATAATGCCAAGGAGCAATAATGGGATACCCCAAAACATTAAAAACATTCATCATTGCCGCTATAATAAGCGAGCCCACAGCAAGGTCCAAACTAGCTGCAACCACCATTCCGGCCAACTTGAAAAATATGCCTAAAATCTTCAACCTGCTACCCTCCTTTCAAAAATCTAAAAAGATTAATTTGGAATTTGTTTTGCCTCAAATATTCAATTCTAAAAGAATTTATTAGAAGTATACACCCTCTAGCAAAAATGTCAATTTTTTGTATGAGGCCACCCATTTTTGCACTTTTCGGGCAATTGGTTAATTGGTAATGATGACATGAATTGTAGCGGAGATAGTTTGTTTTGGAAAGCGAAATGAACTCTTCTGGTGTTGTACCAAAGAAGAT
>Ga0209211_10000820_pt1 | contig 61768 bp, 57 predicted proteins | sample RifGroA2_FD_183992 | JGI IMG/M metagenome (GOLD analysis project Ga0209211, IMG submission 183992) | Groundwater microbial communities from Rifle, Colorado, USA - Groundwater A2 (SPAdes) (version 2) | ecosystem: Environmental > Aquatic > Deep subsurface > Groundwater | place: Rifle, Colorado... | reverse complement strand
AATTACAACATCAATTTACTAAAGATAATATTGCTACCTATACGGATGTTATATTGGCTCTCCCAGGGGAAACCTATGAATCTTTTGTCAATGGGGTATCTACCATTATTGAAAATGGTCAACACAATCGGATTCAATTTAATAATTTAAGTATCTTGCCCAATGCAGAAATGGGAAATCCGGAGTATCAAAAAAAATATGGTCTTATTGTTAAAGAAGCGGACATTATCAATATTCATGGAAGCTTGGCTGATACAGAAGAAATTAAAGAAAAACAACAATTGGTTGTTGGTACTAATACCATGTCAAAAGAAGATTGGGTTAAAGCCAGAGTTTTTAGCTGGATGACGTCGCTATTGCACTTTGATAAAGTAATGCAAATCCCTTTTATTATTTTACACAATATTTATCATATTACTTATAGAGAATTAGTAGAGATTTTTACTGAAGATAAAGTAGATTCTCCTATATTATCTGAGATTAAAAATTTTTTTGTAAACAAAGCTCTTGATATTCAAAATGGAGGATCGGAATACTGTGAATCAAAGCAGTGGCTTAATATTTGGTGGCCAGCAGATGAATTAATGCTTGTCAAAATGTGCGCAGAAAATAAACTTTCAGCCTTTTATAGGGAAGCTGAGCATGTTATGAAGATATTTTTCCAGAAAAATTTTATGAATGACTCTGATGCTATTTTACGTGAGACAATAAGTTTGAATCAAAATCTTATAAAACGGCCCTTTCAATATGAAAATACAGCCATTTCATTATCCTATAATATTTGGGAAGTTTATCAGGCAGCTTTAAAAGGAATTTCTGTCCCATTAGAGGATAGCTCCTGTCATTATGGTATTAATCGGGAAGATGAAAAATGGTTGTCTTGGAATCAATGGTGTAAAGAAGTTATTTGGTACGGAAATAAAAAGGGAGCTTATTTATATAATGCAGAACGAGCCGATTTTCAACAGAGAAAGAGAAATAGAATAACAATTTCTGCTGTTTGAAATAGTTATGTATAACAAAAATTTCTTGATTGCAGGAGGCAGTGGATTAGTTGGCGCCAATCTTACTAAAAGGTTGTCTTCTTTAGGGGTTAATTTTTTATCAACGTTTTTTTCTTATAAACCTAATTTTTTAATAGAAAAGTACAGATGCTTTGATTTTACAAAATCAGAAGATTGCCTCGAAGCTACGCGCTATATGGATTATGTAATTTTATGTGCAGGGAAAACATCAGGGATTGGAGGGCGAAATTCTAAACATATAATAGATAATTTAAAAATAAATATAAATCTTTTAGAAGCCTGTTATATTAATAAAGTAGAAAAAGTTATTTTTATTAGCAGTTCTACTGTTTATCAACAGGCCAATTATCCTATTTGTGAAGATGAATTAGATTTAAATAAACCTCCTTATGATTGTTATAGAGATGTAGGATGGTTAAATAGATATGTGGAACAACTATGTAAATATTATTTCAAAGACCATGGAATGAAAATTGGGATTGTAAGACCAACGAATCTTTATGGGCCTTATGATAAATTTGATGATGAAAGATCTCATATTTTGCCCGCCTTAATAAAAAGAGCTTTAAGAAAAGAAAATCCATTTGTTGTTTGGGGAGATGGTGAGGTCATTAGAGATTTTGTATATGTGCATGATTTTATTGATGATCTTTTTGGCATTTTTGAGAAAAAATGTGATTGTGATCCCATTAATATTGGGAGCAATAAGGCAACAACTGTAAAGGCAGCTGCGAATATAATTCTTAATTTATGTGGGCATGATAGCGTAACTCCTCAATTTGATTTATCTAAACCAACTGCTATCCCTTATCGTATGTTAAATGTTGATAAATTGGCGATGACTTTTGGAAATCGCAAAAGGACTTCTTTAGAGGAAGGTTTATCTAAAACAATACGTTGGTATGAACATTTGCCAAATAGTTGACTTCCGATGAAAATGGAATTACAGATTTATGTTTATGACAGACAATGTGGTGCTCAATTTAGCGCTTTACAAAAAAGTCTACCTCGTTCGATCAGCTGAAGAAAAAATACGAAAACATTATATGGAGGATGAGATGAAGACTCCCACGCATCTCTCCGTAGGAGAAGAAGCCATTGCTGCGGGAGTGTGTCAGGCATTGGGCTTGGAAGATCAAATTTTTGGTACTTATAGAAGTCATGGAATTTACTTAGCTAGGACAGAAGAAACTCACAAATTTTTTTCCGAACTATTTGGTAAAGAAACTGGAATAGCAAAAGGAAAATCTGGCTCCATGCACTTATCGGCTGTAGAAGCAGGTTTTATGGGATCATCTGCTGTTGTAGCAACGACAATTCCCGTGGCTGTAGGTGCGGCCTTTGTAAATAAACATAAAAAGAATGGGAAAATGGTAGCTGTATTTTTTGGAGATGGAGCTATTGAAGAAGGTGTTTTTTGGGAAAGTGTAAATGCTGCTTGTACGATGCACTTGCCCATTCTATTTATTTGTGAAGATAATGGATTGGCTATCCATTCACATTTTTCTACTAGGCAAGGCTTTCGTTCCATTAGCAATGTGGTATCTCAATTTGAATGTAATGTATTTACAGAAGATACCACAGATCCTGAGATTATTTATACATTGACTCGTACGGCTATAGATAAAGCTAAAACAACGCAAAAACCTTCTTTTATTCATCTAAAATATTATAGATATTATGAGCATGTTGGGATGGATCAAGATTTTAAATTTGGATATCGCTCAAAAGAAGAATTTGATGAGTGGTACAAAAGAGATCCTGTTTTTCTACAAAGAAATAAACTTATAAAATTAGGTCTTTCAGAAGAAAAAATTATTGATATTGAATCTAAAATTCTTACACAAATAGAAAAAAGTTTTATATTTTCAAAACAATCCAATTTTCCTGATAAGACTGAGTTGCATAGGGATGTTTACATATGAGAACTATTGCCTTTCGCGAAGCTATTAATGAAGCCATTGATCAAGAGATGGAGAGAGACTCCAATGTATTTATTTATGGGCTCGATGTAACAGACCATAAACGGATTTTTGGAAGCACAAAAGGTCTGTTAGAGAAATTTGGATCTGAAAGATGCTTTGCAACGCCTCTATCTGAAGATGCCATGACTGGTTTTGGTTTAGGTGCAGCCATTAACGGAATGCGTCCCATTCATGTTCATATACGAGTTGATTTTCTCCTTTTAGCCATGAATCAGCTTGTCAATATGCTTTCTTGTTACCGATACATGACGGGGGGAAAATTAAAAGTGCCCATGGTGATTAGAGCCGTCATTGGAAGAGGGTGGGGGCAATCATTTCAACATAGTAAAAGTCTTCATTCATTTTTTGCTCATGTTCCTGGATTAAAGGTTGTCATGCCAACGACTCCCAAAGATGCTAAGGGGCTTTTAATTTCAGCTATTCGAGATGATAATCCGGTTATTTTTTTAGAACACCGTTGGTTATACGATGTGGTAGGAGAGGTGCCAGAAGCTCCTTTTACAACTCCATTGAGCCAGTCTAATATTGTACAGTCAGGAACTGATCTGACAATCATTGCTACTTCTTGGATGGTTATTGAAGCAATGAAAGCCGCTGAGATCGTGAAAAGGAATCATGGTATAAGTATAGAGATTATCGATCCTAGAACAATTTCTCCTCTTGATGATCGCTTGATAGTGAATTCAGTTAAAAAGACAGGCCATTGTATAATAGTAGATTACGATTGGCTAAATTGTGGTTTTAGTGCGGAAGTATCGGCTCGAGTATCTGAGAAATGTTTTGATTATTCGAAATCTCCTATTATACGGGTTGGATTTTCGGAAACTCCTTGCCCAAGTAGCCGTCCTTTGGAAAATGAATTTTATCCAAATGCAATCCAAATTATTCGAGCAGTAGAGAAAAAATTAAAATTACAATCTGCAGACCTTAGTAGGGAAAAATTCTATGATTATGAAAATAAATTTAGAGGACCGTTCTAACTCAAATAATTATGGGAAGTGGGAGCATAATAGATAACTTGGCTTCCCAATGTTTCAAAATTAAAAGGGACGTGTAAAAAACTTTTTAATTTGTTTTTTATTTTAGGGTGGTCTTTAGGCTCTGCAAAAATAAGTAAAAATCCCCCTCCGCCAGCACCAATTAATTTTCCTCCGATAGCTCCTGCACTACGAGCTACTTCATAGATTTCATCAATGATGGGCAAAGTTATTTTAGAAGATAAAGAACGTTTAATTTTCCAGCTTTCATGGAGTAATTTCCCAAATTCTGTTATGGCACTTTTACTATTTAAAATAGTGAGCCCTTCATCCACCATTTGAAACATCGTACTTAGCTCTTCTTTCTTTTGAGGTATGTTATGAATTTGTTCTGAAGCAATGTGAGAAGCTGTTCTTGAAAATCCCGTAAAAAATAACATAAGATGTGATTTTAATGAGGTTAATCTTTCAAGGCTAATGGTTACAGGTAAAACGGTTACAGCATCTGCTCCCCCAAACTTAATTAAATTAAATCCACCAAATGCTGCCAGGGTTTGATCCTGAGATCCTACATTTTCTTTTAAGAGCTTTTGCTCTAAATGAATGGCATCTAAACAAAGTTGTCTTTTGGTAGGCATTTCCCCTATTAAAGAATATAAAGCGTGCAATAGCCCCACCGTGAATGAAGAGCTAGATCCCACACCTGTTCTTGCCGGTAGATCTCCATCGTGATGAATTTCCACCCCTTTATCTATATTTAAATATTTTAGACATTCTCTAACGGGGGGATGGACAATCTCTGAAACCTGATTAACCATTTCTATTTTAGAATAAATAACTCTAGATTTATGTTCAAAAAAAGGAGGAAGGTAACGACAGCTGATGTAACAATACTTATCGATTGTAGTGGCCAACACGGCCCCACCATGTTCTTGGTACCAAGCAGGGTAATCAGTTCCGCCACCAAAAAATGACAAGCGGTAAGGGGTTCGTGTAATAATCATGATTTTTTTACTTCATTTCGCCAATAGTCAAGTAAGTGTTGTACGCTTTGCTTAAAATCATATTTTGGTTTCCAATTTGTTTCGCAAGTAAATTTTGTAGTGTCTGGTATTTGTAAGGTGACGTCTGAAGGTCTCAGTAAATTAGGATCCACTTTTGATGGAATATCACAGTGAGCAAGATTTTTTAAAATATCTAAAAATTCACCTACTCGGATAACCGTTGTTCCACCGATATTATAAGCTTCACCAAAACGACATTTCAGTGTTGCCACCCAATAAGATTCCATAGCATCTCTAACATCAATAATGGTTCTTACAGAATCTAAATTTCCATGCCACAAAACATCTTGAAGCCCAGCTTCAATTCTTGAAACTTGTTTGGCAAATGAGGTAGCAAATAAATCTTCTCTTCGGGGATTAAGATACGCAAACATTCTAGTTCTAATGATCTTCATCTGATAGCTTTTAAAATAGGTATATCCTAAAAAATCTTGTGTTACTTTTGAAACAGCATAGGGGCTAGCAGGATTTAAAGGGCAATCTTCTTTAATAGGAACGTTTTTAGGATCTACCTGTCCGTATACTTCCGAAGTGCTACAAAGCTGAATAATGGGATTTATTTTAATTAGTCGAATGGCTTCAAATAGGTTAGCCGTGCTCATAATATTATTATTTAATACAGATAAAGGAGTTATAAAAGAAGATCGCACATTAGCGTGGGCAGCCAAATGAAAAATAGCATCTGGTTGAACGCGTTCTAATGTAGATATAATGGAACTTAGGTCATTTAGATCGCATTCATGTACCTGTATTTTATCTTTTGAGCATGCTAAGTTTTTATGAGATGTCGTACTATGCCATCTTGAAATTCCATGCACTTGAACATGAGGGTGGTGATCAACAATATAATCTGCTAAATAACTTCCCCCAGATCCAGAAATGCCTGTAATGAGTATTTTTTTTAGGTGTCTAGATTCCATCATCATTAAACGTTACTAAAAAATGGATGAGAAATAACTTGGTATCCTTTAATCAGTTCTTGAACGCCATCTTCTAAAGAAAAATCAGGCAGAAATCCTGTTTTTTCAATTTTTTCATTACTGACGATATAATTTCTTTTGTCAGGATCTTGGCCTGTTTTAGATTCGGTGATTTCTAGTTCAGGAATCTGCTTTTTAATAATGTGGCAGAGTTCTAATTTACTTAAATTGGCATCACTTAATCCTACATTATAGGCTTGCCCCCTCATAGATTCAAAATTCTCATTAGCATGAATAAATGCTTTAGCAGCATCACGTACATGGAGGTAATTTCTTTTAAAATGGCCTTCATATAAAACAATAGATCGATCTTTTACAGCTCGATAGGTAAAATCATTAACGAGTAAATCCAAGCGCATTCTGGGACTAATCCCAAATAACGTAGCCAAGCGAAGGGTGAGAGTATTTTCACAAGAAAGAATAATACCTTCAATCTCTGCTTTTAATTTTCCGTATAACGAGATGGGCCGCAAAGGGGTTTCTTCTGTGCAGAAGCGGTCTTCTTGTCCAATGCCATATCCACTATTGGTGGTGGGGAAGATAAGTCTTTGATGGGGGCTTTTTAAATCTAATAACATTTTAACGGCATCAAAATTAATAGACTTGGCTGACCAAGGATCTTGGGAACACAAAGGAGCCCCTGTCATGCAGGCCAAAGGATAAATGACGTCTGCTGTTTTTAAATATTTTGATATGAGTTCCTGATCACGAGCATCCCCTCGAATAATATTTAATTTCTTGTGGTGGCACACATTTAAAAGAGACGTTTGATGGTACAAGAACTTATCAATGATAAAAACTTCGTGCCCATTTTCTAATAACTTGGGAACCAATACAGAACCAATGTATCCTGCTCCACCTGTAACTAGTATTTTCATGATAAATGTCTCTTAAATATACTTTTGTACGTATGTATGCAAAAGATCTGTGACAAAATCCAAATCTTCTTGGGTGAGATATTGATGGCACCCAAAATGTAATCCCTTATTTCCCACATATTCAGCTTCAGGGAAATCCCCCAGTTTGTATCCTAAAAAATTAAAAACACGATGTTGTGTAGGAAGACTTGCAAAGAGCGTTTTTACCTGTACACCATTTTCTTGTAGGTAGTTGGATAGATGACGGGCTTCCATGTTCACGTCTTCTCTGGCTACGAGAGAAAAAGCATGAGGGGATAATACTTCATGTGGTTTTTCTTCAAGAAAATAAAAAAGATGGTTTAAATCTTGATTGGCTTTAAGGAGATAGTTCAAGTTTTTCTTTCTGGCATTAAAGGTGTTAGAAAAATTTTCAATGCCTTCAATGCCCACCGCGGCTTCCAAATCATTCATTTTACAATTAAATCCAAAGCGATCAAATTGGAAATAATCGGTACCATCTGGTCTTCCATGAGAGCGAACAGATCTTAATATTTTGGCATATTCTGAATCATTCGTTGCAACCATTCCCCCTTCACCAGAACAAACAATGTGAGCAGCATAAAAACTAAATGTGCCCGCTAAACCAATGCCGCCAACATATTGGCCTTTATATTTTGCCCCATGGGCTTCACAGGCATCTTCAATCACTTTTAAATTATATTTTTTGGCGACATCCAAAATAGGATCCATGTCACAGGGTTTCCCCATGGTGTGGACAATTTCAATAGCTTTAGTTTTTTTGGTAATAGCGCGTTCAATTTTTTGGGGATCAATATTTAAGGTTTTTCTGTTAATATCTATAAATACAGGTTTAAATCCTGCAGCTAAGACAGCATTAGAAGTAGCTACAAAAGAAAGAGAGGGGACAATGACTTCATCTCCCCACGTGGCACCATATTCATGTAGGCTGGCCAGAGCAGTAAAGTCAGCGGTGGTTCCACTGGAAACGGCCACTGCTTCTTTATAAGAGAATGTATTTTTAAACGTTTTTTCAAATTCTTTAACATTTTCTCCTGTAGAGACCCAGTGTTTAGCTAGGCTGTTTTGAATAAGTGCTTTTGCACGTTCACCAATTTTAATATGTCCAAATGTATATCTCATATTACAATACAGCTATAATACAGTTTGAAAAAAAACAATAAACAATTTATGCTTGCTAAATAATGTGTGGGATTGTTGGTTTTTTTTCTTTTAAAAAGCCGTTTTTTACCGATGCTGATATTCAGCATATGGTGTTGGCTTTAAAGCATCGTGGGCCAGATGAACAAAATTTTTGGAAAGATCAAGATGTATACCTAGGGCACAGCCGTTTACGAGTGATTGATTTATCAAAAGAAGCCAGTCAGCCCATGTGCAATGAAGATCAATCTTTATGGCTTGTGTATAATGGCGAAATTTATAATTTTAAAGAGTTACGCCATTTTTTAATTTCAAAGGGGCATTCTTTTCGATCTCAAGGTGATTCAGAGATCATTCTACATTTATATGAAGAAATGGGGAGTGATTGTGTAAAAAAATTAGATGGAATGTTTGCTTTTGCACTTTGGGATAGAAAAAGAAAAGAATTGTTTTTATCTAGGGATCGAAGTGGTAAAAAGCCTCTTTATTATTATTTAGATGAGAATGTTTTTGCTTTTTCTTCAGAAATGAAGGCCTTTTTTAAAATTCCTAATATTGATATTAAAATAGATGAAAAGAATCTATCCCCTTTTTTCTTAAGAGGGTATGTTTCATCTCCGAAAACACTTTATAAGAATATCTATAGTCTTGAGGCGGGGTATTCTTTAAAAATAAATTCCTATGGTCAAAAAAAATATCAACGTTATTGGGATATTTCTTTTCCTGGTCAAAAAAAGAAGATATCTGAGCTGCAAGCTTGTCAAGAATTGAGTGATATTTTTTCTAAAGCTGTTCAAAAAAGGCTTATATCAGATGTCCCTTTAGGTGCTTTTTTAAGTGGTGGGCTTGATTCTACGATTGTCATTTCGGTAATGAAAAAACTTTTTTCTCTCCCAATAAAGACATTTAGTATTGGTTTTGAAGGGGATGCAAATTTTGATGAAACCCATTATGCTAATGAAGCAGCTTCTTATGTTGGAACTGATCATCATGTTTTTAGAGTTACCGCACAAGACTTAGTTTCTAATTTTGATAATATTATATGGCATTATGATGGACCTTTTGGGGATTCTTCAGCGCTTCCAACCATGATTTTATCTTCTTTGGCGGCAAAAGAAGTAACAGTTGTTTTAAATGGTGATGGAGGGGATGAATTATTTTCTGGATATAAACGTATGGCTGCCAGCTATTATTCTTCATTTATTCCTTCTTTTATTTTTAAGGCAGGGGGAGAAATATCGCGATTATTTCCACAATATTATGATCATTATTCAAAATGGGAGAAAATCCATCGCTTTTTTAAAGCATCTGGTCAAAATCATTTAAAGTCTTTGGATGAATGGTTATTTATTTTTAGCCCTGAAGAATTAAAATCTTTTTTTAAAGTAAGCAATGCCTATCAACAAAAAGATAATTTAAACATTTCATTAAATTCCTCCATTTTAGACCAAATTTTATATATGAATTTTAAAGATTATCTTCAAAATGATTTAAACGTTAAAATGGATCGTGCCAGTATGGCTTTTAGTCTTGAAACACGATCTCCTTTTTTGGATCAAGAACTTATAGAATATGTTTGTAGTCTCCCCGATTACATGAAATTAAAAGGGCTAACGACAAAATACATTTTAAGAAAAGCTTTTAAAGATCACATGCCTTCTTCTATTCGGAATCGAGGGAAAAAGGGATTTGGTGTCCCTATTGCGGCATGGTTTAAAAATGATTTGAGAACTTTTGTGGGAGATTTTTTGCTATCATCGAATCCCCTATATGAATTTTATCTTGATAAAAAATTTGTTTATAAAATTGTGAATGATCATTTTTGTGAAAAACAAGAAAGATCGCGGCAAATTTGGACATTACTTATGTTTGAAAGGTGGCTACAGAAACTTCCGGAATGGACTTTAATAAAATCTGAAGGTTATTAATATTTAAGTACCCAATCAAATCTTGTAAAACGAATTTTAAGCTTTGGATCTAACAATGCTGAATGAATGGCATCAGGTTCAAGACAATGGTTTTTTAATAAGATAAGAATGAGTTTTTCTTTTATTGGTCTTTCAGAAAATTGAAGATCCTGTATATATTTATAGCTAATCATTTTTTCTTTCCATTCTTCAGCCCACCATTCCATATAAGAAGAAAGGGCAATAAAATGGTGTATAGTGTTAATAGATAGATGAGCTTCTAGATAACGTCTAGTTGCTTGATCTAATTCGATATTGATAGTTGAATGGAGGGGATAATAATTTAGATTTGGGCCATCTTTTGCCCCCATATACAAAGCAAATATAACTCTAGGGTCATCAAATTCTTCTTCAAAAATTTCTTTTTTGATTTGGTTAAGGGTTCTTATTTTATTAAAAATTTTGACACAAAGGATATCAAACAGATTTTTCATAAAATAAGTTTTCATGATTTTTTTTGATTTAAGATCTGTGTAATGATCCAAAAGAATTTTTAAAACATAAATATTGTAAGTATTAATCCAAAAAGCAAGGCGTTGATTATAAGAGGATTTGATATAATCATCAATTGTTAAACTTTCTAATTTGTCTAAAGTTATTTTAATTCTTTCTTGCTGAGGTTTTATTTCTCTAAAAAATTCTTCATAATGTTTGGGATCTTGATTTAAGTATGAAACCAAACCTGCATAATCATTAAAAATATCTAAGGAAGTGCTCATGCAATGAAGGGGAATAAATAGAAGAGAGAAAATAAGAAAACTAATTTTCATTTTTTAGGATTTCTCGTGCAATCACTATCCGTTGAATTTGGGACGTACCTTCATAAATTTGAATGAGCTTGGCATCCCGCATGAGTTTTTCAACAGGATATTCTTTGGAATATCCATAGCCTCCAAAGATTTGAACAGCATCAGTTGTTACTTTCATAGCCATATCCGCGGCAAAGGCTTTAGCATAAGAAGCAATAAGAGTAGGGCGAATGCCATTATCCAATTGCCAAGCAGCTTTATAACACAAAAGTCTTGCCGCTTCAATTGATGTGGCCATATCAGACAGCATAAATTGTATGGCTTGAAAGGAAGAAATAGATTTGCCAAATTGAATTCTTTCTTTGGAATAGTTTAGAGCATATTCATAAGCAGCTCTGGCTACTCCCACTGCAGAAATAGAAACGATCGGACGGCTGTGATCTAGCGTTTTCATGGCAATTTTAAACCCTTCGCCTTCTTGTCCTAGGAGATTTTCTTTGGAAACTTGGACATTGTCAAAATTGACTGCAGCTGTATTAGATGCCCGTTGGCCCATCTTATTTTCTTTTTTTCCAATAGAAACTCCAGGACTTTTGGCATCTACCACAATGGCACAAATGCCTTTATGACCTAAGGTTTTATCTATTGTGGCATAGACTGTAAATTGAGAGGCATAAGAAGCATTGGTAATAAACATTTTTTGGCCATTCAAAAGGTAGTGCTCTCCTTCTTTTTTAAGTGTTGTCGAAAGACTAGAGACATCTGACCCCGCATTGGGTTCAGTGAGACAAAAAGAGGCTAAAAGAGGTTTTTGGGTAAATTCCGTTAGCAATCGTTTCTTTTGCTCTTCAGTGCCAGCAATAACAATGGGATAAAGGGCAAGGTCATTTGCCATAACAGACGTAGCAATCCCCATACAACCAGCAGCCAATTCTTCATTGACAATAACACTATCTATGTTTGAAAGGCCCGGTCCTCCATACTGAGTGGGAACACATAAACCGATAAGTCCGAGTTCAAAAGTTTTATCAATAATAGCTTTTGGAAATTCAGCCGTTTCATCGTAATAACTTGCCTTTGGGATCATTTCATTTTTAGCAAATTTTCTGGAAACTTCTTGAAGGGCAAGCTGTTCTTCGGAAAGTTTGAAATTAAGCATTTTTAGGGACTTTTTCCCAGTCTTTTAAAAATCGTTCTAATCCGATATCGGTCAAAGGATGTTTAAAAAGTTGAGTAATAACATTAAAAGGCATCGTAGCCACATGAGCTCCCATAAGGGCAGCTTCAACCACATGAAGAGGATGGCGAATACTGGCCACTAAAACTTCAGTTTTAAAATTATAATTTTTATAAATGGTTACAATCTGTTGAATTAAGTCCATGCCGGAATGGGAAATGTCATCCAATCGCCCAACAAAAGGACTAATATAGGTGGCTCCCGCTTTGGCGGCGAACAATGCCTGTGTAGGAGAGAAACAGAGTGTAACATTGACCTTTATCCCTTCTGAAGAAAGAGCTTTACAGGCCTTAAGCCCATCCATATTACACGCTAATTTAACCACTACGTTTTTATGAATTTTAGCAATTTTCTTTCCTTCTTCAATGAGCTCTTTTACTTTTAATGTAGTTGTTTCAACACTGATAGGGCCATTAACAGCTTTACATATGTCATCAATAACGCTTTTAAAAGGTCTACCGGTTTTAGCGATTAAAGAAGGATTGGTGGTAACACCATCTAAAATGCCCAGTTCAGAAGCTTCTTTAATTTCCTTAATATCTGCCGTATCAATAAAAAATTTCATAATTAATGTAAATTATCTAGGATAAAATGTATAATTAGAACCATGCATTGCACCCAGGACAGAATAGTGGGGCAATTTTTTCTTCAAGGTGACGGGATGTCTTTTCCCATGATGAATCCATTCAACACTAAAATTTCGAACTGATAAAATAAAATCTATTATGTCTTCGGGTTTGTAGCCAAATCGGGAAGTGGTAATGGGAGATAGTTCAATGATCATTGTGGGAGCGGAAGGATCTTTTAGTAATTTTGTTGCTCCCCTAAGAACTGCTAATTCCGAACCTTCCACATCAAGCTTTATTAAATTAGGTTTTTGAATTTTTTGTTCAGAAAGCATACCATCGAGTGAAAAAACGTGACATGTGGCCGTATCAATAGCTTCTTTGTGCATAGGAGCAAGTGTATTCATGCCGTGATTAAATGAATCTAATTGAAAAATGTGAGCCTCTCCTTTTGTCTCCCCCAAAGCACAAGCAAAAGCTTGGATGTTTTTAAATTTACTTTCATTCAGATTTTTTTGAAGACGAGCAAAGGTAGAAGGGGTTGGTTCAAAGGAATATACATGTCCTGATGAGGTGACTGAAGATGCAGCAACAAGAGAATAAAAACCCATATTGGCACCACAATCCATAAAAACCATTCCTGGCTTAAGAAACTTCTTAATAAATGTGTATGTGTCAAGTTCACAATTATGGTAATAAAGCCATTTTTCATATGGAGAATTGAAATTAAGCGTCATATGAAAACCGTCTGGAAAATCTGCTATTACATTGGAATGGGATAACGGTATGATCTTACTTAAAATATTTTCAACCCTAGATTTCCCTTTAAAATAGGGCTGCAAACAAAACCATCGAAAAGATTTATGGATTAACCTTGGGCGTACATTAGTCATTAATAAATTCCTATTTATCCAAAGTAGGATATACACTGCATCCTCAAATTGTAAAGGAAAAAAACTACTATTGTCAAAATAGGGATATTTGAATATGCCAGAGCTGATGAATATTTTATTAACGGGTGGATCAGGACAATTGGGGAAAACAATTATTCAAATGAATCTTTTTCCTTCTTTGTTTTCTCCTCCAAAACAAGAACTAGATATTACAGATCCACTAAAAATTGAGGCTTTTTTTAATTCCTTTCCTATCGATGCAGTTATTCACTGCGCGGCCTTGGCAAGAATGTCCGAATGTGAAAAAGATCCTCTGAAAGCACTTCAGGTAAATACTGTCGGGACATCAAATTTGATTTCAGTTATTCTTAAAAAAGAAAAAGAAATAAATAGAAAAATTCGAATGATTTATCTCTCTACTGAGGGAGTTTATGCTGGAACCAAAGGAAATTATTCTGAGTCTGATGAAACATTGCCTTATAATATATATGGATGGACAAAATTAGGCGCAGAATGCAGTGTCCGTCTTCTTTCTAATTATTGTATTATTCGGACTGGTTTTTTCGATCCACAGCATATTCGATTTGATACTTCTGCAATAGATATGTTCTCTTCAAGAATGCCTATTCAAAAGTTGGCCAAAGCAGTTGCAAAACTTTTGTATCATCCTTTTATTGGGACTATTAATGTAGGGGAAGATCGAAAATCAGATTATGAACGTTATAAAGTATTTAAATCGAATTTAAAGCCTAGTTGTTTTGAGGATATTGTGAAATCACTTTCTTTTAAAATAGCAAAAGATGCTTCGATGAATTGCGAAATGTGGGAACAGTTAAATGGGGTATAAAATTTTTACTTCAGGTAAAGGTAAAATTATTTTCGATTTTAGGCCTTTCATTCGTAACTTTTCGATAATAGGTTTTGAATAATGCCAAGAAAGCAATAAGGCATATTCTGGCTGCTCTTCAAACATTTTCTTTTCATCAACAATAGGTATATGTTTTCCTGGAAGAAATAGCCCCAATTTCAAACTGCTGGCTTGTTCAGAAATATAAGCTATAAGGCTAGAATCAATATTGCAATAATTTAGTAAAGTGCTGGATCTTCCAGGGCAACCAATTCCTATTACCTGCTTTCCTTCCTTATTTAACTTTACTAAGAGATTTAATAAATCTATTTTTGATTGAAAAATCTTTTTTCTAAATTTTATATAAGTCTGTATGTTATTAAGATTTTCTTTCTCTTCTAAAGTAAGGATGGCATTAACATTTTCTGAAACTTTATGATTGCCTTTTAATGAAAAAACACGAATGGAACCTCCATAATTTGGGATTCGTTCAACATCCACAATTGAAAAATTATAATACTTCATTAGCCTTATTAAGGATTTTAAAGAATAAAATCGAAGGTGCTCGTGATAAATAGAATCATATTGATTAGTTTTAATGATATCTAAAAGATAGTGAGATTCTGATAGAAAAAAACCATCATCTACAAGTAGAGTACGTACTCCTCTTAGAAAATCTCCTAAATTTGGAATATGTGCGAACATATTGGTAGCAGTAATGACAGCGGCTTTCCCATATTTTTTGGATATTTCCTTGGCTAAATTTTCATTGAAAAATGCTTGAATAGTTGGGATCCCATTTTCTTCTGCTTTTTTTGCTATAAGTGTGGCTTCTATTCCTAATACGCGCATACCTTTTTGTTTGAATCCTTGAAGCAAAGTTCCATCATTAGAACCAATATCAATGACCAAGGAATTTTTTTTTAACTTTAATAAATTAATAACTCTATCTGCGATGCCCAGAAGATTTATGGCTAACGTCTGTGTAATGCCACTGATGTAGGGGTAATCAGGATGAAAAAGTATTTTTGGATCTACAACATGGTTAATTTGGACAAGGCCACATTGATTACAATGATATAATTTGAGAGGATAAGTTGTCTCTGGTTGATTTAATTGGGAACTGGTTACCAAAGAATCACAGGGGGCTTGATGACCTAAGTCAATAATTAAGGATAAATCTTTATTCCCACAAATTTGACAATAGTCTAAATGTCCAATAGGAAAATCATGTTTTAAAGCTTTAGGCATTTTTCTATATCAGAATTGACCATTATTTTAACAAGGTCTTTGAATTTTGTTTTAGGTTCCCATTCCAGCTCTTTTTTGATTTTTGAATAATCAGCAATAAGATTTTCAACTTCTATAGGGCGCATGTAGCGTGGAGAAATTTCAATGTATTCTTGCCAAGGGCTAATACCGGCATATTTAAAAGCCTCTTCTACAAATTCTTTTACTGAATGAGCTTCTCCAGTTCCAACAACGTAATCGGAAGGTGTTGCTTGTTGCATCATTAAATACATGGCTTCCACATATTCTGGTGCGTAACCCCAATCTCGTTTGCTCTCTAAATTTCCAAGATAGATTTTTTTATCTAATCCTGCTTTTATTCGAGCAACTCCTCGTGTTATTTTTCGAGTTACAAAAATTTCACCTCTTCTGGGAGATTCATGATTAAATAGGATGCCATTGCAGGCAAAAATATTGTAGGCTTCTCTATAATTTTTTGTAATGTGAAATGCAAATGTCTTAGCTGCTCCATATGGACTTCTGGGATAAAATTTTGTTTCTTCATTTTGTGGAGGAGGAGAGTTTCCAAACATTTCAGAAGAAGATGCTTGATAAAATTTTATCTTTTCCCCTGTAAATGATTCAAAATCTCTAATGGCTTCTAATATTCTTAATGTCCCTAAAGCAACAACGTTAGCTGTATATTCTGGAATAGCGAAGCTAATTCCCACATGAGATTGCGCTGCTAAGTTATAGATTTCAACAGGTTTTATTTTAAAAATGAGTTTTCTAATATTTTCAGAATCTGTAATATCTCCATGGTATAAGAAAAATTTTGTAGAAGGTTCTAAGGGTTCGGTGTATAGGTGATCAATGCGTTGAGTATTTAAAATACTGGCACATCGTTTCAATCCATGTACTTCATATCCTTTGGATAGTAATAGTTCCGCCAAATATGAACCGTCTTGGCCCGTAACACCAATAATCAACGCTTTTTTCATAAAGTATAAAACTCTTAAACTGTTTATTGAGTTTATTCAACTTTTTATTTAAATTAGGAAGGGTACGTGAATACTAAATTACTTAGAAATAAATTATCTATTTTAATGCCTGTGCGTAACGAAGGCATTAATCTTAAGAACATGCTTAAAATATTATCTGTAATGGTAGAAACACAGCATGAAATTTTAGTTATTTATGATAGTTTAAGTGATGATAGTATCCCTGTTCTAGAGAAAATAAAAAATGATTATACGAATATTCGTCCTATCTATAACAATTTGGGAGAAGGAATTATAAATGCATTAAATGTAGGGATAGCTGAAGCTAAAGGGGATTATCTCTTATTATTATCTGCAGATGATATTGGTCCTGTATTGGCCATTGGTGAAATGATGGATCTTTTGGATAATGGTTGTGATTTGGTAAGTGCGACCAGATATGCCTATGGGGGTAGAGTATATGGTGGACATTTCATGGGGCGCCTATTTTCTCGCACGGCTAATAAACTTTTTTATTTTCTGGGGGGAAAGCTTACAGACTCAACCGTAGGTATTAAAATGGTTAAAAAAAATGTTTTGAATCAAATAAAATTAACTTCTAAACCCGTTGGTTGGATTTCGGCTTTTGAATTATCTATTAGGGCACAATTAATGAATCTGACTATTGGAGAAATTCCCATTATTTCTATCAATCGTTTTTATGGTGGGAAATCTAGTTTTAAATTTTTTTCATGGCTCATCGAATATTCAAAGTGGTTTTTGTGGGGGATTAAAGAAATTTATTTTTCGAAAAAAATATCTCCCGTTGTTGTTAAGGTGCCAGACAGATTCTTGGTCAATCGTCGATAAGTATTAAAGACATAAAAACCCCACATTGACACTCTCTAGATGCTTAGTTAAATACAGCTAAATTATGAAAACAGAACGAGAATATCGAGCTGAGCTGGTAGAAGTATGCCGGTGGATGTATCAAAAAAACTTAATTACTTCAACGGATGGTAATGTTAGCGTGCGGGTTAAAGAGGATCGGATGCTTATTACCCCTTCGGGGGTTCATAAGGGCTTTTTAACGCCAGATCAATTAGTTGTGACAAATCTCAATGGAAAAAAGATCAGTGGACAATTTAATACCTCTTCAGAAATTCAAATGCATGTGGCTATTTATGAAGAGCGTAAAGATATTTATGCGGTTATTCATGCACATCCTATTCATTGCATTGCTTTTACGTTGGCAGGGTGTGATTTGGGAAAAGATTATTTACCAGAAGTGATATTATCTTTGGGTGAGATTCCTATTGTTTCTTATTCAACTCCAACTTCTTATGAGGTTCCGGAAAAAATTAAAGATCATATTAAAGATCATGATGCTTTAATTTTAGATCGCCATGGAACGTTAACTCTGGGGAAAAATCTTTGGGAAGCTTTTAATAAGTTAGAACGTATGGAACATGTAGCTCAGGTTATGTTTGTGGCACGGCAACTGGGTCCTTTGAAACATTTGTCCCAAGATCAGCTTCAGAAGCTCTCACAGATCTTAATTCCACCATCAAAAGCCCCACAATCAACCAAAATGTAAATCGTGTTTGGGTTGATTCTAAAAAAGTATCAAAGAAACATGCCATGATAAAAGCCAAAATACTAATAGTGCATAAACTAAGTTTATAACGAGCCCTCGTTGTTAAAAAGGGTTGTTTGAGTTTTAACAAAAGATATTTAAATAAGATTAAATAAATATTTAAATATAAAAATAATCCTATAAGCCCAGCTTCAATCCAAATTTTTAAATAGCCATTGTGTGGATAGGCTAAATGAAGATATTCAGCTGAATAAGGCATATCTTTTTTATCTTTTGGGAAATATTTCATGTTAATTTTTGAATAGCTGTTAAGCCCATGCCCCAAAAGGGGTTTATCTTGAATCATCTTAAATGATATTTTCCAAAGATAAAAACGTTCTGCAAAGGAAGTAGGAAGATTTCTGATGGCAGAAGGTTTTATAAAAGCTAAAAAAGCCATAACAAGAAACATTGCTAAAAATATTTTATAAAATGATAAATGCTTTACTTGGTATAGAAAGATAAAGGCTATTGACAGGAATAAAAAATAAAAGATATTTCTTGTAAAGCATAATAAAAATGTAAATAAAAGCGTACAAAATACCAGTAGATATAGAGTATTCTTTTTAAGGTTTTTATTGTTAAAAGGTAAAAGTGAAAGTGGTAAAATTAAGGCGAGATATGCGGCCAACGTATTTGGATCGTTGAAGCTTGATAAAATACGGTCACTAAATGTTTCTCCTTGAATTAAATCAACGCCATAGTAGTACTGAAAAATTCCATTAAAAGAGGTGGTGAGGCCTCCTAATAATAGAAAAAGGATAAGTTTTTTCCCTTCTCTTGGTGTTTTGAAGGCATCTAGGATTAAATAAATAAGAAAAAAGTTTCTCATATATTTAAATAGTCCTTGGAGATTTGTAGGAAAATAATTGCTCCAAAGTAAAGAGAGGCCACAGAAGATTAGAAAATATAAAATAGATTTATCTATGGGGGTGGGCGAAAACCATCTTTCTCGAAAATGTGTGATTTTTTTTAATATAAAAAAAATCACAGAGCTCCCAAAAAATATAGAAACAAATGCTTTACTTAAGGGAAGTGAAAAAGCAAAAAAATATAGAGAATATTGAAGGCTTTTTGAGAAAAAATTATATGGCATGTTCTTGCTTTTGAGCAATCACAACAATATTTTGAGAAAGATAACCGATTTTTCTGAGAAAGAAATTTTCGATCAAGGATAAATAATATAAACTTTCTCGGCCAAGATATTTTTTCAAATCTAAAATAGCAGGAGATGGGTATAGAAAATATTGTCCAACATAGAAATGCCAGACGGGTATTTGTACGGGGTGAGTGACATACATTTTTAAAGGTTTAAAACCACAGTGTGAGAGCATAAGAGTAAGGGTTTTATTTGTATAGTGAGCAACGTGTTCATAGGAATCAAAAGTTAAATCCGAAGGTCTTTTAAATATCTTTTCGCGAACATAGAATTTTAAAAGATTGAATTTTGCATTGGGGACTTTTATAAAAAGGATCCCATCCTCTTTTAGCCAGAGTCTTATACTTTGTAGAACTGTTTTTGGATTTACAAGGTGTTCAAAAACATCTGTCATGGTGATAATATCAAAAGTATTTTTCGAAAACGAAACATTTTCTACAAAATCATTAATAATAGGTAATCCAAATTTTTCTTGTGCAATTTCGCATAAAGATTTGGAGGGCTCAATACCTAAAAGATCCCATTTCCGATTTTTAGCCAATCGTAAGAAGGTACCCATGTTTGTTCCAATATCTAAAAACTTTCCCGAAGGTTTATGTTTTTCAATAATTTTTAAATCTTCTAAATAATTTTTGTCCCGATGATGAGCTTTTTTGCCTGAAAAAATGAAGCGGCCTTCTTCTTCATATTTTTTTTTCTCTCCCCAATAAACTTGTTCTGGATTTTTTAACCGGGGATTGATATAAATGAGATTACACTGTTTGCAGCGAACTACTCCTAAGACTTTTTTTTCTTTTTTGATGAGTTCATATTTGGGACTATCACAAAGAAGGCAAGAGGTGTTTGTGATGTCGGCATCTGTGTAATATTCTTTTTGAGTCCCCCCTTTTATATATTCCATGGTTATTCTCCTTTAAAAATAAGTTTCTTTTGCTATTGAACGTAAATGAGGTGCTGTGGTAGAAATTTTCTTTCTTGTTTTAAATACAATGATGGTATTGATAATTTCTGCTAAATGTGTTTTTGGCTCAAAAGCGATGAGAGATTTGATTTTGTGAATATTAGGAACACGACGTAACATATCTTCAAAGTCACTATCATAACATTGATCGTAGGGGATGTGTTGTAAAGAGGAGCTTGAGTGAGTCAGTTGAAGAATAAGCTCGGCAAGATGATTAATAGAAATGGGATTTGGGTTGCCTAAATTAAATACTTCTCCAATGGCTTTTTCATGAAAGGCTAGTTTTAGCATGGCATCTACAGCATCTTTAACATAGAGAAAACAGCGAGTTTGTTCTCCTGTTCCATAAATAGTTAAAGGGGAATTACTGAGGGCTTGATCAATTAAGCTCGGCACGACCATTCCATAACGACCCGTTTGACGGGGACCTGTTACATTAAAAAGACGTACAACCACAGTAGGAAGTTTATATTCTTTCCAATAGGCTAAGGCTAAAAATTCATCTATGGCTTTTGAACAGGCATAACTCCAACGTCCGATATAGGTTGGGCCAATGGTTAGATCATCTGTTTCAGCAAAACTTTCTAGGTTTCCCTTACCATAGACTTCTGAGGTAGAAGTGATAAATACTTTTTTCTTTTTGATATTAGAAAATTTTAATATAAGTTCTGTGCCTTTGACATTTCTTTCTATAGTTTCAACGGGAGAGCTAATAACTTTTTTTACTCCAACAACAGCGGCCAAGTGAAAAATAAGATCACTTTGATTGATCAATTCTGAAAGTAAGTTCTCATTTAGAATGGACTCATAAAAAGGATGAAATTTTGAAGATTCTTTAAGGTGTTTAATATTGTCTATAGACCCCGTAGATAAATCATCTAGCATAGAGACTTCATGCCCTTTAGACAAGAGTTCTTCACATAAATGTGATCCAATAAATCCCGCACCACCTGTAACTAATATTTTCATAATGTCATCCCCCGACTCGATCGGAGAATCTATTTCATAACATAATTTTTGGTGTGGTCAAAACTTTTAATCGTCTTTAGATTCTTTCATGAAATGATAAAATAAACTTTTTTTATAGACTTGAATAATAGAAATAATGAATGAATGATGTGAAAATTGAAATACTGTTTTTTGTATAAATAAAAAAAGAATTGTAAGCAAATTGTTTGATGATCTGATAAAAAAACTGGTTTCAATAAGGCCCTTTATGTGTTGGGAACGATATGAAATCATTATTTTTCTTCTATACTAAGGATTGTGCATATAGTTCTTTGGTTTTTATAAAAGACAGGAAGGGAAATGTTGGGTTTAAGTATTAAATCCTCTTGATAAATTTTATAAAAAACGGTGTCTAGTTTTTTATAAAAATCAAGTTTCATTAAATATGATAATTTTAAAAAATGAGACTTTACGGATTGAATACCCAAAATAGAAAAGCGGTCATTAAAATCCAAAGATGCATAAAAAGGAATAATTGAAGTCTTATTTTGAAGAAGTGCTTGGAGATTTGTTTCTTCAAAAGCTGGACATTCCAATTCAATTTTTCCCCATGTTGTTTTTATAAAAGAATCAGGAGTGGAATAATAATTTACAGGGACGACGAGTCCTCTTAATGATTTTATTTTGGATGCTTCCTGACCAACAAAAAAAGAAAGTGAAAATGGACTATTGATAGGATAGTTTAAAAAAAATTGTGTAACGATGCCACCACTGTCTTTAATCGTAGAACAATTCAGAAGAACGCGTACAACTATGGTATGAAATTCATGTATTTGATGGTTATTGGTTAGAGTTCTTATTTTTTGGTGTGACGTAATTTTTATTATTTTTAAAATTTTTCCTTGTTCATTTTTTAAATATGTTGATTGATAGAAAGATTCTAAAAATAAAGAATCTAGATGGTTGACGAGTTGGTTTACATCGTCGATATCTAAGTTTTCAAATATAATATCTCTGGATAACCATTTTGTGAAAAGTAATTTTGGTTGTACAGAATCAATGTGCTTTTGTATGTTTTTATAGATAATGGGTTGAGAAACTAATCTATAGCCTCTATAGACGACAAATAAAAAAACGATAATACAGATGAGGATAAGAAAATCAATGAGATTAAGCTTGTTGGGCATTTAGCCATCCATTGTAAAACAAAAAAAGTGCAAAAGGCATAAGCCAATCTCTGTGGCGTACAAGTGCTCCCATATTTCCTTCAGATAAAGCCATGATACTACAAAGTGCAACTATAAGAAAGATAAGTGGAAAATACAAATTAAAATTTTTCATTAAGCCATGAACCATGCCTTTAATGCAAAAAGGGAAAGCAAATATAGAAAATAGGAGCTGTGGAATAATAATTAAGTGATGAGGGCTGTTATTTAACTTCCATAAAAAAGGGCCAAAGAAAACATGTAGGAGGCCATATACATAAATATATAAAAAAGATGACAAAATAATTTTATTTCCATTGAACAATTTTCCTTCGGATTTTGTGTCAAGATCATTTGGAGATTTGAAAGGAAGAATGTGAAATGAACTTTGGTTTTGGTTCTCATCTTCGAGTGCATTTACAAGGTGGTGATTTAATAAAGGGTGTATATGATGTCGTTTAATGATAAAAGGAGAAAATATAAATGAGGATAAAACAAAAAGAATAATAATTTTTTTTCCATATGGAATAAATTTTAAAAATAGTGATAAAGTCCAATAGCCCAGAAATATATTGAAGATCATTTTGTCGACTAAAAAAAACAATAAGCATAAAGGGAATGCAATTAAGACAATATATCGTATATTGGTTTGTTTGTAGGTAGCTGAAAAATAGAAAAGCATGAGTATGGCGAGTATAATATAGGGTTCTTTAAACGAATCTAAGGTGTGATAAAAATAAGAAGGCCAAAATGCAAAAATGAGAACGCCATATTTAGCAACATTACTATTAAATAATTTTAAAAGTGAATGGAATAAAATTAAATTTGAAAAACTTGCTATTAAGAATGTGAATAGACGGATGTATAGAAAACTATTCCCAAAAAAATAAATTAAAATGTATGATATGTAAGTAACTAAATTTACGCCATAAAATGTTGTTAAGACATCGCAGTGATAGTTTAATGAGGATGGAAAAAGTGTATTAAATGAGTTAAGCTCCATACTTCGTGTAATGTAAAGAGTGATATCCCCCCCAAAAAAAGGTAAAAACCCTCTTTTTATATTTATAAAACTTAGGATAAAACTCAAAAATATTCTTAATGCTAATGGAAAGATGAATATAAATAATAAAAAAGAATGATTTTTTTGAAATTTTATAAAAGCATAATATGTAAGAATAATGATGGATATATAAAAAAACAAAAATGAAATCATGTTTTCTTTGCGAACATGCAAAAATTTTGCCCGAAATATTTAAAAAGACGATTTTTGCCTATGAGTGTTTCAAATTTTTCAAACTTTAAGTAAAATTTTAAGGGGCAATAAATATAAGATAAAGGATGTCTTAAACAACACATGGTGGATTTTGTTTTAAAAATTATAAACCCTCCTTTTTGGAGCAATTTTTTCCAGTAGAAGGGTGAGTAATAAAAAACTTCATGAAAATAGGTGGGAAATGATCCATGGGGATATGGAAAAGGAAAATGAGGATGGCTTTTTTTAAGATTTTTCCAAGATAATTTTTTCTTTTGAGGGACAGCGGGATTTGTTGTTGGTGGCACTGGTTTTTTTAATTTGCTTTGTAATCGAATCATTTTCTTAAAATAAATAAGAAAGTATTGAAAAGCAGTAATGAGGATTTGAGGATAATAAACGGTTGGGTACAAGAATCTTTCCATCAATGAGGGGACGGCACAGATAAAGAGGCCATCTGGTTTTAAGACACGATAAATTTCAGAGACTGAGCTAATCCTAGAATCCACATGTTCTAAAGTATATGCAGAATAAATAATGTCGAACGTATTATTTGGAAAAGGTAGATTTTCATTTTTAAGGCCGATTAAATGAACATTTTTAATATTTAGTTTTTTCAGCAAAAGTGCTGCTGTATTAAGCCCAGGCGTATGAGAATAAATGTTTTTGTCCGGTATGTCTGTGGCGATACAGATTTCTGATATACGAGAAAGTAAGGCCGATATAAATCCTGTCCCACACCCAATTTCTAGTAAGGTTGGTACTTTAGTAGTTAAATGAAAATCTTTTAAAAGAAGTTTTAATTCCTGGGCTCTCAATAAATATTGGTCAGGCCAAGACTGTAGTTCAGGGCAATATTTTATTGCGTTTTCAGTGATGGATTGGAAGAAGTTTTGATTTATCATTGGGTAATAAATTTTTGATGCATTCTTAATTCTAATTCAATGATTGTTTTTTTATCGTAATGGGCAAGTATATAATTGCGTGCTTTTTTACCTATTTCTTTTCCGATATCCATGTTTGTTAATAAAAAATCTATATGAGAAGCGAGATGCTCAATATCACGAAAATCAGCGAGTAAACCACGATCATTGTGCCCAATTATTTCTGGTGCTAAGTCATGGCTATAAGCAATAATAGGTGTTTCAGAAAGAGAAGCTTCTACAAGAGAGACGCCTCCCGCATGTCCAAAAATAATAATATCTGCACTAGAATAAAAATGAATGAGTTCATCTTGAGATTTATTTCCAAGAAAAAAAAATCTATTATTAATCTCTAATTGCTTAGAAAGGTTTTTCAGATCTTCTGCCAAGGGGCCACTGCCTATGATGACAAGATGAGCAAGCGGATGCTTTTGGGTAACCAGAGAGAAAGCTTTTAAAATGTCATAGGGATATTTTATGGCATGTAGTCGACCAACATATAGGATTATTTGTTTATTATCTAAATTAAGTTGAGTTTTAATATTTTTTCTTTCATGGGGAGGTAAAAAGTGTATAGGAGCTATATTTGTTCTAATAACAAAAACCTTTGTTGGAGATACTCCCCGGGAGATGGCGTAGTTTTTATGATTTTCACAAGATGAGGAGACATAAGCTGCTCTTTTAAGAATAAATGACTCAATGGTTTTTTCAATAATTCGAAATTTAAATGGTGGGAAGCTAAGCCCATTAATAAGAGTATAAGCCAAATCGTAATTTTGCAAAAGATGAATTATGTAAGGCCTTTGTGTAAGCCAAGATAGAAGATATGCAAATACACCTGAGAAATGAGGATCCTGTGCACGAATAAGCGTAATATTTTCATTGATAATAATATGGTATGAATATTTTAACATGAGACATTGATTTATTAAAAAGTTGCATTTATTAAGCCCAATTTTTTTTAAATAGGTATTCGGATGTTGGCAATATTGGGCAATAGTGTGAGTAGAATTAAAGTTTAATTTTTTGTTTTCATAAACAGTGTTTGGGATAAATATTGTATAAACTTTAGTAAAATAATTATTAAGATCACTATCTATAGAAAGACCATAGTCTATAATTGCTTCCATAAATGAATGTATAAATTGGAGTAGTTTTTTTTCTGAATACTTTGGATTAAATTTTTTGCGCGAAATTAAATTTACCATTTTTAGTATAATGCAAAAAAGAACTCCTATGAGAGATAAGGTGAAAAAAATGATATTGTCCAATAAGCGAATGGCCATGACTATGTTATCCGTTCATTTCTTAGTATTGAAATACGACGAAATATATCTAAAAATTTAGTAAAAAATAAAAATAAATCTTTTTTAGGGCACATCAATAACCAAATTATAATGCCTACTATATAATAAAAGGTATTATTTGGAATAAAAATAAAAATAGAAATGAGAGATAAAGAATAGGCTAGGAAAAAGATAACTTCTCTTGAGAACCAAAATCGATTATAGGACATATACCAAGCCAAACAGCTTATGAAAAAAAAGCTTTGCCCGAAAAGCAGAACACTTAAAATGCCAGGAAGTCCATGTGTTGGTACAATTAAAAAAGAACCAATTATAATTCCTGTTTCTTTAACAAAAGTCATGAGGAGCATCATTTTTAGGTGTCCTTGTGCCACCAGTGAAAATCCAAATACATTTGTGCAAATAAATATAAAATCAATGACAAATTGAATAGGGAGTAAAGAAGAGATTGTTAAAAAATCTTTTGTAAATAATAACATAACAAGAGTGTGGCTAAAGAGAGAGAGAACAAAAAAACAAGGCATAAAGAGCCATATACAATATTTTAAGGCATTGAGTATTTCTAATTTTCTCTCTCCTGAATTTTTAGTATTGCCTATATCAACATAAAATTGAGACCAGAGACTGTTGGATATAAATGTCGTCAATAAAGTGGAAATGACCGTTAGGCCATGAAAGTATCCGTTTTGGGCTGCTCCTAGTTTATGAATAATTAAATATCTTATAACAGATGAGCTTATGAAAACAAATCCGTTTGAAAGTCCAAAAGTCCAGCTGTAGCTGAGCAGTTTTTTGAGAATAAGAGGTGAAATGGTGAAAGTGAATGTATTTTTTAAAATAGGTAATATTTTAATATCTTTTAGTGACCGCTTTAGAAAAAAAGTTGATAGAATAAAAGAAGCAATGGGGGTGATTGCACAAGAAAGTAAAGCACCTTTAAGTTCAAAAATTAGGACCAGAGAAGCAAAGATTATTAGGAAAGAAATATTTGAGACAATCATTACTCTTGAGTACGTGGGATATAGTTGGCGGCTAATAAATGTAATATTTAATAAATGTGAGAATGAAAGAAATGGAATTGAAATAACAACAAAAACTAAAATCAGCGACCATCGTGTATCTGTAAATAGAGCATTTGAGAAAAAAGAAATAAATGGCAGTCCGAATATTATAATAATTAAGAAAAAAAATAACTCAATTAAAAAACAATGGGTTAATAGATCTGAAATTTCTAAATTTTCTTTTGTTTCTTTTTGAGCATATTTTAATACTGCATAATTGAGCCCCATGCTAACTAATGAAAATAAAGTCATTTGAAACTGTGCTATATTTGAAAATATGCCAATGCCCTCAGCTCCCAGATATACTGCGCTAAATTTCCCTTTTAAGAAAGATATAATGAGTAACGATAGTGTTGAAGCGCTTATAATAGCATTAGATTTAAAGTATTTAAGCATGTTTTTCTCTTATAATGATTAGAAGCCTTCTTTATTTTCAATAATATAAAGGGGGCGTCTTTTTGTTTCATCATATATTCTGCTGATATACCCACCTTGAAGTCCCATCGTTAAGAGTTGAATGCTTCCTAAAAATAAAACAGTGATCATTAATGAAGTCCAGCCAGGGACATCCGTATTAGCAAAAAGTTTTAAATAGAGTACCCTAGTTGCACATATAAAACAAAAAATAACTGTTAATATCCCTATTACTGTACAAATTTGAAGGGGGAGAAAGGAAAAATGCACTATACCGCTCCACGCTAACTTACAGAGTTTAAACCAAGAGTATTTCCTATCCCCTGAAAAACGTGGTTCCCGATAAATCGGAATTAAAGTCTGTTTGAAGCCTATCCAGATGATGAGCCCACGGATGTAAGGCCCTCGTTCATTGATGTTCTTTAATTGTTGATACACATTTCGACTGATAAGTTTAAAATCACCTACATCTAATGGCAGTTGAATTTGAGATGTTCTGGCAACCAATCTATAATAAATATAAGCGGTAATTTTTTTTAATAGTAATTCTTTTTTTCTTTGAACTCTGTGTCCATGTACAACTTCAAAACCTTCTTTCCATTTTTCAATAAATGCGGGAATGCTTTCAGGTGGATCCTGTAAATCTGCATCCATAATAATTAAAGCATCTCCTGTTGCAAAATCTATTCCAGCCTTAATAGCAATTTGATGGCCAAAATTTCTTGAGAAAGAGATGATCTTAATGTGGGTATCAATGAGTTTAAGTTTATGTAAAATATCAATTGAATGATCTGTAGATCCATCATTAACAAAAATTATTTCATAATCTAGATCTAGGGTTTTTAATACCGTGCTTAAACGTTTATAAAATTCATTTAATCCAGTTTCTTCATTATAAACAGGGACAACAACCGTAATAAGTTCAAACTTACTCATAAATGTTATCTATGGTAGATTTCAAGGTAAAATTTTGCAAACAATTTATTTGACTTTACTATCATTATGCGGTCTTCTTTTAAAAATTTTTTTTAGCTTTCTTTTAAGATATGGAACTATCTAACAAAAATTTACCTTTATCTAAATGGGAAGAAGTTTATGCTGCTCATGCCTATGGTGTAAATGATAAAATTGGTTTTGGTATTTTAGCACAGGAACATATAGAAAATTTTAATACATTAAATATCTTAGATAAAGTAAGTGGAGAAAAGGATTTTGTTTTAGAAATTGGATGTGGAAAAGCCTATGTTGCACATGGTTTGGCTAAATTGGGTAAAATGGTTATAGGCATAGATTTTGTGTTTGGCCCTCTTTTATTTGCAAAAAGAAAATTCGAAGAAGATAATTTAAAGGGCATCTTTTTAAGATGCGATATGTTTAATTTACCGTTTAAAGAAGGAGTTTTTTCTTTTATTTATAGCCTTGGAGTATTGGAACATCATTTGGACATGAATCAACCCGTCAATGAAATTAAACGCGTGCTAAAAAGACAAGGTATTACGTTTCATACTGTTCCAGCCATTTCTGTTCCATCTCTAACTTATGCACAACTTTGGGGAAACATTCCTTATATAAAAGGAATTAAAGAGATCTTTTTTTGGATTCATCATGTGCTGTTAAAAGGTGTTCATTGTAAGTATGGGTATGAATTTAGTTATTTGGAATCACATCTATTACAAATGTTTAAGAAACACGGTTTTTTACATAATCAAGCTGGAAAATTTAATATCACTGTGCCTGTTTATAGTATTACGAATAAATTTTTAAGATCGCTTGCGAGGAAAGTTATAGGCAATAGATTATTTACTCGTCACATATATATAGTTAGTCAAAAAAGTTTTTGATTTACATTTCTTCAGAACTACACAATCTCTTAAAGGATATAAGTGAATAAAACAAACGATAAATGCAGAAAAAAATATTATTTAGGCGTTCGAAAGTGGAAATCTTGTTTGTTTTTTGAAAGCAAGTAATATTGTCAATGATTTTAGGATTTTTTACCTTGCCAGAAAAACATAAAGCAATAGCTGTCGTAAGCATTGGTCCAAGAAAATATAATGAGTCATGAAATGCCATTATGCCTCCATCAATTACTTTTGGAAACCATAACTTATAATCTTCATAAACATTTTTATATTTGTGTAAACCGTCAATAAAAATGAATTCAACTGGATAATTTATTTTTAAAGAAGCTTCTTTTGAGGTTTCTCTTATTGCATGTATAAAACCATCTACTTTTTTAGTTTGAATATTAAATTTAAATTCTTTAAAGGTATCTTTTTCATTATATCCTTTTTGTTGTTGCTCATCTGAGCCTTGATGAGGATCTACGGCATAAATTATGGCTCCTTGTCCTTCTTTAGCTCCGCTTGCTAGGCAAACCGTTGATCTGCCTTTCCAGCTTCCAATTTCAACAATAGCGTTATTTTTTTGGACATTCTTTGCTTTTTTATAAAGGTAATGACCTTCATTTTCTGTCAGCCATCCTTGAACCTGATACGTTATTTTTTTAAAGTCGAATGTATTATTTAAATTAATTTCCATAGGCCAGTAAAATATTTTTATACTGTTGAATTCCTTTTTTCAAGGAGAGATGTTTATTGGAAAATTGGATACAGCGATTTATAATTTCTTTATCTTCGAGAAATGGTTTTAATTGTATAATGGCATTTTTATAGGCATTTTGTGAAAAATCATTGACCAAAATGCCTAGGCGTTCATTCTCTATCCATTCATCACAATCACCGATGCCCCGATTTGTAATTACCGGAAGCCCCATGGCGAGAAATTCTCCCAGTTTTGTGGGACAGGATGCCTGTTTAGAAAAGGTAGGTTTAATAAAATAAAAACCAATATGAACATTACTCATCAATTTAGGTAATTCATCATAAGAGCAGGATTTGACTTTAATATCACGATGACGACTTAGTTTTTGATTTATTTCTTCCTGATTTGAATCCCAAGACGTCCAATTAATGAGTAGCTGCAAAGAAGCTGCTGGATAATACTTCTTTAAGGTTGTAAAAAACTCGATCATTTCATCTAAGCAATACCAGGTGCCCAGTGATCCTGAATAGCAAAGCGTTAGAGCTGAATCCCTATGATTATTTTTGTGTGCATAGTAAAATTTATCTTGATCAACACAGGTGGGAATAACGGTTATGTGTTTGTCTGGTTGATTATATGGATCTTGTAATAAAATAATTTTAGATTTTTGAGTTAAGGTGATGATATGGTCAGCTTTTTTTAGTAATATTGTTTCTATATATTTCATTATATTATATTTAAGATTATTTCTTGTCCAAAGTCCTCCTTCGATACGCTCTTCTGGCCAAAAACCGCGCATATCAAAAACAAATTTTGAACGCATAATTTTTTTTAAGATGACGCCTAAAGTTCCTGCAACATAGCTTCTAGCCAAGATGATGTCATATTTTTTACTTTGAATTAAAACTAGAAAAAGAGCTAAAATTAAATCATATAGGTTTAAAAAAACTGAACCTTTGTGATATTTAACTTTAATCCAACTTATGTTCTTCTTAAATAAAGATTTATCTATTTCTTGTACATATAATTTCAGGGACTTTTCTTTCTCGAAACTTAAGATTGTAAATTGAAGCTCTTTTGAAGAAAGGCCTTTGATATAAGGCAGAATTTGGGATTGCCCTAATGGGTCGGCTAAACCATCGTAAGTGATATATAATACTTTTTTCATTAAAGCTTTAAAGCTGATTGATAATTTGAAATAATTGACCAGTAGCTTTGTCTAGAGAATACAATTTTTCAACGCTCCGTCTTCCATTTAAACCGAGTTCTATTCTTAGTTTTGGATTTTCAATTAAAAGAGACAATGTGTCTACCCACTCTTGTTGGGTTTTAACAAGAAAACCGTTTGTGCCATTTTGAATTACTTCCTCATTGGTTGGAGTATGAGAAACAACGGGCACAATTCCAGAAGCCATATATTGGAGCATTTTTATTCCCAGTTTCCCTCTGGACCACTCATCATCAGACATAGGCATAACACCTATATCAAATGATTGAAGATGAAATAGCTCTGTTTCTTCTTTCCAGGGTTCGCTAATAACTTCAATATCTGATAACGGATGGCGATCATCTCCTGCACCGATTAATTTTAATCTTATTTCATATTTTTGGTGTAATAATTTGAAGACGGGGGATAATACTTTTAAGTATGCTGCGGTCGATGGAGATCCTATCCAACCAATGGTTACAGGAAGGTTTTGGGTACTGCTTTCTTTAGTGTTGATAGGGATTTTATGAGTGTCGATAGGTCCGATAATCTGAATGACATTTTTGCAATATTTTTTTACATAAGACTCAATGTATTTATTTTCAACAATTGACCATTTAGAAATTTTCAGAATGGCTGGCGTTTCGCTTGCTTTTACTAATTTTTTCAAACGATAAAATAGCTTTTCATTTTTGTTGTCTGGTAAAAATATGGCATCATCAATATCAAAAATAATATTTTTATTTACTAGCCAAATAAGTTTTTCTAAAAAAAATGGGAAAGTTGTTCTTTGGAAAAAAATGACTTTATATTGAGATGCAAAATATAATACGCCAAAAAATCTAACTATTTTTTCAAGCGTTAAATGAGTATAGTAAATTAATTTTCTAAGGATACCAAAGTGTGTTGATTTTATCATGTTTTGGGTGATCCATTCGCCATTAATGGGATAAATTTTATAAGCAATGTTTAGTTTTTTTAAATAAGGTAGATATTGATAAACACGATATCGTGTAGAAGGTGCTAAACGTGTACATGCAGGCACAAATAATATGCTTAAAGTGTGATTATTACTGGGCATCTTTTTTAAGATAGAATTCTTGTATTTTTGTAATCACATATGCAATCTCAGCTCCTGTTAAATCTGTATAGAGAGGGAGCGACAAGATTTGCTCAAAAACTTTTTCTGTAATGGGAAGATGTGTTTTATATTTTTTAAATAAGGGATGAAAATGGTTCGGAATGTAGTGTACGCCAGCGCCGATAGCATTGTTATTTAAAAAATTAAGAAGTTTATCGCGGAGGCAATGCTTTATTTTGATGATATAATTAAAAGGAGCCGTTTGTTCATAGTCTCTATATAATAACTCTATTCCTTCAACATCGGATAGCGCTTGATCATATTTTTGTATTATTTCTTTCCTCTTTTTTATAAATTGATCCACTTTTTGTAGCTGAACTAAACCGATAGCTGCATTAATGTTGCTCATATGATATCGAAAACCAGGCATTACAACATTATAGAACCAACTTCGTTGATGCTTATATCTTTGCCAGGTATCTTTATCTATACCTAATATGCGCTGAGTTATTATTTTCTGCGCCAATTCATCATTTGAAAGTGCAACACACCCCCCTTCACCACAGGTGATGTTTTTTATTGGGTCAAAACTAAAACAGGTTATATCTCCAAAACTTCCAATTTTTTTATTATTATAGGTTGATCCAAAAGCATGCGCAGCATCTTCAATAACAAAGATACCATTTTCATGGGCATATTTTAATAGGGCATCCATATTACAGGGTAAACCACCATAATGAACAGGAATGATAGCGCGTACTTGGCTATTCATTTGTTTTTTTACATCTTGAAGATCAATATTGAGTGTATTTTCTTCAATATCACAAAATTTTGGAATAGCACCGCAAGCAAGGATAGCCTGAACTGTTGCAATATAGGTTAGAGAGGGTACAATAACTTCATCTCCTTGTTTAATATCCAGGGCACTTAAAGCAATATGGAGTGCAGAGGTTCCTGTGTTTACTGCAATAACATGTTTGGCATTGAGATAAGATTTAAGAGCTTTTTCAAATTCAAATACAACAGATCCCATGCCTAACCATCCGGATTTAAAGACCAAGCTTACCTGATGGAGTTCTTCTTCTCCTATATTGGGTTTAGAAATTGGGATCATCAATGGTATTCCTTTTGTGCATAAACCATTAGAACTTGACCTTTATTTATCATAATAGATAACCGAATTATTATTTTTCTGATTAATTTTAAAAATTTAATGAGAATCTGAGTTTGACTCTTTTTTTCTGGAGAATTTACTCCCCCTGTAATGTGTTGCTTTATTATCTTAAAACCTGTGAGTTTTAGTATCTTGGAAATGGATTTAGGTGAAAAACCATAGACTTGATAAGATGGAAATGTGGGAGAAAGATGGCTTGTTCTTTTTTGACTTCCAAAATTTAGATATAGGTCAGAAAATTTATATACCCAACTATCTTGATTCATTGTTTCGATAAATAAAAGACCTTTCTTTTTAAGAATTCTATGAAGTTCATGCAATATTTCTTGTGGGTCATATGTATGTTGTAAAACCGAAATAAGACAAATGACATCAAATTCTTCATCTTTAAAATTAAGATTTTTTATATTTCCAACTTCTATATTAAGTCCAAAGCGTTGTTTTGCAAAATGGGCAAAATTTTCGGATAATTCTACTCCCTTAACTTGCCAACCTTGTTTTTGCGCTACATAAAGGAGTTCGCCTCTTCCACAGCCCACATCGAGTAGTTTTCCAGAAGGTACATAGGTGCTTATATTCTTTAAAAGATGATTATAACCAATCAGCCTAGCATGCGATATAGCATTTGGAAAATACTCATCCGCATTACCATAGTTATGATTAAATTGTTCTTTTGTCGGGAAAGGCATTGGATTTGCATAAATTAAATCGCAATTTTTACATTTTACAATTTTTGATATAAGTTTTTTTGATAAATTAAAAGCTAAAGGATTACGTTCCCCCAAGAAGACAGTTTTATCTATATTACAAATGTTACAATTAATATTACGGAATAAGTACTGTCGAGAAGATATGTTCACAAAAGGCATTAAAAGATGATTTGGTTTTACAGTCAACTGATTATATTAGGCAGAAAAACTCTTTTTGAGTTCAACAAATCGAAAAATTTTAAAAATTAATATTGATAAATTATTTCAGCAGGTTATAAAGATATTGAATTTTTTAACCGGACACTAGTGATGACAACAATAAAATTAGGTATGAATTCAAGCATCTTGTATAGAATTTTTTACTATGGATTATGGTATGGGGTGCTTTTTTTGGCTTTTATACCTTCGCATTTTAATTCCATGTTCTATGTGGAATTGCCTTATAGGGAAATGTTTTTACCGCTCTTGGGTTGGGTAAGTGTGCTTTTATATATTTTAACCTATAAAATTATTTGTGGCCAAAAAACATTTAAGGAGCTTTTTAGAAAGGCCTTTTTATTAGGGATTTTTTTCCAGTTTTCTTGTTTGTTGTACGATTTTAATTTTCATTTTTCAAGTGATCCGCGTATTTCAAGGGTGTATTTTTTTTATTTTGATCTTATTACAATTATTTTTTTAGTATTCCAATTATTAAAAGGCTGTTCTCTTTTTTTTAAAAAAGATTATTTTTTTATTCCAATTCTTATTTTATCTATTCATTTAGTTGTTCTCTATTTTTTTATAAAGCCGGTTCTGATAGGGGTTGTTTTTTTATTGTTTAGCCTGATTGCTTATTTAAATCAAAAAAGAAATATCAATAAAGGAGCATATAAGATTTTCAATTGGATATTTTCTAAAGACATTCATGTTATTATTATTGTTTTTTTAGTTGCCTTTTTTATGCGAGAACTTTTTTCAATCCAAATTCTTCATGCAACTCAAACAGATCAGACTTTTATTACCGCGAGCGATGACGGATTGACCTATGATGCCAATGCGCGCGTATTTATGAAAAGTGTAATTTCGTTTTTAAAAGATAAGAGTATATTCCCTCCTACATTCGATGTGGGATATAGTATATTCTTAGGTATTATTTATAAGATATTTGGTCCCAATTTTTATATTGTTACTTTCATACAATCTATTTTAGGTGCGTTGTGTGCCGTTTTGATTTTTTGCACAAGTAGATTAATAGGATTTAATCGTTATATAGGGATGCTTGCTGGGATTCTAGTTGGATTAAATCAGCCATTGATTATGTATTCAGTTGTTTTGGGAACGGAGAGTATTGCTCTATTTTTAATGTGTTTAATAGTATATATTTATCTATATCATATTTATAACTTAAATCAGGTATTTCCGATTTTATTTTTAGGAATTTTATTGGGCATTTTGTTTTTAGTTAAAAGTTCCACAATTTGGCTTTGCTTTTTTATGTTTGGATCTTCCTTGTTCATTGTTCCCAGAAAAAAGATAAAAAAAGAAATCTTAGCATTTTGTTTTATATTTATTTTGATTAATCTTATGAATCTTCCTCTTGTTTTTGTGAACCATTATCATATAGGAAAATTTCATTTTCCCTTGAGTTCAGGTGGGCATGCTTCAGCACAGATTCTTTGGGAAAGTATGTCGAAGTATCCTTATGAAATGAGCCCAGATAATAGAAGATTTATGGAAATAGGAATTAATCCCTTTCGAAGTATAAGAGGATCCATCAATGTTATTGTTCACCATCCTATTATTTTTTCTAAAGCATGTTTGGAAGTGCTTCCGAAAAGGATTTTAAATTTTTTTACATGGGTCCATTTTGGATATGTAGACACAATAAAACTTCTTAATCCAGGAAAAATTAAAAATAATTTTGGATCTACCATGGAGTTTTATATTTGGGTTGTATTTTTTGTTGGACTTATTTTCTTAATCAAAAATTGGCGTAATTATTATGGTCTTGTAATGATTTTTAGTGTCATTTTATATTTCTTATTTGTTCAAGGTATTATCTTTAATATACAAACCGTTCGATATAGGCTACTTATTACTCCTTTATTGGTTTTCGTGAGTGCTGTAGGATTATATAAAACCTTTGATGCACTGTGGCCAGTATCAGAAAAAAAATGAAAATTTCTATCATATCGCCCGTTTATAATAATCTACAGAGCTGTATAAAATTTTTAGAGTCCATAGAAAAATATGCACCTAGATTAACATGTCCTTGGGAAATCATTATTGTTGATGACCATTCAAGTATTGAAATTGAAAAAGTGCTTAAAGATAAGTTCCCCTTTATTAAATTTATACGTCTTTCTAAAAAAATGGGAGCGGCTGCCGCTAGAAATAAAGGTGTAGAGAAAGCCACAGGAGATTATATTGTATTTTTTGATTCGGATGTAATTTTAGCTGAGGATACTCTTTTATTATTTGAAAAATCATTTTTCGAAGGAAAAATAATTGTAGTGGGAAGTTATTTTAAGGAACCTGCCAATAAAGGTTTTTTTCCGAAAATTAAAGGTTTGATATATGAATCTTGGATACCAAAAGGCAATAGTGCTTCTGTGTTTGGACTTGCTGTGGCTGGAATAAAAAAAACTGTATTTTTATCGTGTGATGGGTTTAATGAAAATATTAAAAAGGCCTCGATCGAAGACTACGAATTTTCTGATCGTTTGTTAAAAGATACACAAAATCACATATTTTATCATCGGCATATTAAAGTGTGGCATAATCACCCCTCATCGTTTTTTAAGCAATGTAAACTATTTTATATTCGATCGAGAGATATTTCATCTTTGATTATTCGTAGGAGATTTAAGCTTTATAATTTTTCTGCTTCGGGAGCGGAGGGATTTTCTAGTGTTTTAGGAGTAATGCTTATTTTATTTTTTATCTATGCCTTGATAAGGCCCAGTCATTTTTCAGTAAGTTTTTCCGCGATTATATTTATGGGGTATGTCTATTTTAATAGAACTTTTATTAAAATTATTTTCTCTGAGAAAAATTTTTGTTTAACACTATGCGCATTTTTTTTAAGATTATTTTTGTCAATTCCTATTGTATTTGGTTTTCTTGTTGGGTCTGTAAAATATTTTGTTGTGAATAATAATAGATGTTAAGCAGCCTCACGGTTTTTATAAAATCGAAATAAATATGAATGAAGTGTTTTTTCCATCCTTGTAGTTTCGGTTCCCTGTAAAATATTTTGAACCAATCGGATGAATTTCTTTGGATAAATAAGCATGCTTATGGCGTAGAAAGTGAAAGTTGAAATAAATTTAAATGAGATAATGGTGAAATTAGGCATATTTTTATTGAAAGAATAGGCTTTTGTCATGCTACTATAGAGTGTCAGACTTTCAAAATATGTTTCATCCATTTTTAACTGGTTTTCTTTAATAAGTTTTTCAAACAATTCACTTCCCGGATACGGCGTAAACTGATTTACGGACATATCATCTATACCAATCCATGCCATTTTAAGGATGAGTTTATATGTTTTGATTAAGTCAAAAAATGTTTCTTCCGGAAAACCACAAATGATATTTGCCTTAATACTGAGCTTATTTTTAACACAGCTTTTCATTGATTCGTACATTCTTGAAAGTTGAATTTTTTTCTTAATGATTTTTAGGAGTCTTTCAGATCCAGATTCTGGTGCAAAGGACAAGTTTCGGCATCCCGATTCATACAATAATGCGGCTACTTCACTATCAATTGCCTCTGAACGTGTACCACTTGGAAGTTGCCATGTTATCTTAATCTTTTCACGTATTAAAAGTTGACAAAATGAGAGGATCCAGTCCTTTCTAATAATGGCAGTTAGGTCATAAAAATCGAAATTACTAACATTATATCTTTGTATATAAAATTTAATTTCTTTTATCACATCTTCTGGAGATCTCGCAGACCATCTGGTTGTCCACATGAGTGGACTTGAACAAAAGGTACATTGAAAAGGACACCCTCGTGATGCAATAATGGGCATGGTACGGCCAAGATTTACACCAAATCCATGTCCTCCTTTAAAATAATTCTTAAGTGGGAAATCGGTCCAATTTGGCCAAGAGATATCATTAATGTGATTAATTCGAGGGCGACGTTTATTTTGTATATATTCCCCTTTGGTATTAAGTAGGCATGTGCCAGGAATATCCTGGGGTAAGGAGTGTAATTGGTAAAATTTGTCTAAAATTTCTTTGAGTGTTTCTTCTCCTTCTCCAATGACACAGCAGTCTAATTCTGGGGTTGACAATAAATTAAATTCGGGAGCAGCTGTAATATGTTCACCACCGGCAATGATAATGGTATGGGGACTTTTAAAACGTAGATGTTGGATAAGTTTTCGAGCATAAGGCCAGTCTTGAGTAAACATCACAGATACAAGAATGATATCGGTATTTACAGATATATTTTCTACGATTTCCTCAATAGTTTGTCCAAAAATCTGATAAGACTTTCCATTAAATTTTGTTTTTCTTAAATAAGGATAATTACCAATAGAATCGATGATATTTATATCCCATTTTTTTGGATCAATAACTCCATTCAAATAGGCGAGTCCTATGGGTGGACAAATAGGTGCTGTATTAGCGGATTCACCAATAATTGTGGGGACCCTTACAAGCGAAATAATCATACAATGCTTATCAGTAATACATAAAGTAGGTCAAGTATCAATCAGAAATTCTTTTCTCTCTCTTGCCTATATCACCTATATAGTTTATATCTTTTCATAAGATATAAACTATGATGCAAGAAAAATATGTGCCGATTTCAGTCGTTATCCCCGTACAAGATGAACATAAAAGCTTACCTCAGCTGATTGAAAGTTTAATTTGTCAGACAAGTATTCCTGAGGAAATTATTTTTGTTAATGCAGGTTCTAGAGATAATACTCCGGAAATTGTATCTGATTATCAGAGAAAACATTCTTTTTTAAAATTAATTAATTGTAAGAGAGTATATCCGGGAGTTGCGAGAAATATAGGTGTTCAAAATGCTATGTGTGATTTAATTGCTTTTACAGATGCAGGTATTGTTGTTGATCCACAGTGGCTTAGTGAGCTCTATAAAGTTATGCAAAAGGATCCAAATGTTGATGTTGTTTATGGTAATTATAGTCCTTTGATCAATAATTTTTTTCAAAAAATGGCAATGCTAGCTTATATTCCAGCTCCACAAATGACAGAGGAGGGTTTAACGAGGCCACCTTCCATTGCTTCTTCACTTTTAAAGAAGAAGGTGTGGCAAGAGGTGGGGGGATTTCCAGATTTTAGAGCTGCAGAAGATAGAATCTTTATGAAAAAAATTGAGGGGGAAAAGTTTTGCATAAAACGTGCTCCAAAAGCAGAGGTAAAATGGCAATTTCCTGCTTCTTTCAAAAAAACTTTTGAACGATTTCGTCTTTACTCTAGTCATGATTTGCATGCGGGTGTTTCAAAAGATTGGCACAGGGGGGTATTGAAGATTTATGGTATTTCACTTACTTTCTTTATTCTATTAAGTCTTGTGTATAATGTTTATTATGCAGTGATGGGCACTATACTTTTTTTTCTAGTCAGATCATCAAAAAGATTACTTTTATATAGGTGGGAATCTCATAATAGACTTCAGTGGTTTAATCCTATTTCACATTTATTTATTATCCTTATTCTTTGTACAGCAGATCTTGCTTGTATAGTTGGATTTATGGATTGGATTAAAAGAAATGAGTCAAATCCTTAAGATCAATGAACCATTGAAAAATGTCTATTGCCTAGATGTGTGATTATAATAATATTTTATTTGTGTGAGAAAATGAAATGATTAAGATATCTCAAATTGGGGCTGGTGAGTGGGGAAAAAATCTCATTCGGACTTTTTCGAGTCTTCCCAATTGTAAGATGAATATGGTTTGTGATCAGAATCCCGATGTTGTTCAATCGTTGACAGATCAGTACCACGGTAGAATTCGAGGAACCTTAGATCTGAACGAAATTTTTGATGATGCTGAAACGCAAGGCGTTATTATCGCGTCATTGCCTGACACGCATGCTGCCTTAGCAATGCGTGCTCTGGAATCAGGGAAACATGTCTTTGTAGAAAAACCGTTGGCATTAAATATTAGTGACGCTCATAAAATGATTGAGCTTTCTGAAAAGTACAAAAAGATTTTGATGGTGGGACATTTGTTGCTTTATCATCCAGCTATTAGAGAATTAAAAGCTTATATTGAGAGTGGGCAGTTAGGGGATATCTATTATCTCTATTCAACACGGGTAAACTTGGGGAGAATTCGAACAGTTGAAAATGCACTCTGGAGTCTTACGACGCATGATATTTCGGTATCGATGTATCTTTTGGAACAGTTGCCTATTGAAGTAACGGCAACGGGGAGTGCTTATTTGAAAGAAAATGTTGAGGATGTTGTTTTTGTAAATTTGCGATTTAAGAATGAAGTCATAAGTCATATTCATGCAAGTTGGTTAGATCCTCATAAGGTTCGAAAATTCACCATTGTAGGATCTAAACAAATGGCTGTATTTGATGATATGGAGGCCTCAGGGAAACTTCGTTTTTATGATAAGGGAGTAGAACGTCAAAAAAGTGGAGAGACATATGAAACATTTCTTACACTTCGACATGGTGATATCCATATTCCATGGATTGATATGAGGGAGCCTTTGAAATTAGAGTGCCAGCACTTTATTGATTGTATTGAATTAGGAAAAGAACCTGTCAGTGGAGCGAAAAATGGCCTTGATGTGCTAAAAGTACTAAGTGCAGCTCAAGAGTCTTTAGAATGTTATGGAAAACCGATTAAAATCTAAGCTTCATGCTCCTGACCTTTATGTGCATGAATCAACCTATATAGATGAAAATGTTTCTATTGGAAAGGGGACACAGATTTGGCACTTTAGCCATGTAATGTCAGGTGCTCGGATTGGTGAGCAATGTCGAATTGGACAGAATGTGGTTATTGGTCCAAATGTACAGATTGGTACAAATGTTAAAATTCAAAATAATGTTTCTGTTTATGAAGGAGTGATTCTTGAAGATCATGTTTTTTGTGGTCCTTCGTGTGTTTTTACAAATGTCATAAATCCCAGATCAGAAATAGTCAGAAAAAAAGAATATCGTAAAACGTGCGTAAGGAGAGGTGCAACAATTGGTGCCAATGCAACGATTATTTGTGGACACACAATAGGACGGTACGCTTTTATTGGAGCAGGTGCAGTTGTTGTTAAAGATGTTCCTGATTATGCAATTATTGTTGGAGTTCCCGGTAAAATTTTAGGATATATGTGCGAGTGTGGAATTCGTCTTATCTTTGAGGGATTAAATGCGTTTTGTGGCGGTTGTAAAAAAGCATACGTTAATCATTCTGGTAGCGTCAAACTCATAAAGATATCGAAATAAAAAAATGACACTTGTTATTTAAGTTTATTGGGAATGTTCCACAACAGAATTAAAAATTCCTGCCAATTTCCTTGTAAGATTTAACCTGGTATACTGCTTACTTGCATCTTTGTTTTTTCCCAACATCAATAACTGTTTATTTAAAAACCTATTATATAATTCTATTAATATATTAACCATGTCCGAAGGGTTACTAGCAACGTATCCTCCACCTACCTCCTCAAGAAGCTTTTTGATAATTTCCGGAGTAGAGGGCAACGCTAGAATTGGATTATTTGTACCCAAATATTCAAAAAATTTTGTAGTCAAGCAGCCCTCAGCATAATTTGATACAAAGGGGATGAACAATAAAACAGAGGCCTGTGTCTGTTTTTCTAAACTCTCAAAATAGCTTGTTGGTTTAAATATTTTCATAAAATTTTGAAATGTATATTTTTCAACTAAGCGCTTTAAAAAGATAACTCCATCAGAATTTTGAATATACCAATGAAATTGTAACTTATTTGGATTTATAATGCCCCTTTGAACCAAAATAGAAAGAGCATCAAATAAAACAGATGGATTCTGTGAAATGGGAGATAATTTTCCAGGATAAACAAAAGTTAATTTTTGAGATGAAAATTGATCATTGTTCAATGGAAAATCATTAGGATCAAACCCATTTGTAACAACATGAATATTATTTTGTAAATGTGGATGAACGCTTTGAAGCATTGCTTTCATAGGCTCAGAAATCGTTACAAGCGCAGAAGTTTTTTTGAAAATTATCTTTTCAGCACCTAATGAGATAAAACGATCAAGTTTATGTTTATTACGGTAGTGATCATAGGCCCATAGATCTCGAAGATCTGCAACCCAAGGTATACTTAAGCGACCTGAAATGATTGCCGCTGCAAAATGTACAGACTCCGGAGGAGAAGAACTAAAAATTAAATCAAAAGGACTTAGATGGTGTAGCTCATAAGCAGTTCTTATTACAGGCTTAATAAAGTTAAAATATTCAAGCATCATAGATTTTGTCTGATAAATTGCATTCCTTGTCCTGCTAAATTTTATATCGCCATGAGATTCAAGAGATATTTTTTTCTTCACTATTCTTAGAGGACCAACAAGATACACAGGAGCAGAAAGAGAAGTCTTCCACCTCTCGTCCTGATTTTGTTCTGAAGCATATTGAACATTCGATGCCAAAACCGTGGGTTGCCAATTAAATTCACTCAAATACTGAGTGAATTTAAAAGTTCTAAGCATTCCCACTTGCCCAGAGGGAGGCCAATAGTAAGTTATAATTAATACTTTATGAAATTTCATTATACAGATAGGCCGTAATTTGAGGTGCAAACTTTACAAGGGCCCTCAAGTTCTTTAACATCTGATTCAATGAATTTTTTTCTCATTTTTTGAAAAAAAGAATTATTCCAAACTTGGGGGTCTAAAATGTGACCATTATTTTTCATATTTAAAAGCATAATCGAACAACTATTAACATCTCCATCGCCATCTACTCTAATTTGAGAAATATGGCAGTTACATCTTTTATGTTGATCAGGATTCCTGAGTAATAATTTAGGAAGGGAGACCTTAGATTTTAGATATCTGGGAACAACATTTTTTAAAAAAAGTTTTACTTTTTCATCATCAGAAAAAAGACATCTTACCTCTGCAGCATATTCAGGATGGACATCTATAGGTAAAAAATTTGAAAAGAACATATGGTCGAAACCTAGACTTTCAGCAATCTGAAGCATTTTGGGCATATAAGAATAATTTTGTTGATCCAAGATAAAGGAAGCTTTAATTTTTAACTTTGATCTCATATTATTTCTTTGTTGAATCATTTTTTTACTATTTTTCAAGATAACATCAAAATAATGAGAAGGCATTTTTGTAATTCGAGAAAAATCACTAGCAACATAACTATTGAGACTTATAGTCAATCCTTCTAGCGAAGAATGTAGGAGCCTATCTATATAACGATCTAAAATAGTACCGTTGGAAAAACTTGTAACCCGCATCTTCTTTTTAGAAGCATATTCTACAATCTCAAAAAAATCCTTATTTAAGAGAGGCTCCCCTTGGCCAATGATTTGAACTCTTAAGGCTTTATGAAATTTATCTACTACTTTTTTGAATAAATCTATGCTCATGTCTGCCGTAGGTTGTTGTTGGTATGGATAATCATCTGGAATATCTTTGGAATGAGTAACGCACATTGCACATTTAAGGTTACATTTTCCTGTTGAAACAATAGAAATTTCTATAGGTTGAAAAGGAATTATTTTCTTTTTTCCAATTCTTCGATATTGAAAATAATTATATTTTTGTGCAATTGTATAATTTCCAAAATAAATTCTTAAGTCTTGTTTATTCACACTTAAATATTACCTCCAAAATGTTCTCAGCCATTGCTCCAAATTTAGATAACGCCAAATGCGTTCGCAATCATTCTTTTTACCATTTATAAACTGTTCATATTCAGTGATCAACTTCACGCCTGAAGTATGACCTCTTTCTCTAAATTTGTTAGAACTAAATATATCACGACAATGAGATTTCAAAGGCCCTCTAAGCCATGCCTGCATCGGTACAGGAAAACCCATCTTATCTTTTCGGTTGAGCACAAGAGATGGAATCTTGTCCTGTAGACAGTCTCTCAACAGTTTCTTTGTAATATCATTAGAAATTTTGTAGTAAAATGGTAATGAAAAAGTAAATTCTATAAGACGATAATCTAAAAAAGGAGCCCGCGTTTCTATAGAAAATGCCATACTATTACGGTCATCAATATGTAAAAGGGAAGGCAAAGGAGACAACTCCACACAGTGAAGGCTTTCCTGGTCAACGTAACTCAAATTAGTTTTATTCTTTTGTGCTATTTTAGAAGCAATAATAATTTTTAAACTTTTTATAACACTTGGATTTTTAAAAACAGCTAACTCCCCAGTTCTAATTAAGTCAGCATAATAATAAGGCAAAAACTTTGTATACCCTGCTAAAACTTCATCTGAGCCTTGTCCATTTAGCAAAACCTTGATATTATGTTCTTTTGCAAGTTTTAAAACTTCCCATTGAGCAAACATACTAAGTCCATAATAAGGCTGTTCATGATGCCACATTAACTTTTGCCAATCATTCAAAAATGACTCAGGGGTAGGTGTTGTAAAGGCTGCCTTAAATTTTGTTTGATCCAATGTAGCTTGAATATATGTAAATTCATTTGCTTCAGGTTCATCAAAATGTGAGGAAAAAGATTTTAATGGTGGAATAACAGTGTAATTGCTACTTAAACAGGCAATAGCTGTCGAATCTATTCCTCCACTTAGTGAAATTCCAATAGGCACATCACAGGATAATCTTAATCGAATGGCATCGTTTAAGAGATTTAAATAATAAGGTTTAATTTCGTTGGGTTTTATGTCTATTTGTTTTTTTCGTAGTGACCAATATTTTTTTATTTGGAGTTTTTCTCCCACGCCCACAAACAAATTGGAACCCGCTGGCAACTGATAAACGCTTTTGAAAAAAGTATCCCCATTTTTTTCTAAGAACCCATAATGACCTTTTAGATATAGGGCCATAACTTCTTCATTGGGCGAGGAATTAAATTCTGAAAATTCTAACAAAGACTTAATTTCTGAAGAAAAAAGTAAAAAATCAGAACAAAGGGTGTAGTAAAAAGGCCTTACCCCTAATCGATCTCTTGAACAAAAAATAGATCGCCCAATTGTATCTAAAATGACAAAAGACCAAACTCCGTTGAAGCGATGAATGCATTGACTCCCCCACTTTTGAAATGCTGCTAAGATCACCTCTGTATCGCTGGAGGTTTTAAACTCATACGTGTTTTTTAATATTTTTCTAAGCTCTAAATGATTGTATATCTCACCATTGTAAACAATGGCATAACGCTTATGAATATCCCACATGGGCTGATTTGCAGCCTGTGATAAATCCACAATTGAAAGCCTTTTGTGCCCAAAATGTGCATAACTGTTCTTAAAATATCCCGTTGCATCCGGCCCACGATGATGAAGTGCTTCGGTCATATTGATTATGTTTCGAGGATCAATCAGACCAGAATCTTTAAGTGAAAAAATACCTGCAAATCCACACATAAATTAAGATTTCATCAGCTTGCTTTTTTTTCAAACACCATAATAATTTCTGCTCTTGGTTTAAGGACATTCGGGATTAGTGAATCTATAAAAATATGGGTAGTCCAAATTGCTTTTCCAAGAATTTTATGAATAAAAGAACGCTTTGGGTTAATGTTTCTGCCGTTACATAGGGGACATGTTGTATAATCATTGCTGTAGCTTCTACCCAATTTTCTACTGCACCACAATATGAATTTATTTCTCCACCTTCGAACTGGACCACAGGTTTCAGAAGATAAGTATTTAAAGCCGTTCCCTGAAAATAAATATCTTAATTTTTTTTTAGTAAAGGTTCGTAAATGTCCATAAACATTAAATTCTTTTTGGCATTCCATGCATTTTGCAATAGGGCTGCGTATTTGATCTTTATAAGGAGAATCAAGTATTAAAAACTGTTTTGTTATCCGAGAGATTTCTTTGATTGTAGGTGCAAGTTCTTGATCTAAGACATGTTCTAGAATATCGGCAACTATACAGATCTCAAAACAGTTATTTTTAAAAGGGAGAGATTTTGAATTTGCATTTATTTTATTCCCATCCTTAACAGATTGTAGCGCATTTAATGACAAATCAATGCCGAAAGATTTTGGATTTAATTTACATAATTCTTGGAATATCTTCCCTCCCCCCAAGCCTATCTCTAGTATTTTTCCATGAACATTTGGTGGTATATTTTTTAGAATAGAGGGAATTCTTATCTTGTCAATATCACCCCATGCTGATGAAATATTAAGAGGATTTTCATAAAAATTTTTTAAAATGCTAGACTGCTTATCAAGTATGGTTATGGTGTTTTTAAACATAGGTTATTTTAACTTTTTTTGATTCAAGATCTAGGAAACATATTTTTAAGAATCGTATCTGTATTGTATATTGTCAATTAATTTTCTATAAACATAATAAAAACCAAAGCAGGTAAACATTACCAAAATGGGAATAATGGGTAATCTATATCTTATATTAAGTACGTAAAACAAGATAGGTTGAAAAAAAATATAATAGCCGAGCAGAGAAAGATAAATAAACATATCACTATTTTTCACATATTTAAAATAGCTAAAAAGGCCGATAAAAAATAGGAAAAATGAAAATATTTTTAATACAGGTGAATAATCATTGGGTATTCGAGCATTATTTAAGAAATATAGGGGATCAAAATATCCAAAAGGAGCAACAAAAAAGAATTTAATAATCCTTTTTGAAATAATCTGTAGAAATGTCTTTACGATAGGTCCAGGGGTTTTGATAAAAGCCGTAATACTACCTTTTAAATTCTGGAATGGCTCTATCCCTAATTTAATTAACTCTGTATTTCCGGGACTATGAGGATCATTATGATCAATGCGCCATTGATTCGGACCTTGAGCAGTTAATAGAACAAAATGGTGTACATTAAAATAATTTATCAGTGTAATGGGTGCAATATTGAGAATTAGAATACATGTATAAATAAATCCCTTGAGGTATGCCATTTTTTTATTTTTATGCCATTCGAGGTATACGGTGTACAATGCTATTCCAAAACCATATAGGAGAATGATGGGGCGAGTAATTATTGCTAGTCCCATAAATAACGCCGATAGTATTAAAAACTTAAATTCTTTTTTTATGAAAATTTTCTCTGAAATTATTTCTTTATATTTTTGAAAAAAATATAGTGAAATAAAAATGAAAGGAATGAATATGGATTCAACATTTAATGTAATGGCAGAATGGATCATGGCAGTATGAAGTGCACATACAATAGCTATTAATTTGGCTACAGTAGAGTTAAATAATCTTTGAGAAGAAAAATATATACAATAAATCATGGCCGTGTGGATAAGTGATTGAATTAAAATAACAATTACCATGTGTCTTCCAAATATTTTGTAAATAAGTCCTAAAAAGATCCAATATAAGTGTCCGAAAGTGGGTCCATTGGGAGAATGATCAATGGCACCATTAAACAAGTTCATGAAGTTTTGTGATAGAAGAATTGCGGCATTATCATATCCGGAGCCGTCGTCACTATTTAAAATAAAATTTTCACCCAGTTGAAAAAATAATTTTAACCCAAATAATAGTCTCACACTGAAAGCTATAATGAGAATAAATAGGATTAATTTTTTTTCGGTATTCCAGAGACTGGCTAAAATATCAGTGATTCTGAAAATTTTTTTCCCGTAAAGTCGCCCCATCAAAAAACCGATCATCATTAAAGGGAGGCAGAATAAAAACCCTTGGGAATAATGAAAATAATAAAACAAATAAAAGGTATTTATAAATAACATTGTAGCTGTCATAGAGGTTAAAGATGCAAGGTATGTGTTGGTAGTTCGTAAAAATGAATACCCAACATAATAGCTTAAGCTAATATTAACGGCATATATACAGAAAACAATATATGCTTTATATATGCCCGAGATTACATGTTGATTTGATAAAAAAATCATTAACAGTTGAAGTTGAGGGATAAGTTGAATTAAAAATATCCATATAAAGAAATAGCCAAATGAAATTTTTTCTTTCATTTTTAAAATGATAAAAAATAGACAGCTCAATAAGTAATATAAATAAGGAAGTTTAATAATATCATTAATTATGGTAAATTTTAATTTGAAACTTTCTGGTGCATAACAAAGAAGATATAACAAAATGCCAATTGTTATAATAGGTAGAATTTTTTCAATCATTATTCGTTTTTCAGATATCATACTTAAATTTATAATATATTAATGCCGCATATTCGTGAATAAGTGTTTTTATTTGTGAGAAATTAATGTTCTCTTTCAGAGAGTCAAAAAACATGCTTGTTCTGACAGGGGATAAGATGAACTTTATATCTTTTGGAAATTGTTTTTGTGCAACCAATTGAGTTCTTTTAAGGTGATAGGGAGAACTTACAATAATGATATTTTTAAAATGATGACTTTTAATAATATCAGAAGAAAATTTTATATTTTCATAGGTATTGCCAGCCTTATCTTCAATATCAATATTTTGTTCAGGGACTCCTAAGGACATAGCTAATTCTTTCATTACTTGAGCTTCTTTCAATAAATAAGCATAACCACTGGAAAAGATAATGTGGTGTGCATAGCCTTTTTGGTAGAGCTCAACGGCAGTGGTGACACGCTCTTGATAGCCTTGACCGGCTTGACCAGATTCACCCACTCCGCCCCCTAAGGCCAAGATAACATCTGATTTTTGCAAGGGCTGGTGAACAGTCAAGGGTTGAGCCAAATGCCATACCAAAGACGTGTGAAAGATTGAGTAATAGAGAAGGAAAAGACAGGTTAAAGAAAGAGTTATTTTTACAGGATAATTTTTATATAATTTCTTAAGCCGATAGACCCAATTTTTGTTTTTTTCAAGTTCATTTTGAATGATTTTTTGATCTATTAAATGAGTCATGCCCTCAATGCGCTTAGTCCAGCTATTGAGTTTGGCAATTTCAACATATTGAGAGAGTGGTTTGGGATTAGATTCTTCTAAATATTTTTTTAGGATATCGCTCAATTCTTGAGCTGAATGAACAATCGTAATAGGATTTCCATGGTGCTTATTAAAATAAATAATTTCTTCAAGTGCAGTTGAAAATACTTTTTTCCCCATGGCTAAATATTCATTCAATTTTGTGGGATAAACATTGTCTGTATACGGAGAAAGTTTGTAAGGAATAATACAAGTATCAAAAAAATAAATATAATGAGGTAAGTCTTCTTTTTCTTTTTTAGAAATAAAATGAACGTTTTTAAGAGTTTTTAGAGGAGAAATATCTGTTTGAATGGGGCCCACAAAAACAAAATTAAATTGAGGATTTTGAGAAGCTATATTAAAGATTAAGTCAAGATCAATCCACCGATGAATGCCACCGACATAACCAATGATGGGATGAGGGGTAGATTTTAATTCAGAGGGTTTCTCAGAGTAAGTTTTATGAGCAAAATGATCAAAATCAACGCCAAATGGAAAAAAATGGACATTGGTATTATGTTTCGAACAGTATTCTATGAGTTTATGGGAAGTGGCAAAAATAAGATCAGATTGTTTTAACATGGTCTTTTCGTCTTTGAGGATTTTTTGAGCCGCTTTAGAGCTTTCTGAAAATTTATCAATACAATAATAAACAGTTATTTTTTTATTAATTTGAGAGAGTATTTTTTGGGTAATAGCTGTGGGCAAAAAAGACCAAACAATGGGATTTTGAAAATCCATTGCGGTCATCCATCGATTCAAATGATGTCTAAAAATGAAAGTATTTAAATATAGCGCTATTTTAGAGTAAGGGAAAGGCAGAAGGAGAGGAGAATAAACGTAAAGATTTTCATGAATTTGACGAATCCCATAGGTTCCTTTATGCCAATTAGAAAAACGTTTTTTAATTCTGGAAATGTCTTTAATCCCAGGGGATCGAACTCCGGTGTTTTCTATAAAAAGTACTCTATGGCCTTGATTGGCGAAGGTCTGCATGATTTGCTGATGCCCTTGCCAGATAAAATCCCAGTCAATAGAGGAGAAACAAATAATATTTTCTGAAGAATTCATTTTTTAAGTTAAAATATCAATAATCCCAAAATCCCTGTCAGTAAAGAACCCATAAAGAGAATGAGGACTGCTTTTGTAGGGGCGAGTCCTCTTTTGACTAGTTGATGGGAAAGATGATTTGTATCACCAACGTAAATGGGGTGATGTTTTTTAAGTCGAATGGCTATAACGGTAAGGGTATCGCAAAGAGGAATAAAAAGTAAAAAAAGCATCTCAATTAAAACGGCCCAATGAGAAGTATTGGATTTAATTAAATGATCAAATAACCAGGTTGAGTAAGTGGCCAATGAAAAACCGATAAAAAGACTTCCCGTATCACCTAGAAAAATTCGAGCTTTTGGAAAATTGTAAGGTAAAAAACCAAGTAAACTTCCAATGGGGATTAATAAGAAAAGAGCAAAAAGAGCGTGATGGGTGGTATAGGCTAAGAAAGCAAAAAGAGAAAGAATGATAATGGCTAAGCCAGAAGATAGGCCATTCATATTGTCCAGAAGATTAAAGGAATTAGTGAGCCCTACAATCCAAAAAAAGGAAATAAGAGCATTGAGATAAGAGAGGTGGAAAAAATTTAATCTTGACCCACTAAAAACCATGATGAACGCCACCAAACTTTGAATAAGAAGTTTTAACTTAAAATCAAGGCTTTTAAAATCATCTAGAATGCCAATTAAAATAATAAAGAGAGAGCAAATAAGGTAGAGGGCCATTTTTAGCCAAAAAAGCTTTTCTTCACCAAAAGAGAAAAAAGCGGGCCCCGTAATGAAAAGCTGATAAGAAATGAGGAGATAAAAGAAAACTAAAGTGAATAAAAAAGCCAAAAAAATGGCCAATCCTCCGAGTAAAGGAGTGGGGCTTTTATGGATTTTTCGATAATTGGGAGTGTCTAAAACATTAAATCGAAATGCAAGATTTTGTGCAATGGGGGTTAATAAATAAGATAGACAAAAAGAACTAAGTAATAATAATAAAGTTATTTTGTAGAGTATTAGGGGATAAAACATATTTTTAAAAAGTATACTATTTGAAAGAATGAAGTCAATTTCTTAAATGGAACATAAACCCATAAAGATCGTACGAATTTTTTCGAGGCTTAATATTGGAGGGCCTTCTCTTCAGGTAACACTTTTAAGTGAACACCTATCTCCTCCTTACGAGACGATCTTGGTAACAGGTAATGTAGATCAAAAAGAAGGGGATATGTCGTACCTACTGCGGACATCAAAGAAATATCGTCATGTTTTTATTCCTGAACTTGGAAGAAATGTGCAGATTTGGAAAGATTTTATAGCTTTTGTTAAAATTGTAAAATTATTAATTCAAGAAAAACCCGATATTGTTCATACGCATACCGCAAAAGCAGGAGTATTGGGACGTTTAGCAGCTATTATAACAAGAGTTCCCATTCGAGTTCACACCTTTCACGGCCATGTTTTTAAGGGATACTTTAATCCTTTTAAAACGTGGATAATTTTACAAGTAGAAAAAATATTAGCATATTTTACAACAGGCATTGTTGCCATTAGCACTCGTCAAAAAGAAGATTTAGTAAATAAGTATAAAATAGCTTCTAAACATAAAGTTTTTGTTATTCCATTAGGCTTTGATCTTAGCCATTTTGTTGGGACTCATCAGGACAATATAGAACTAAAGAAACGATTAAATTTGCCTTTAAATAAATATCTTATTGGGATTGTGGGGCGACTTACTCCCATTAAAAATCACGGGTTATTTCTAAAAATTGCTAAAAAACTTATTCAGATAAGACAAGATGTGCATTTTGTGATTGTGGGGAATGGGGAGTGTTATAGAGAAATTCAAGATGAGATTTGCAATGGTGAACTTTTAGCCCATTGTTCCCTCTTGGGATGGCAAAAAGAATTAAAGCCCATTTATGAGGTTTTGGATATTGTGTGTTTAACGTCTTTGAATGAGGGAACTCCGGTGTCTTTGATTGAAGCTCAGGCATGTGGGAAAGTGGTTATTGCTTCGGATGTGGGAGGGGTGAGAGATGTTGTATTGAGTGAGAATGGGTATGTAATACCTTTACAGAATGAAGATGAATTTGTGCAAAAAATAATATATTTACTCGATCATTCAGATATGAGACAAAAAATGGGCAAAACTGGACAAAAATTTGTTTTTGAAAATTTTGGAAAAGAAAAACTTTTAATTAATATAGATGAATTATATAATCATTTGGTGAATGAAAGGAAGCGAGCATGAAGTGTTTAGTGACTGGGGGAGCCGGATTCATTGGATCTCATCTGGTAGAAGCGCTAGTAAAAAAAGGTGCTCACGTTCGAGTGCTGGATAATTTTTCTTCTGGTAAGAAAAGTAATTTGGCCCAAGTTGAAAAAAAGGTCGAAATTATTGAAGGAAATATTGTAGATTGTTCACTGGTTAAAGAAGTGATGAATGGTGTGGATTATGTTTTCCATCAAGCAGCATTAAAAACAGTACCAGAATCTTTTAACTGCCCTCAAGAGTATAATAAAGTTAATATTGAAGGAACTCTGATTCTTTTAGAAGAAGCGGTCAAAAATAAAATTAAAAAATTTGTGTATGCTTCATCAAGTTCTGCTTATGGAGACAGTGTTTCTTTACCTAAAAGAGAAACAGATGTGCCTTTGCCCATTTCTCCTTATGGGATAACTAAATTAGCAGGAGAAGAATATTGTTATGTTTTTTCTAAGAATTATGCTTTGCCAACGGTGAGCCTTCGATATTTTAATGTTTTTGGCCCCAGGCAGCCTGAAAAAGACGGATATAGCCCTGTGATTCCAAAGTTTATTTCCTGTATCTTAAAAAATGAATCGGCACCTATTTATGGGGATGGAACACAATCCAGAGATTTTACGTATATTGATGATGTGGTTTTGGCTAATATTCTAGCGATAGAAAAACAAGAAGTGGTGGGAAGCTTTAATGTAGGAAAGGGAGAAAACCATAATTTATTAGAAGTCATTGAATTATTAAATAAATTCTTAAATAAAAATATAAAACCAATATTTTTACCTCCTCAAAAAGGAGATGTAAAGCATACTTTGGCCTCTATTGAGCTTATTCAAGAAAAACTGGGTTATAAGCCTACCTGTTCATTTGAAGAGGGCCTAAAGAGAACACTTGCGTGGTTTCAAAATTTATGATCGAAAAATAATGATGGATTTAAACCAAAAATTAAAAGAAAGAAAAGCAAAAGTTGCTATTTTGGGATTAGGGTATGTAGGGTTGCCTTTGTGTCTGGAATTTTTGGAATCTGGTTTTGAAGTTATTGGGTTAGATGTTAATGAAAATAAAGTTAAAAGTTTAAATCGTGCAGAGTCTTATGTTACTGATATTTCTAATGAAGAACTTTTAAAAGCATTAAATACTAAGCGCTTTAGAGTCAGCAGCGATTTTTCTCTTTTAAAGGAAGTAGATACGGTTTCGGTGTGTGTGCCCACTCCGCTTCGAAAAACTAAAGAACCCGATATTTCTTTTATTATTTCTGCGGCAGAGAATATAGGAAAATATTTAAAAAAAGGGCAATTAGTTGTTTTAGAAAGCACTACCTATCCAGGAACAACAGAAGAGATTGTGTTGCCGGAACTCGAAAAGTCTGGACTTAAAGTTGGGAAGGATTTTTTCTTGGCCTTTTCTCCTGAAAGAATTGATCCAGGGAATCTAAAATTTAATCTTAAAAATACTCCTAAAATTGTAGGGGGAATAACATCTAATTGTACAGAAATGGCTGTTTCTTTATATTCTACCATTGTTAATAAAGTGATTCCTGTGTCATCTACTCAAGCAGCAGAGATGGTAAAGCTTCTCGAAAATACATTTCGAGCGGTCAATATTGGTTTGGTCAATGAAATTGCCTTAATGGCAGATAAACTCAATTTAGATGTGTGGGAAATTATTGATGCAGCAGCCTCAAAGCCTTTTGGATTTTTGCCCTTTTATCCAGGTCCAGGGTTAGGGGGGCATTGTATTCCTGTAGACCCTCATTATCTGTCCTGGAAGCTTCGAGAATTAAATTATAATCCAAAATTTATTGATCTAGCCCAAGAAATTAATTCTAAAATGCCAGAACTTGTGGTGGATAAAATTGCTTTTGCTCTTAATAAATTTAAAAAGGCCCTCAATGGGTCTAAAGTTTTGGTTTTAGGAATTGCTTATAAAAAAGATGTGGGAGATGTCAGAGAATCACCTGCTTTAGATATTATTGAATTATTGAGACAAAAAGGAGCACAGGTGTCTTATGAAGACAAATATTGTCCGTTTCTACATCATGAACATGTTGAATTGAAATCTATTACTTTAGATTATTCCACCTTTAGCCAATACGATTGTATAGCTATTGTGACAGACCATTCTTATTTTGATTACGAAAAAGTGGTTGAATTTTCCTCTGTAGTTGTAGATTGCAGAAACGCCACTCGATGGGTTAAAAGCCATAAAGATAAGATCATCAAAATTTAATCATGTCACTTTGCCATTTGCCTATTTATGATCCACAAAAGTGTACATTTTTTGCGTTAGGTAGAAATGCCATCTATGCAGCAGTCCAAGCGTTTAAACTTGAACCTGGCGATGAAGTTTTAACCCCTGCCTTTGATTGTGACGGCTCCTTACAACCGTTTCGGGTATTAGGGCTTAATTTAAAGTTTTTTAGATCTAATCCATATACTTTTGAAGTGGACATTTTGGATCTAAAGAAACGAATAACACCCAAAACAAGACTACTTCATATTATTAATCATTTTGGTTTCCCTCAGCCTTGGGAAGAATTACTTTCGTTAAGGAAGACAACGGGAATTCCTATATTAGAAGATAATGCGTATTCTTTATTTTCAACGTACCAAGGGAAGCAATTTGGAACTTTTGGAGATATATCTATATTTTCCTTAAGAAAAAATCTTCCTATCATTGATGGGGGGATGGTGCGTATTAATAATCCAGAGTACTTGATGACTTTTAAACAAAAGAAACCGCAGTGGTTTTATATGACAGAACTATCTTCAATGTTGAGATTTCTAAAAACAAAAATAGGGATTAAAAACATCCCTTCTCTATTTAAAACAATGGTTCCTCCGCCTCTCTATTCTGATGGAGATAAAGAGGTTCCTCTTTGGCCTTCTCGCGATTGTATTGGCAATGATTTTTCTCAAGACTATCTTCGCCCCATGTCTAAGCTAGCGCAATATCAATTAAGTTTATATGATGCAGAAGATTATCAAAAAATAGCTACTCAGAAGCGAGAGCAGTATCTTTTTTTAGTACAAGAATTAAGTAATATAAGGGGTATAAAAATTTTATGGCCAAATTTACCTCAAGGTATAGTTCCCTTTAATTTTTCTTTTTTAGTTTTCCATAATCGGGATACACTTTTAAAAAATCTACAGAAAAAATATGATGTTATGGTTTGGCCCACATTATCTCAAACTGTTTTAGATCAACTAGATGATTTTCCAGAAATTAGATTGCTGGGAAAGCAGTTAGTACAGATAAATCTTCAAAATTTAGCTCAATTGACAGACATTTTAAAGAATGATTTAATCTTGACATATTCTTAATATGTCAAAGATTTCAATAGTTTTCCCAGTATATAATGAAGAAGGCAACTTAGAATTTCTATATAATCAGGTTAAAGAAGCTTTAATTTCAATTAACATCGATTATGAGATGATTTTTGTAGATGATGGAAGTTTAGATAATTCATTATCTATTATAAAAGCATTAAGAAAGCAGGATAATCGTGTTATTTATATATCTTTATCTCGAAATTTTGGTCATCAAAATGCTCTTTTTGCAGGACTGAGTTATTGTACTGGAGATGCGGTGATTACAATGGATGCAGATTTGCAGCATCCACCTGTTTTAATTCCTAAAATGATTGAATTATGGAAGCAGGGTAATGAAGTAGTTTATACTACAAAAAAAAATGCTGAATTACCTTTTATTAAAAACTTTATAGTTAAGTGTGCCTATTGGATAATTTCAAAACTATCTGGTTTGAAGCTTCAGTTTGGACAATCTGACTTTAGATTAATTGATAAAGCTGTATTGAAAATTATCTTGAATATTCCTGAATATCATAAATTTTTGAGAGGTCAAATTAGTTGGGTTGGTTTTAAACAGACAGGTTTGAATTTTGATGTCGAGCCACGATATAAAGGAAAAGCCAAATATTCATATAAAAGTCTATTTTTTTTGGCCTTAGATGGTATTTTTTCTTTTTCAAGATATCCTTTACATGTGGTTACTTTAATGGGTGTAACCATTGCTCTGATATCATTTATGTATATGGTATATGATGTTTTATATCCCTGGGCCTTAAAATTTTTTCTCAATAGTGATATTCTTCTTCCTCCAGGATGGGCAACGTTGGTGGTAGCAGTGTTTTTTTTAGGAAGTGTGCAATTAATAGCCATTGGAATTTTAGGTGAATATGTAGGTAGAATATTTGATCAGACCAAAGGGCGGCCCGTTTTTATTGTTAAAGAAAAATCATTTAACCTATGAAATATACAAATGGGATTAGAAAGCTCATTGTTAATGCTGATGACTTTGGACTTCATCATTCCATTAATGAGGCAGTAGAAGATGCTCATCAAAATGGTATTCTTACCAGTGCCTCTTTAGTTGTAAATGGAGAAAGCTTTGAGAAGGCCATTGCTATTGCCAAAAGAAATAAAAAATTAGGAGTTGGAATCCATTTGACATTAAATGGTGAAAATCCTGTAGCATCTGTAAGCCAAATACCATCTCTCATTGGTACAGATGGAAAACTCTTTGAAAATCATATTACTTTTTGTTTGAATATATTGAGAAGAAAAATATGTTTAGAACATATAAAAATAGAAATAGAGGCTCAGCTAGATAAATTCTTTCAGGCGGGCTTAATCCCTACACACGTAGATAGTCATCGGCATATTCATTTATTTCCTCCCGTTTTTAGGGTAGTAAAAGAGGTTTTAAGAAAACACAATCTTACTAAGGTTAGATTTTTAAATGTGCCTTTTTCTGATTATTTTTATGGAAATTTTTCAAAGGTGATAATGGAACGATTTTTAAAATTGAGTATTTTTTCGAAAGATAAAAATATGCAAAGTCCTGATTATTTTTATGGGGCATTTAACAGCGGCAGCATAGATTTTAAATATTTTAAAAAAACTATCATAAAACTTCGGCCGGGAATTTCGGAAATTAATTTTCATCCTGGAAAGAATAATGTTTTACTTAAAGAAAAATATGGGATATGGGAAAAGCGTTATCATTGGAAGTGTAATTGGGAGAGGGAATATAATATTCTTTTAAATCCTGATATCAAAACACTTATTCAAAAACATAATATTTCTATTATCAATCATTTAGAAATTAAAGGCGTTAGAGATTAAATTTTTATGCACATTGCTTGTACCATTTGTCTTACCAATACACATCTTGCATTAAAAGATCAGTCTTCAAAAATGTACCATTGTAATAATTGTGACCATTCTTTTAATGTTGTTTCAGGAGATTGGCGGTTACAGTATTCTGAGGATTATTATACAAAAAAACATACTAATTGGTTTAATAATCCCAATTATTGGTTATTTGAGTTTATTCATACAAATATTGAGCGCTTTTCAAGGAAAGAGAAAGAAATCAAATTAGCTGATATTGGATGCGGAAAAGGAGATTTACTGAAATATCTTAAAGAAAAAAAATCTAATCTTAAATTATATGGGATGGATCTTAGTCAAAATTATGATTCTGATATTAATTTTATAAAAGGCGATTTTTTAAAAGATAATATTGATATGCAATTTGATGTTGTGAGTAGTCTGGCGGCCATTGAACACGTTGATAATATTACACTATTTGCTAAGAAATTAAATCGGCTCTTGAAGCCTGGTGGTTTATTAATTGTCATGACGGATAACACAAAAAGCATTATTCATAAGATTGCGGAAATACTTAAACACGTTGGCTGGAAAACACCCTTTTATAGTCTATATGAACCGGCTCATTTGAACCATTTCTCAAATCACTCACTGAAAAATCTTTTAGAAAATCAGGGTTTTGAAATTATAATTCAAAGAAATCACAATTACCCATTAAAAGCTGTTGATTTGCCAACAAATAATTTGATTCTAAAAAACTTTTATTTGTTCGCCATGTGGATCTTTTTTTCTTTGCCTCGAAAGTTCGGTATTCTTCAGACTATAATTTGTCGAAAAAATTTATTGTAATTGGTACAAATATTGGGGGCAGGTCAAAATAGAATTATTGAAAACTAAATATTGATTTTATGATAAATCTAAAAATTTATATTAAATTAATAAAACGATATAATTCACCTAGTTTATGGCTTCGTTTTTATATTTTTGTAAGACTATTGGTGTGCCCATTCGATAAGATTTTATATTTTTTGCCAAAGATGAAAACATTAATAGATGTAGGGTGTGGAAGTGGATTGTGGTTAAATTTTTTAGCATTGAAACAAAAAAATATTGATCTATTAATGGGCGTAGATATTGATGGTAGAAAATTAAAATTAGCGCGTTCTTCAAAAAATAAAAAAATAAAATATCTTGATTTAAAAGAGTATGGTAACCAAAAAATATCTACCGATTGTATTACTTTAATAGATGTAGTTTATCTTTTATCTAAAGATGAACAAAAGAAATTGTTTCAAGATTGTTTTCAGCGTTTAAATGATGGAGGAGGACTTTTTATTAAAGATGTACTTACCGAACCATATTGGAAATTTTTATTTAATTACATGCAAGAATTTATTTCTGTGAGAGTATTGCATATAACGTATGGGCAGAAGTTTTTTTGGCTAACAGAGAATTATTTGATTAATATATTAAGCCATATTGGGTTTAAAGAAATTCGGATAGAAAGAATTGATCGGTGGTATCCTTATCCCCACTTTTTATGTATAGCAAAAAAATAGGTCTATTTTTATGTTTATTCATTGTTTATGTATTTAGTGGCACATTAGTAATTCCTACCATTAACAATAATTATAAGGATCCAAATCTTATTACTTATTTTAATGCTGATGAAGCTTACATTATGGATATTCTTTGGAAATATTATAGTGGTGAAACTAGGGATAGCTATCAGGGAGCATTTGATTATGGATTAGAATTCCATTATTTAACAGATATTAGTCGCCATGTATTGTCATGTTTTATAAATATTACTCCGGGAACTTTTATTTTAATATTAAGATGGCTTCATTTTATTGGGTGGCTTTTATCCTTTTGGGCTCTTCTTTGTCTAATTCGTTATCACTTTGATGATTTTTGGCAACCTATGGCTGCTATGTTTCTTTTAGCGGTTAGGCCGGCATTTGCTTATTTTACAAATAATGCCAAACCTGAACCCTTAGTGCTCTTCTTTATTATTTTAGGGTTAAATTATACTTTAAGAATTATTCAATCTCCTATTTGGAAAAATATTTTATGTGCTATTATTTTTACTTCTATTGCCTATCTTATTAAGATTGAAGGATTGTTTTTATTGCCTGCTATTGTTGTGGCCCTCTATTTTTCAGATGGTAAAGTATATAAATCCATAGCTCAATTGTCTTGGTTAACTCCTATAATCATAGGGGTGGTATTATTAGTTATTTCTTTTGCTCCTATTATTTTTTATAAACGTATTTCTACTGGGCATACGTTTTATGAAGAATATGGTTTAATAACAAGTTTTATAAAACTTAAGATTCCTTTATATATAATGTTAGTAGCTATTGGTTTTATATTTTCTCCACTACTCGTTTATTTTATGATCCCATATAAAATGTTACGCAATCATTTAGCTAAGCTAAGCTGTTGTGGCTTATTAATAGGGGGCTTATTTATATTAATTACACTGGTAATTGGTTTTAGATGGGTTTTAAATCCGAGTTATTTTATTAGTACCCTTGTAGGATATGGATCAATTTTTTTTGCTCATGATTCAGCGTTGCAAAACAATTCGTTTAATTTAGTTTTATTTGTTAAAAATTTTATTTTAAAAGTTAGAGAATTGGATGTTATTATTTTTATTCTATTTCTACTTTATCTCATTGTTGAAATAGTTTCTCTGTTTAAATCTAAAAGACTTTCTGTTCCTTTATATAAACGCCTTGTTCTTATTATGTTTTTTATTCCATGTCTCATTCTATTATTTTCAAGCGGTCGAATGGTGGGGCTTCACATGCTTCCATTTTTTGTAGTGATGTCGATTTTAAGCTTTCAGGGAATGAAGCTATTAGTAAGATCATCTAATCTTAAAAGAAGTTATTGTTATGTTTTAAATGGATTATTTGTAATCTTAATTTTAGGAAGTATCGGTTTTAATGGATGGCATGTTATTAAGTCTAGAATGTATGAATTTCATCGAGATCAAGATATCGTATTTGATATTCAAAAATGGTTTCAAGAAAATATTCCGAATCAAGCAAAAATTGTTTCAGATCATTTAACGCGTGTTTATTTGGCTTCAGAGTATAAAAGTGTAAAATTTTTAGATTATGCAGATCCTTTAAAGAACATGAAAACTTATATAAAAGAATTTCAGCCAACTTATGTTTATTACAATGAGGGAGTAAGAGATGAACAGATCCCTTTGCTTAATAAAATCATTACAGATTACAAGGTGGTTTTAATAAAAGCTTTTGAGAATTCTAATGATTCATATCAAAGATATCCTAAAAGCCGATTTGTGATTTACAAAATTCTATATTAGAAAATATGTTAAATGCTGAATGATAAAAAAAATAGTGATGTGGTCATTCTCTGTGGAGGCAAAGGGACTCGTTTAAAAGAGGAGACTGAAAGTAAACCCAAGCCCATGGTTGAAATAGGAGAGAAGCCTCTTTTATGGCACGTCATGAAATATTATTCTTGTTTCGGTTTTAAAAGATTTATTTTAGCCTTAGGGTATAAAGCAGATATCATAAAGCAATACGACTTTAATGAAAGTGATTGGGAAGTGGTGTGTGTAGATACAGGGTTAAATACATTAAAAGGAGGGAGAATTAAAAGAGTAGAACCCTATATTCAAAGTAATTTTTTTCATTTAACCTATGGTGATGGCTTGAGTACTGTTGATCTCGATGCTTTACAAACATTTCATTTGAAACATGGAAAAATTGGGACAGTAACTGCCGTTCATCCTTCTTCTCGATTTGGAGAAATGATGATCAAGGATAATGTTGTTATCCAATTTGAAGAAAAACCACAATTAACAACGGGATATATTAATGGTGGTTTTTTTGTATTTAATAGGAGTTTTTTAGATTGTTTAACTCAAGATGAAAATTGTGATTTAGAGTTTGGTGCTCTTCAAACATTATCTCATGATCGTGAACTTTTGTCTTATAAACATGAAGGATATTGGCAATGCATGGATAATGTTCGAGATATGGAATATTTAAATAAATTGTGGCAATCAGATTGTCCACCTTGGAAAATTTGGGAATGATATTAGTTACAGGGAATCGAGGATATATTGGAACTGTCATGACAAAGATGCTTAAAACGGCATCTTATGAAGTCATGG
>Ga0209211_10000819_pt1 | contig 61782 bp, 56 predicted proteins | sample RifGroA2_FD_183992 | JGI IMG/M metagenome (GOLD analysis project Ga0209211, IMG submission 183992) | Groundwater microbial communities from Rifle, Colorado, USA - Groundwater A2 (SPAdes) (version 2) | ecosystem: Environmental > Aquatic > Deep subsurface > Groundwater | place: Rifle, Colorado... | reverse complement strand
GCCGTTACCGCCAAATCATCGCTAAAAGCCACGTTGCCATCGGTAACCTGCAAGGCATTGGCGCCGTTGGCGCCGTCAATGGTCAGCATGTTTTCGCTGGCATCCCACAACAGCTCTTCGCCGGATGCGTCGGTGTAAAAGAGCACGTCGGTGCCGGCGGCGTCAGCACCAACCGTCAAAGTTCCGCCTGTATTAATGCTGGTGCTGATAGTTGTGGCCGCGGCCGCGTAACCCACAACTACCGTCATGGCGCATAAAGACAAGACGGAGATTAATAAAATTTTTTTCATAAGAAGTTTTCCTTTTTTAAACTATAAATATATAAAATATATAAAATAGTTATTATACCCGCACTTTCATGCTGGATTTACTAGTTAAGTCAGCCAAGCTCTTTAAGTTTTTAAGCTTACCGACCTTTTAAAAGCTTAACTTAAGCTGGCTTAACCGATAGTTATCTAAAAAATAAAAAACGTAACCTAAATTACGCATTATTAATGACTAAAGTAAACATCAATAAAATGACTGAAACAATCATTTTCATTTCTCCCTATTTTAGCTCAGATTAAATCAAATCACTAAGAAGAATTTTGATATCTTTAGCTTACATTATAATGAATTCGCGGATAAAATGACAGCGCTAACTTATCCACAGGAGAGAAGCCGGCGGCTACAGTGATTTTTTTTCCGTAACCCAAAAACCCAAACGGGCTTTGCCGCCGATCATCAGCCTGGTTTGGGCGTCTATGGCGGGCAATGAGCCGAAAGCGATCATGGTTACCGGAAAAAGCAGCCATTGAAGAACCATAATGGGATAATAAAGCCAGCTTTTATTTTTGGGTTTTTGCGGCAAAATCAGGGTGCTGAAAATCGCCGAAAGAATCAGGCCGATCATGGCGAAATTCATCAGGTATTCCAAAATGAACGGGGCGTTTTGAGCCACCATAGTGCTTTGCTCGGATTTATCCGCCAGCATCAAGGGCAACCGGCCGAGGATAAAAATCAATAAAGGGGCGGTCGCCCAGGAATAAACGCCTTCCAGCTGGTTAAAGAGGTAGTACCACTTTTTTTTAAAAGGCATCCGGGGATGCTCGGGATAATTCAGTAGCATATAAGGGATGTGTTCCGCGCCCCAGGCCCAGCGCCGCATCTGTTTGTATTGGTTTTTAAGGCTTTGCCAAAAGTGTCCCATATAAACCGTGTTCATGGAAACCGGGATGTACAGGGGTTCAACTTTGTAGTCGCCGTTGTAATGCAGGAGGCACTGCAGAAAAATGCGGGAATCGTCGGTGACAATGTTTTTTTCCCAAAAACCCACCTTAACCAGGGCGTTAAAGCTCATGCTGTGTGAAGAAAAAGTAAACAGCCGTTCGTTCCTGGCCAGATCCGTCATCAGCCAAAAAGTGGTGGAATTGGCCACTACCCGGGTAACCGGGTCAGACTCCCAGATATTGTTATGATAAAAGGCCAAGGGCTGGAAACTGGCGTGTTCCGGCTGGGGATGGGTTATATATTTATAGGTTAAATAGGCAAAATAGTCGGGATAAACGCAGGTATCTATATCAAAGGACGAGACAATAATTTTTTCGTAGGGAATTTTAAGCTCGTCTATCAGTTTTTGCGCCTGATGGCCGGCGTAATTTATATTTGAGCCTTTGCCGGGAATTTCATCGGCTAAATTTTGGGGATGGAGCGTGACCAAAATTTTTAAAAATTTATGGCCGTATTTTTGATTCAGGCGCTCGGCAACGTCTAAAAAATTATTTCTATCCCTGGTCTCGCCGGCCAAAACCAGTAAAAATTTATGCGTGGGATAATTGACTTTTGCCAGGGCGTCAAAGGTTTTATCTATGACTTCATAAGGTTCTTTGTAAGTCGGCAAAAAAATCAGGTGGCAATAGTCTTCCCAGTTTTTGTCCGGCAGGGTTTTAAGCTCATCTAGCCAGGAAATTTTGGCGTCGTGTTTAAACCTGATCCACGAGGCCAGCAAATGGATAACTAGGTAATAAACCCTGATCAGCCATAATAAATCAAAAATAATAATAAAAACAATGACCCACAGCGGCCTGGCGAACGAAACCACGATGGCCAAAACAAAAGTCAGCCAAACTAAAAAAGCCGGCAGGATTTCGTAAATTTTTTGGCGGTTGAATGCTTGGCGTAACAAAGTCCAGGCTTTTAACAGCGCCGCCACTGCCCGGTTTTTTATCATAGCGTCTTAAAGATTGCTTTAAAAATTAACCGTTTCCCCCGGCTCAATCTTGCGGCCGGAGTCGTAAGCTTCGTTTTTATTTTTGTGGTTTTTAAAATCTTTAACCGGCAGATTAAGCGCCTGTTTGAGGGAAATGGTGTTTTGGCTTAAAACGCGCTCAGCCAAAGACGGCCCAGCTGGTTCAGCTATGATTTTGGCCTGGCGGATTTTTTTAAGGCAGTCCTTGCAGTAAATCGGCTTGGTCGGGTCGGGAACAAAATTAATGGTGGTGGAATTTTTGCAAGAGTCGCAGATGACGCTGAGGCTGGTTTTTTTATCTTTTGCCTCTTTTGGTTTTTCGGTTTTGGCGGCCGGCCAGGGCTTTTTTTCCGGAAAAATTCGCTTTTCGGTTTTGAGCGGAGTTTCTTTATCGTGATTAAGGCCGCTCCAGCGGGTGATTTTTTCTTCAATGATTTCCCGTTTGGTGGTATAGCGTTCCCGAGTGACCTTGATGACTTTTTCCACGACTTCGGCATAATCTTCCGGCGCCGTTTCCGGCGGCAGGCTGGTGGCAGAAAAAGGCTCCGAAGCTAAGCCGTCAATCATCAGTTTAAGATAAACATTGTATTTACCCAGATTGACCAGATCAGTTTCTTCAAAACGGGGCGTGAATTCTTTAACCAAAAATTCAGCGTCTTCGGCGCCTACCCTAAAGCAGATTAAAGTGCCGACATTGCCAAAAACCGCCGCCCGCACCGTGTCGGACAGCTGTTCAATGTATTGGTGGGCCAAAATAAGGTTTAAGCGGTATTTGCGCGCTTCCGATAAAATGTTGGCAAAGCTGTCGGTGGCAAAGTTTTGAAACTCATCCACGTACAAATAAAAGTCGCGGCGCTCGCTTTCCGGCATTTCCACCCGGCTCATGGCGGCAAGCTGCATTTTGGTCACCATCATGGCGCCTAGTAAAGCTGAGTTGTCTTCCCCGATTCTGCCTTTGGACAGGTTCAGCAGGAGAATTTTTTCTTCATCCATGATTTTGCGCATATCAATGGTTGATTTAACCTGGCCGACGATATTGCGCATCATGGAGGAGGAGAGGAAGCGGCCGACTTTATTCTGGATCGGCGCGATCGCCTCGGACTGGAAGCGGTCCGGATAATTGGAATACTCGTCCACCCAAAATGATTTAACCACCGGATCCGAAAGATTCCTGACCACCTTTTGCCTGAAATTTTTGTCAACCAGAATTTTCATGATGCCTAAGAGAGTGCTACCCGGGTATTCCAGCAAGGCCAAAATGGCGTTGTTTAAAACATATTCCAGGCGGGGCCCCCAGGAATCGGCCCAAATTTTTTGAAAGACGCCGAGCAGACCGGAGGCGACCAGATGCCGGTGTTCCGGACTGACCTGCTCAAGCACGTTAAAAGCGATGGGGAAATTGATATCCGAGGGGTTAAAGTAAATGACATCGTTAATCCGCCTGTTGGGGATGAACCTGAGGATGTTTTCCACCAATTCGCCGTGAGGATCAACCACGGCCACGCCTTTCCCCCGTTGGATATCCTGGATGATCATGGTTTCCAAAAGGTTGGTTTTACCCATGCCCGTTTTGCCCAAAACGTAAAAATGCCGGCGGCGGTCGTCAGTTTTTATGCCAAACTTGGCTTTTTGGTTTCTAAAATTAGTTTGGGCGAAAATTGTTATTTCCTCTTGGGGCATAAACTAAGCGTTTTAGCGGCTGAGGGGCAAATTGTCCGGCGGCTCCGGAGCGGAGTCACTGCTTGAGGGCGTGTCTTGCCTCAGCTTGATTGAAGATTCGTCTTTGGCAAAAGCCTCCTCAAAATAGTTGTTGTCAAAATCATAACCGGAAAGCGACTCCGCGATTTTATAAGTCGGTTCTGTTCCGACGGTTTCAATTTCTTGGGGCTGTTCGGCGGATTTTTCCTCCTTAGGCGTAAAGAAATTTTTGCCCGACATAAACTCCACCGGCAAAGCGGTCGGCGGTTCTGCTCTTTTAGCTTCGGCTTTTTTGATCAGCGGGGCTTTGACGGTAATCGTCGGGAAATGGTAAAGCGTGGCCAATTCTTCCGTACAGAGCATAAAAGGCGTGGCGCCGTCCATCAATGATCTCATTTTAAAATATTTAACGAATTTCCGCTGGCGTTTGGAAACCCTTGATTTGACGAAAAAATAATCAACATCCGTTACGGTCCGCTTGTTTTTTTTAAAGGCATTGAGATCGGAGGTGTTAAACTGGTTGATTGCGCCTAAAATGGCGTTAACGCCCTTGCCTTTGGAAAAAACCTCGTTGTGCGCCAGGTAATAAAGTCTGAATTTGCTGGCGAAAGTTATTTGCGCCAATTTTGCCTGAATGCGCTCCACCACGAATCTTTCTCCGGGCGTGAGGTATTGAATGTAGTTTTTAGCGCTGTCCTCTTGGCTCTCATCCTTGATATCGCCCCAAAGTTTAATGACGGCCTCGCTGAATTTTTCCAGTCCCTTAACCGAACTGTCAACGATTTTATCCCCTAAATTTTTGGGTGCGTCAGATTTTTCTCCAATCAGATGAGCGACGATCTCATGGCCTTTATCTTTCCAGTGATCGCCGACCGGCGCAATCAACAGTTGAATGGCCAGCTGTTCCCCCTTGCCCAGCTTGCTCATAACTTCCAGCAAAGCGGACATAGGATCAATGAACAACTGGCTTAACTGATGTTCAAAAAATTTGTAGGTTTTAATGGGATAGGCGCTATTTTTGGCCAAAGTGAATTCCGTCGCCCAAATGTTGTGTTCAGAGCTGATTTCGTGGACGTCGTCGGGAATAAGTTTGATGTAATCGTTGACTTCGGTAATTTCTGCCTCCGGGTACTGGGCGTACAGAGCCGATTCCACCAAATCGCGGTAAATCACCGGGGTGCGGATCAAAAACTGGATATAGCCCTCCAAGGAAATTATTTCCAGGCTAAACCAAAGCTGGACTTTGCCGAGCCAATATTTTTCCCAGAGATTTGGACCGCTTTTGATGCCGGCCAGGCTGGCAAAAATTTGTTCAACCGCGATCAGGCTTTGCTCATTATCCTTGGGAATGTCAATGGCCAGCAGGGTTTGTTCAACGCTTTTAACGTACTTTTTTCTTTGCCATATCAGCCTGACGTAAAAGATAAGGATCAGCAGGCCGATAACAAAAATAAGCCACCCGCCGTGGCTGAAAATATACCAGATTAATTGGGCTGGATTGTTTGAACTTAAAAAAACGAGTCGGCTTAGATCAATAGTGATTTCCATTTTTGTTTTTAGGGTGTTTTTAAAAAAACCGTCAGCGGACCCAGAACCGATAAATTATATTTTTCAGGGCAGCTGAATTTATTTTAGAGTAAATTTACGGCCTTGACAACTCAATTTTAAAGCTTAATCCCCTGTTGCATTCGCGGCCAGGGCGTAGTGCCCCTGAGCGGTCTTGGTAAAGCGGCTTTTGTCCATCAAAGCCAAAATAATGGTGCTTTTTTTCACTAGGCGGTTTTCCAGAACCTTGGCGATGATTTCGTTTTTACTCAGAGGTTTTTCGCTGTTTTTTAAAATATCAGTTATGACTTCCGCCACCGTTCCTGGTTTATAGCCCCATTCGCTTAAAGCATACATGCCCCGGCCGACTAAAACGTATTTGTCATCCAAAATAAGTTCGTTGTGAATCGTGGCGGGGTTGGCGATTTTTTGATCAAAACCCGTTTCATTAATTTTATCGGCGATGGCGGTAAAATGAAGAGGCTGGCCTTCCTTTTTAAGGACCAAATAAACTTTATCGCTGATTTTTTTGAGGGTGACCGTGTTCCAGTCCGCCATACCCCATTCTTTATAGGGATTTTGTTCAGTGTACTTGCTTAAGTGCAAATAAGAGAGCAGGATGTCTTCCGTCAATTCCTCCAGCAATTGGTGTTTGTAGTTATTGACTAGTCTGGCATGGATATCACTCAAGGGCACGGGCTCGTTAATCTCTTTGATGGTTTTTAGGGTGAGCTCTAAAAGGCTGATCAGGCTCTCCACCGAAGCTGAAGGCAGTTTCCAGGCGGCGTGAAGCTGGTCCGATTCCGGAACATAGTTCAGCTGATCGCTCAATAATTGCGAGAGAATAAAGCTGACATAGATTTTGTTTTCTTCGTTAACGCCAACGTTGCTCAGGGTTTTTTCCAGTAGCAATTCTTCCAGCATAATGCCGCCGTGTTTTTCCAAAGTTTGCTGGAAAACATTTTTAACAGTGCCAATTTTTTCCGATAATTCCGGGCTTTTCTTGATTTTTTTGATGGCGGAATTTTCTATCTGCCGGATTCTCTCTCGGGTGACATTAAACTGGTTGCCGATTTTCTCCAGGGTTTTTTTGCCTTTAAGATCAAGCCCGTGCCTAAGGGTAATGACTTCCATTTCCCTGCTGGATAAAGGTTGAATCAAAGAAATGACGATTTCTTTGGGGTCAAATTCGTTAATGATATTCGCCTGTTGAGTGGAAATTATTTTATCCAGAATTGATTCTTCGTATGTCATATTTTTGGCCAATATAGCGGCAATTTTTAAGATTATTCAAAGTATAGCATAAATGATAGTATACGTCAAGATATTGACACAAAGTCAAAAAAATCCGGTTAATTGGTATTATCATTTGCCTATTTCAGTTGATTATTTAAATTAAAACAAAAAAGCCTCCAGTCAGACCGAAAGCTTAAGTTTAATCAATCAAGTCTAGTTTTTTTTAAGCTTGTTCCAAATAACCAAAAGCGGGCTGGCGATGAAAATAGAAGAATAGGTGCCGATAATCAGGCCTAGCATAAGAGTCAGGACAAAATTTTTAATGCTGTCGCCGCCAAAGAGATAGACGGACAGTAAAACAAATAAAGTGGTCAGCGAAGTGTTCAGCGAACGGACAATAGTTTCGTTAACACTGCGATTGACCACGGCCATGAAAGTTTCGTCTTGGTGGCGGTGCAGATTTTCCCTAATGCGGTCAAAAGTGACAATGGTGTCGTGGACGGAAAAGCCCAAAATAGTCAGCAGGGCGGTCACGAACAAAGCGTCCGCCTGAAAATCAAAGAAGTGACCGAAAATAGCGTAAAGGCCAGTAATAATAAAGATGTCGTGGGCCAAGGCGATAATGGCGGACAGGCCGTAGACCCAGGATTCAACCGGTTTGGAAACTTTGCGGAAAGCGTAAGCGATATATAAAATAATGGCCAGTAAAACCACAATAATAGCGTAAAAAGATTTGCGTTTAAGTTCGCTACCAATGGTCGGGCCGATAGAATCAAACCTCAGCTCGGTAAAATTCCGGCTGGCGCTGGCCGAGCTAACGCCAATGCCTTCCAGACCCAGCTGTTCCAGATTGGTGCCGGAAATATCCACGCTTAGGTTTTCCGTCCCCTCGCCTGTTAGGCCGATGGCTGAGGCAGGCACGGTGACTGTTTTTTCGGTTTGCCCGGCCGTTGGCTCGGAAACGGTCGCGGTATTTTCTTCCCCAAACAAGCTGTCTATTTTTTCCAAAATAAGCTGGTGTTGCTCTTCGCTTAAGGCCGTAGTTCTGATTAACAGGCCTTTTTCGCCGGTAGGCTGGAGCTGGAGTGTTTTCAGCTTAAGCTCGTCAAGCTGAGCTTGGATAGTTTCGCTGGCCGGTCGGCTTTCTAAAAATTCCACTTCCAACAGGCTGCCACCGGTGAAATCTATGCCCAAACGCAGGCCCCAAAAAATCAAAGCCAAAACGCTGGCTACAATCAGTAGCCCGGAAAGGCAAAGCCAAATTTTTCTGGCCTGAATGATATTAAACATCTTTTTTCTTACTTACCCCGAATAAGAACGGGTGATCCTCAAAGTATTTTGCGGCCATTAAACGCAAAAATGTTCTGGTGACAGTAATGGCGCTGAACATGGAAATTAAAATACCGATGGCCAAAGTTACGGCAAAGCCTTTGATTAGACTGGAACCGAACCAGGCTAGGATAACGCAGGTGATGATGCTGGAAAAATTGGAGTCTCTGATAGAAAACCAGGCGCGGTTAAAGCCTTCTTCAACGCTTGTGCCGATCGGCTTGCCGTTTCGGAGTTCCTCTTTGGTTCTTTCAAAAATTAAAACGTTGGCGTCAACCGCCATGCCAACAGACAGGATAAAGCCGGCAATGCCAGCCAAAGTCAGGGTGACCGGCCACAGTTCAAAAATCGCCAAAGCGACCAAGCCGTAAATAAACAGGGCTACGACCGCCATCAGACCGGGCAGGCGGTAAAAGATAATCATGAATAAAGAGACGATGATTAAGCCTAAAAAGCCGGCAATCAGACTTTTTTGCAGAGAAATTTTGCCCAGAGCCGGACCGACTGTCTGCTGGCTAATAAGCTCAATTGGCACGGGCAGGGCGCCGGCGTTCAAACGCTGGGCCAGAAGTTTGGCCTCTACCAGATTAAAGTTGCCGGAAATCACGGCGCTACCCTGGGTGATTTCTTCCTGCACGGTGGGTATACTGATCGGCTGGCCGTCTAAAAATATGGCGACCGGCTTTTGCAAATTGCGCTTGGTGATGGCCGCGAAAAGCTCCCGGCCTTGATCGTCAAATTGCAGGGAAATAACCGGCTGGCCGGAATTGGGATCAAACTCCACCGCGGACCGTTTTAAATTTTTTCCGGATAGCTGGGTATTATTCCAATCCAGGGTTAGATTGTCCTGCGACTGATAGACTTCGTTAGTAATGGTTAAAAGAATATGCGCTCCTTTGACTTCGTAATCCTCTCCTTGTCCGCGCTCGTCCAGTTTTTTGATAATATGGTAACCGAATTCAGTTTTTAAAGGCGCCTGGGTGATCTCGCTTATTTTAAGCTGATCAAACAAAACTTCTTCAAATTCCGGCACAAAAGTATTGCGTTTGGCAAAGTCTAAATCGCCGCCGTTGTCTTTTGACCCGGGATCTTCGGAATACTGGCGGGCCAGTTCGCCAAAATCACTTCCCTGGTTTAGCTGCTGAATGATGGAGTCGGCCGTGTTTAAGGTTTCCTCGTTGTGTTTAACCGCGGCTTCTTTTTCTGCGGCCGTTAAGGGCGTTGGCGCCGGCGGTTCTGACATTTCTTTGAATTCCAGGAGCGGCGTTTCGCCGATTTGCTGGATGGCCTGATTAACGTCGGTCACGCCGGCCAGTTCAATGATGAGGCGGTTATTACTGCCGGTTTGCACCAGCGGCTCGGAAACCCCAAAAGCATTTACCCGCTGTTCAATAACGTCTCTGACGCCTTCCAAGGCTGAAGCGGCGTCAGCGGAAGGAATGTCCGAAACATCAGCTTGATAAACCAAATGGGCACCGCCCTGCAAATCCAAGCCCAGTTTGGGAGTGAATTTACTGAACCAGGACTGCCCGGGAAAATCCGTCGGCAGTTTGGGATAATCAATCAGGCCGGCAAAAATCGCCAAAACTAAAATGCCCACAAAAGTGAGCCAAACCCTGGATCTGGTGACAATTTTGGTTTTTCTGGGCATAACTTATGAATATATTAACACAACAAAAAAAAAGTTCAAGAGCAAAATCAGGCATCGGCCATTTAGCAGTCCGGCTATTCCTCAATATAAACTTTAGTGCCGATGGTCGCCAGGTTATATAATTTTTCCGCGGCGCCAAGGCCCAAGCGGACGCAGCCATGAGAGACTTTAGTGCCTAAATGGCTTTCGCCCTCGCGGTAGCCGGAAGGCCAGTAAGGCAGTTCATGAATTCCGTAATTGGCATAAAAGTTCATCCAAAAGGGCATGTACAGGCCGTAGGTGTAAGAATAGGCCAGGGGCGATTTGCTGAGAATTTGATATTGGCCAACGGGTGTGGGGTAAAAATCCGTGCCGGAAGAAATTGATTCGTCAAAAATGGCAAATCCGTCGCGGAAGTATTTTAATTTTTGTTCGGAAAGATCAATTAAAATATATTGGCTCTCCGGCATAACGGCCGTGGCAAAACGTTCAGCCAGGGTATAAATTTTATCATTATAAACCGCGAACATTACGCCGCCTAAAAAGTTTTGCTCGGCGGTAAAAAACTGGCTGATGGTGTTGGTGTAGCCGTCAACGATTTTAAGATGGGGCCCGCCGCCAAAGCCGGCGCCTAAAAACAGCTGGTAGCCCTGATAGTCAAAGTTAAAACCGCCGCTAAAATTTTCGTTAAAGACCAAAAATGAGTTAAGCCTCTCGCCGTAGTTGTTGTAAAGATTAAGGTATGGCCGGTCGCTGGCGTTAGAGTATGTGATGATTTCGGCCAGGCCGTCTAAGCCCAGGTCAAAAGTCGCAATTTTTTGCCCATTGGTAAAACTGTTTTTAAGCTCAAAGCCGTTTAGGATTTTACCGCCGGAATCAAAAACCCTAACGTAGTTATGGGCGTTGGAGCTGACTACGATTTCCAGATTGTCATCGCCGTAAAGATTGCCGGCGCTGACATTAACTCCCCCCTTATCCAGCAGGTCAAAAGCAAAAAAAGACTTAATAACTTGCCCCTGACTGTCAAGGATTATGACATGCGGCCCGCCGCCAAAAGTGGCGCCGGTAATGATTTCTTTATAGCCGTCCTGGTCAAGATCGGCGATTTCCAAGTTGATCCCGCCCAAGTAAGCCTCGGGATAAATCAGCAATTCATTAATCGGGCTACCGTCCAAGCGGTAAATTTTTATATAGGGTTTGGCGCCGGCCGGAGCGCTCAAAATTATTTCCGGCACGCCGTCTGTTCCAAGGTCAGCTACTTTAATGTCTCCGGTTTGGGTCCAGCCGTAATTTTTAAGGCTGATCGTTTTTAAAAGGGTGCCCTCAAAATCAAAAACCCTGATTTCCGGATTTTCCGTCCGGGCCAGCAGTTGTAGCGGGATTAAAAAAGTAAGCAGGGTTAAAAGCAATTTTAGCTTCATTACAAGTCAAGCGTTACATGATGAATTAAGAAAAAAGAAAAGTTAAGCGTTAAGTTATAGGTTAAATGGGCTAAGTAATTGTTTGTCATTTCGCCGAGTGAGCCTAATGGCGAACGGGCGGATAAACTCCTTAATTAAAAGAAAGGATATGAAGGATTTTTTCCTGCCTTTGCCGGAGCAAAACAACGGCTTGGCGCAGAGGTAGGTGCGCTCCGCCTCGCTAAAGTCCGTCCGCGGTTAAAATGACAAAGGTAGGCGCATCATTTAACGATTATTTGTAACGCGTTAACTACCCGTCTTGTTGTCGTGGCGGGCGGTCAGGCTTTATGTTGGTAGAAACAGTTATGATTTAAAAGGGTTTGAAGCCAGTTTTAAGCAAATTTTGCACCGGCAAAAACAGCGGCTTGGGTAAGGCGTGCCAATCAAACCATTGCCAGCCGGTGCATTTTTCCGGCTCTCTGACCGTGGGCGCGCCGCCGGTATAATCAGCCAAAAGATAAAGGGTGACGTAATGTTTTTGTTCGGCTTCAAAAATATCATTGGTGACGGTGGCCAGGCGAACGTTAGCGATCTCCAAACCAGTTTCTTCCTTAACTTCGCGGCTGGCGCAGCCTGCCAGAGTTTCCCGGTATTCCAGATGTCCGCCGGGAAAAGACCAGCTACCCGCCCCGTGAGAGTTTTTTCTTTGCCCCATTAATACCTGACTGTTTTTGATGACGATAACGCCAACGCCAATTTTAGGTCGTAAATTTTCCATAATTGATGCTTAATCAGGCTTTATTCGGACAGATATCTTAAGCCAATTATAACTGATTTTTGATTTATCAGGAAGTCAAAAAAATCCGACGTTGGTCTAAAAAATAAGCCGCAAAACGTAATGCGCGACTGGCGGCATTTTCTATTTTTGGAAATCAAACGAGGCACGCTCAGACATTGAACTGGACGAGGCTTTAAGAAGTGCGAATTTACATTTATCTTTTTTTGAGCCACCATTTTCTAAAAAGCGGGATTGTCAGCGTGGACAAAATAAAGGCTACAGCCGGAACAACGGCATTGATAAAAGGCTGAGGCAGACGGGCGAAATAAAAAAATACCACGATGACGATATAGGTGAAAAACGAGATGACAATTTTTCTGGTCCAGCACGTTTCCCAGGCTTTGTCAGCTTCCACATGCCGGTTGCGACTTTTAACTTTTTCAATTTCAAGCTGTAATTCTTCAAGAGTTGCCATGGTTTTAAGTTAGCTGTTTAAAATGGTATTTACCGTTATGACTCATCCAGAATTATTTTTTTGGTAAACCGCCCGTTGGATTTTGCTTTGGCCTTTTTGATCTTGGACAGTTTTTTAAGATCAAATTTTTTATAATGGCTGATCGCTTCCAACACCTCCTGAATATCGGCCAGTTCCTCCATCACCGGATGGTTAACAAATTCTTTGACTTCCTCGGCCAGTTTTTCTTTAAGCATGATCCAATATTCCCGGTCGCCGGCACAATGAGTCAGCGGCCGGCCGCCTTTTTTTTTGATGATTTCAGGGATGTTATCCCTGACCAGTTTATTGTATTTCATAATGTCCGATTTAGTTGCCCAGGTAGTTGAAGCGGGGAATTTTTTTACCGTCAACTTCCACTTTTTCCTTGAACATTTTAAGCGGCCTGACCCATAAGCCTTGATCGGCGTACAGCGCCTGGTAAATCACCAATTGTTCCAGAGTTTCGCTGTGCCTGGCCAGGCCGATGACTTTGTAGTCTTGGCCTTTGTAATGCCGGTATCGGCCAAGTTTTAAGCGATTATTGTCCATAAGTCTAAAAGACGATAAAAAATTACTGGCCGTGGCAATGCTTGTATTTAACCGGGCTTCCGTCCGCCTTGGTCGCGCCGCACGGGCAGGGATCGTTGCGCCCGATTTTATGGCCGCTGACATCTTTAATTTTGCCGCTGACCCCTTGAGCCGAGTTGTCTGCCTGATTTTTTTCGGCCGGACGGTTAAATTGGCTGAGGCTGGATTTTATCTGTTGAATTCCCCGCGGCTGGTTAGCCAGCGGCACGGTGGCCGCCAAACCCATCTTAAAAATGGAGCGTGCCACCTGTTCCTGAATCAGGCTTAAGAGCTGCTGAAACAAAAGAAACGATTCTTTTTTATATTCAATCAAAGGCTCGCGCTGGCCATAGCCCCTTAAGCCGATGCCAGTTCTTAAATGCTCAATCGCTTCCAGATGCTCAATCCATAAGGAATCTATTGTTCTGAGTAAAAGATATTTTTCCAGTTGCCTTAATGGTTCTTTTTGCTTCACCAGCTGGGGCAGATGGCTAATGGACTCTTCCATTTGTACATATTTTTCTTTGGCTAAATCCTGTATTTGATTGACAACCGCCGCCGGATTTTTAGCCAGGCTTTTGCCGATTAAATCTTTTTCCGGCTGATTGAATGGGCAAATCGTCTCCAGGCTTTCAAAAATTTTTTCAGGACTTTCGCTGTTTTCGGCTAAGTGAACGTCAACAATCTGTTCAATTTCGCGGTTGACATAATCTAAGACAATTTCGCGGGTGTCGCGGTATTTGGCCGGCTCGTTCTGTTCTGTTTTAGCGTCTGCCTCCAGAACATTTTTTGGCACAGCTGGTTGCTGGTTGGCGTTTAGTTTATGTTGACCCTCCGCCAGATCAAGAATCAGTCGCCGTTTCCTGTAAATGGCGGTTCTTTGCTTGTTTAAAACGTCATCATATTCCACCAGGTGTTTTCTGATGTCAAAGTTGTTGCCTTCCACTCGCTTTTGCGCTGACTCAATGGATTTGGAAATCAGCCGGTTTTCAATGGGCAGGTCTTCCGGAACTTTGAGGGTGTTCATCAGGCTTTTCATTCGGTCGGAGCCAAAAATTCTCATGAGATCATCGTCTAAGCAGACAAAAAATTGGCTGGAGCCGGGATCCCCCTGCCGGCCGGAACGCCCCCTTAACTGGTTATCTATTCTTCTGGATTCGTGGCGTTCGGTGCCGATAACGTGCAAACCTCCGGCCGCGATCACTTTTTGTTGCTCGGCCTGATTAACCGGATTGCCGCCTAAAATTATGTCCACGCCGCGCCCGGCCATGTTGGTGGCCAGAGTAACGGCGCCCGGGCGCCCGGCTTGGGCCAAAATTTCCGCTTCACGGGCATGGTTTTTGGCGTTCAACAGTTCATGCCTGATGCCCTCGCGGCTCAGAAATTGAGAAAGCAGCTCGTTTTTTTCTATGGAAATGGTGCCGATTAAAACCGGCTGGCCTTTTTGGTTCCGCTCTTTAATTTCCTTGACCGCGGCGGTAAATTTGCCCGCCTCGTTTTTATAAATGCGATCGTTTGAATCCTTTCTGATCATCGGCTTGTTGGTGGGGATGACCGTGACGTCCAGATTGTAAATTTTAGCGAACTCTTCCGCTTCAGTGGCGGCCGTGCCGGTCATGCCTGCCAGCTTGGGGTACATTCTAAAATAGTTTTGAAAAGTAATCGTGGCCATGGTCACGCTTTCGCGCTGGATTTTAACCCCTTCTTTGGCTTCAATTGCCTGATGCAGGCCGCCGGAATAGCGCCGGCCGAACATTAAGCGGCCGGTGAATTCGTCCACGATAATGACCTCGCCGTCCTTGACCACGTAATCGCGGTCGCGCTTAAAAATAGTTTCCGCTTTCAGGGCTTCTTCCAGATGATGGACAATGCTTAAGCCGTGGGATTCGTAAATGTTTTCCACGCCCAAAGATTTTTCTATTTTGGTAATTCCCTCTTCGGTTAAGCTACAGGCCCGCAACTTTTCGTCAATATTGTAATCTGCGGTTTCATTTAAAATCCTGACCAGCTTGGCAAACTGATAGTACTTATCCGTTGACTCTTCGGCCGGCGCCGAAATAATCAGAGGGGTGCGGGCTTCGTCTATTAAAATGGAATCAACTTCGTCAATAATGGCGTAATTAAGCCCGCGTTGGACCATGCCGGAGGCCTGCTGGACCATATTGTCCCTTAAGTAATCAAAACCGAATTCGTTGTTGGTGCCGTAAGTAATATCGGCCAAATAAGCCTCCTTACGGCTAGCCGGCTTTAAAAATTTTTCCGGCACCACCACGCCGCGATCGCGCTCTTCTTCGCTTTTTTGATCGGCGGCGAATGTTTCGTCATACAAAAAAGCGCTGTCGTGTTGCAGACAGCTGACGGACAGGCCTAAATAGTTGTAAATTTGACCCATCCAGACCATGTCGCGCCGTGACAGATAATCGTTAACGGTAATAACATGAACGCCTTTGCCGGCGAGGGCGTTAAGAAACGCCGGCAGGGTGGCCACCAACGTTTTGCCTTCCCCGGTTTTCATCTCCGCAATGCCGCCCTGATGCAAAACCAAGCCGCCAATCAGCTGGACATCGTAATGCTTTTGGTTAAGGGTACGCTTGGCCGCTTCCCTGACCAGGGCGAAAGCTTCGGGTAAAATATCGTCCAAGGCTTTTCCACCGGCGACAACACGCTTTAAGTCTTTAGCCTTGGCTTTTAAATCCGCCTGAGATAAATCAGCGTATGATTTTTCCAGAGTGTTAATTTTTTCAATTGGCGGCTGCAGGCTTTTTAAATATTTTTCGTTGCCGTCGCCGAAAATTTTGTTCAAAAGATTCATATTTTTGCGGTTTTTGCCTGTCCATAATACCAGAGTTTGCGGTGTTTGGCAATGGCTTTGAATTGGCTTTGAATTTTTGGCTTTGAATTTTTGCTTTGAATTTTTGGCTTTGAATTTTTTCACAAATTTTGCTAGAGTATAGGCAAGTCATTAAAAAATAATCTATATGATCAATGAGCATGCGCTCAATCCCGGCGATTTTGCCGTGGTTACCGGCAGTTACAACCAGCCGCTGGTAAAAAAAGTCGCCGCCCATCTGGGCGTGGAACCGGTGATTTTGGAAACGGATAACTGGGGCAACGGCTACCCCCATTGCAAGCGGCCCGAGGATGTAAATTTTGCCCACAAAAAAGTGGTCATCATCACCAGCCTGCAATACCGGCAAATCGGTTCGCCGGTTGAAGAATTGGAACTGATGTTTGACGCCTGCGGCTCAGCTTCGGAAATTCACATTATTGTCACCTGGCTTTGCGGCAAAGACGATGTCGCCCATTCCGCCGGCCAGGTATCTACAGCCGCCTGGATCAGCCGCCGCATCGCCCAGATGCGCCCTAAATCAGTCAATATTTTTGATCCGCACCAATCCAGCCATTTGGAACTTTTTTATCCCAGGCGCCGCCGCCGTTTTTATTTTTTACGCCTCTTGATTGAAGAAGCCAAAAAAATAGGCATTGATCAGATTGCCGCCACCGATTACAGCTCAACCAGGAGGGCGTTTAAAGTGGAGAGTTTTTTTAACAAGCGCCTGCCGATCATTGTCGCTTTTAAGGATCACAATCATAATTCAACCGACAGCCAAATCAGCCGTCATCGGCTGGAAGGCGAAGTGATCGGCAAAAAAATAGGTCTGTTTGACGATATGGCCTTAAGTCTGGCGACTTTAAAAAAATCGGCCGAAGCCTTAAAAAATCGCGGCGCTGAAAAAATCTACGCTTTTGCCGCTCATTTTGATCCGACCAGCAACGCTTATACCGCGCTGGCAGATATGCTCACCCAAGGCACATTAACAGAGTTTATCACCACCAATTCAAATCTGATTGAGCAAAAATATCTGGATTTGCCGGGTTTTAAAGTGGTGGATGTTTCTAAAAACGTGGCCGAAGTGGTAGAGCTTTTAGTCACCGGCGGTTCAACTTCCCCTTTATTTGAGGATATTTGACGAGGCCAAGACTGAATTTTAAGAAGGTTCAAAGCCGAGGTAGCGGATTTCCTCTTCCAACTGGATACCCAGTTCATCGCGGACTTTCATTTTAATCAGGCTAATCAGCTGAACCACCTGATCGGCGGTGGCCCCGCCCAGATTAATGATGTAATTGGCGTGTTCGTCGGCGATTTTGGCCTGGCCGATGGCCCGGCCCTTAAGATCTAAGTTTTCTATCAGCCAGGCGGCTGGTATTTTTTTATACTTTTTGAATTTTTCCGGCAGTTCCCAGCCCAGGTTTTTTAATTTGGCGGCCAGGCTTTCGGTATAAATAATATTTTTAAAGGTGCAGCCGGCCGAAGGTTTGCCATAAGGCTGGGTGCGCATACGGTAGCCGATTCGTTCTTCAATCAGGCGCCGGCTGGCCTCTATATTTCCCTGTTCCAGCTTGATCACGCTGTCCGTGATCAGCCAGTTGTCGTGCTCTTTAAAAATGCTGTGGCGGTAGGCAAAGCAACAGCCGGAATTTTCCAAAATGGCCGGCTGCAAATCGCTGTTGATGTAACTGACTGTTTTGACCACTTTATCCATGGCCTCACCGTAAGTGCCGGCATTGCCCTTGATGGCTCCGCCGACCGTGCCCGGTACGCCGGCGGCGAACTCCAGGCCGGTCAGGCGACTGTCCAACGTTGCCATAATCAAGCCGGCCAGGCTGTAGCTGGCATCAACGGTCACGGCGGTTCCACTGATGCTTAAGGGCCGGGGAAATTTTTTTATGACCGCGCCTTTAAAACCCTGATCGCTGACTAAGAGGTTGCTACCGCCCCCGAGTATGAGGTAATTGATTTTTTCCGTCCTTAAAATTTTAAGCACCTCGGGTAAGGCCTGAGGCTCACGCACTTCAAGATAAAGGGACGCCGGCCCGCCGATTTGAAAAGTGGTGTGGTCTTTCAGCGGTTCGTTTTGGCTAACGCTCAGTCCGCTGATTTTTTTCAGTTGTTTGTAGGCACGATCCATGTAAAAATTTTTAGGTAGCTTAGGCCCAATTTTATTTAAACCAGCTCACGCGCCAGCCGGTCAATATCCCCCGCGCCCATAATTAGAAGCAGGTCTTGGGGCTTTAGGTGATTTAAAATTAATTTTTTGCTCGCAACAGCATCCGGCGAATAAATCATGTTTGGCTGATTGATCGCCTCAACCAGATTTTTTGACGAGACGGTTTTGTCTTCGGCGTATTGGCGGCCGGGTACGTCATAAATTTCCTGAAGAATGGTAAGGTCCGCTTTGACAAAACAAGTTAAAAACTGTTCAAACAATTTTTTGGTGCGGTCGTGCTGATGAGGCTGATAAACAAGGAATAAACGGCGGTTCGGATAAAAATCCTTGGCGGCTTGCAAGGTTTTAGCGATGGCCGAGGGATGATGGGTGTAATCGGAGGCGACTAAAACGTCTTGCGCCTGTTTCATCGGCCCTAGCACCTCAAAGCGCCGTCTCAGTCCCCCGAAATTTTCCACCGCCCGCCTCGCCTTGTTCAAATCAAGTTTTAGTTTATGGCATAAAGCGATAACCAGCAGGGCGTTTAAAACGTTATACTCGCCCGGAATGGTTACGGTAAACTGCCCCAGGTTTTCCGAAAGATGCATGGCTGTAAAGCGGTAACAGCCGGGATTTTTTTGGAAGCATTTCAGCCAATAATCAGCCGGACGGCGCAGGCTACAACTTAACGCCCTGGCCGGCAGTTTTAACTTGATGATATTGCGGTCATCGGCATTGTAAAACATCCAGCCGTCCGCGGGTAGCTGGTCAACAAATAGCTGAAAATGCCTGATAATGTCGCTTAAGTTTTGGTAAAAATCAAGATGATCTTCTTCAATGCTGGTCAAGAGGATGGACCAGGGCTTGATTTTAAGCATATTGGCCTTGTATTCGTCGGCTTCTAAAACAAAATATTTAGATTGTCCGGCGCGGTAATTGCCCTGAAAATTTTTAAGCTCCGAGCCGATGATGACCGTGGGATCTAGTCCAAGCTCGGCTAAAATTTTTCCGCACATGGCCGAAGTGGTGGTTTTGCCGTTAGTGCCGCAAACCGCGATGGTTTTTTTACCGGTGGACAACAGTCCTAAAAATTCAGCGTAGCTTAATATTTCCAGGTCAAGTTTTTTGGCCTGGCTCAGTTCCTGATCGTCTGGCGGCACGGCGGCGGAATAAATAACCAAGTCTGTCTTGGGCGACAGTTTATTGACGTCGTGGCCGATCACAATATCGGCGCCTAGGGCTTGGAGGCTATCGGTGATGTCTGAGCGAAAAAGATCGGAACCGCTGACTTGCCTGCCCAGTTTAAGCATCATTCTGGCCACGGCCGAAACGCCGCTACCGCCACAGCCGATTAGGTGAATTTTTTTGAGATTATTTAGATTCATGATTATTGAGTGTTAATATTTTTTGACTGATTAAATGCGCGCCGTCATGCGAAAAAATTTTATGGATGTTTTTGCTCAAAGACCGGCTTTGTTCAAGTGCCGAGCCGATCGTTTCAATAAGCTTGGCAACGGTCAGGCTTTTTTGTTCCAGGCAAACTGCAGCCTGCCGACGGCAAAAATATTCGGCGTTTTGTTCCTGAGGCGAATTGGGCAATGGAATCAAAACGGCCGGCTTGGCCAGAAACGACAGCTCCATTAAGGTTGAAAAGCCGGCGCGGCTGATAACCAGGTCGGCTTGTAAAAGTTTTTGCTCATACCCGGACGCTAAAAATTCCGCCGAGCCGTAGTTTATGCCCCCGGCCGGCTGGTTTTTGTTCTGGCCGGTAAGATGAAAGATATCATAATCCTTAAGACCGGGCAAAGCTTGGGCGGCCAGGCGGTTGATGGTGGCGGAACCCGTGCCGCCGCCTAAAAATAAAAGCAACGGGCGCTTATTTGCGGGCTGAACAAACGGCTGGCCGATTTCCTGCCTTAAGACGGTTCCGACAACGGCGGTTTTTTTTGGGGGAAAATGCTTGGCCGTTTCCGGGAAAGAAACAAAGATCCAGGCGGCCAGCTTTTTACTCAGGCGGTTGGCTAGGCCGACTTTTAAGTCCGGCTGGTAAATTACAACTTTCGTTTTAAAAAAACAACTGGCCCAGATTAAAGGCACGGCCACGTAACTGCCGGCGGAAATAATTATCTCCGGCCTGAACTCTTTAAGAATTTTAACCGACTGAAAAAAACCTAAAACAAACAGGCAGATATCAGAAAAATTTTTCAAGCTAAAATAGCGCCGTAATTTGCCGGCGCTAATCGTTTTAAAACTAAAGCCGTAACTTTTGATTAAGCCGGCCTCAGGCCCTTTTTTGCCGCCGACAAACAGCGTTTCCACCTCAGTCTGGCGCTTAAGTTCCTGCCAGACGCCGATTAAAGGGCTGACAGAGCCTAAGGTGCCGCCGCCGGTTAGAATTAATTTCATATTTTAAAGCGTAGCCCAAAAGAGGGCAAAAATCAAGCCGGATTTATTAAGGCTTCGGCCGATTTTTTCAGTATTTCTGAAAATTAAAGCTTGGTTTGTTTGGAAATATTTACCAAAATGCCGGCAGTCAGCAAAGAAACAGTCATGGCGGTGCCGCCGTAGCTGATAAAGGGCAAAGGAATCCCCGTTAAAGGCACAATATTGACCATGGCGGCAATATTAATAAAAGCCTGAAAAGAAAACCAGCTGATAATGCCCACCCCCAGCAGCCGGCCAAAACTGTCGGGTGCGTTTTTGGCGATTTTAAGGCCGCGTATCAGCAGAGTCACAAAAAGCGCCAGTAATAAAACTGCGAAGATAAAACCCATTTCTTCGGCAATGACGGCAAAAATAGAATCACCGGCAACTTCGGGCAAGTAATTGAATTTTTGCCTGGACTTGCCGATACCCAGGCCCAAAATGCCGCCGGAACCGATGGCGATCTTGGCTTGGGTAATGTGATAGCTGGTACCTTGAGGATCAATACCCGGGTTAAAAAAGGCGGTCAAGCGCTCCAAGCGGTAAGGCGCTACCTGCACGGCAATAAAAAGAATAATCAACCCGCCGGCGATCAGACCTAAAATATGATTCCAGGGCGCGCCGGCCGCAAAATAAACCAAGAAAGCAATGGCGATGATAACTATGAGCGTGCCAAGATCCGGCTGGGCTAAAATTAAGAAAACAATCACGCCCATCATAAACAGAAAGGGCAAAAAGCTGTATTCAAAATCCCCTATTTCCTGCTCGGTTTTTTTAGAGAGCCAGGTGACTAGATAGACCAAAAATGTTAGTTTAACGATTTCCGTCGGCTGGAAACTTATAGTGCCTAAAACAATCCAGCTATGAGCCTTACCGTAGTCTTCGCCAATGCCGGGAATAAAAACCAGGATGAGCAAGACCATGGTACCAAGCAACATCCAAAAGGCCCACTTTTTCCATTGGTGATAATCAATCCGTGAAAAAATAAAAAAGAAAATCAAGCCGAGAATAAAGCCTCTGACCAGCTGATGTTTTAAAAAATAATAGCTGTCCCCGAATTTTTGGAAAGCCTGGACCGAACTGGCCGAAGACAGCATCAGCAGGCCCAAAAAACAGATGATGCCTAGCGCGATGATAAAAATAAAATCTGGACGGTGCTGATACCTAAGATGGACAAAGGGATAATACAGCAGTTTTTGGATTTTTTGCTTCCAGCTGTCATGTTTCATTTTAATTTTTTAACGGTGGCGTTAAACAAGGCGACGCGTTCGCGATAATCACTAAACTGGCCAAAGCTTTCATTAGCCGGGGAAAGCAGAATAATCTCCCCGCTTTTGGCCGACCGATAGGCCCGACAGACGGATTCCGCCAAGCCGTTTGAGGCAAAGGCCGGCACACCGGTTTTTTTAAGCAAAGGCAGGAGAAAACCGGTGATTGACCCGCTGATGAAAACGTTTTTTACCCGGCAATCCCTGATGATTTTTAGCAGGTCAAGATAATAAGATCGGTGCGGCTTTTTGCGGGAGCCTTCCAGCAGCAAATGCACTTTATTTTTGGAAAAGGCGCCAATGGCGGCCGCACTGGCTGATGGCCGGGTGGAAGCACCGTCATTTACAAAAAAAATGCCGTTTAAGGCGCCTACCGGTTCCATCCGGCCTGAACGCGGACGGAAGGTCGCCAAAGCTTTTTTTATCTGAACATCTCGTATTTTTAAAATTTTGGCGACTTTAATGGCGGCCGCGGCGTCAGCCCTAAGATGCTGGCCGATCAGAAAACGGTTGTTCAACCATAACTTTTTCGCTGTCGTTTGGGAAAAAGCCAGGTGTTTGGCCCGGCCGTAACGTTTTAACTTGCCGGCTTCCGCGTCGGCGGAATTATACAGAAAATAATCTACCTTGGTCTGATAGCGGGCGATTTCTTTTTTGGTTTTTATATACTCGCCAAAGGAGTTATGGTGATCGTCAATATGGTGTTTACTGATGTTAGTGATGACGGCCAGCTGCGGACTGAAACGGGTCTTTGAGGCAAAGGTCAGGGTGCGGTTTGAAAGCTCCAGCACGAGCCAGGAATTTTTAGGCATGCTGGAAATTTTGCCAAGGTCAATCATCTGCCAGGCATCGCCGGCCAGATAGACTTTTTTGCCGGCGGCTTTAAGCATCAGCGTAATGAGATGCGTGGTGGTGCCCTTGCCGGCGGTGCCGGTTACCCCGATAATTTTTCCCCGAAATATCTCCCCGACCAGGTTATACCAATTAAAAAATTGATGCTTCGCCAGTTTTTTATTTTCCGCATAACGAAACCACGAGGAAGGCGCGAAAATCAGATCGTTCCGCCCCAGGCCTTGAAGATACGATTTTTTAAAATTGATCTTGAACGCCGCTTTAATTTGCTTAATTTGCTGCTGGGATTTTTCGCGGCTCTGGAATTGATGGTATTTGAAATAATTTTTGCTAAAATCGCCCGGACGGCAAAAGTCATGGCCAATCAGGTTTTTAACCCCCTGCCTGATAAAAAAAAGCGCCAAACTGCTACCCTCAGCGCCGGATAAGCCGATCAGGTGGATAGTTTGATGTTTAAAATCCTTTAGGTTCATAAAATTTTCTGGTTTAAAAAGGTCAAACTTTATCCAGTAAAAAGATAATCAGCCCGATGGTGGCAGAAACGCCGGAAATTACCCAGAACCGCATGACAATTTTCGGTTCCGGCCAGCCTTTGGCTTCCAGATGATGGTGAATGGGCGCCGAGAGAAAGACTTTTTTGCCATGGCGGAGTTTTTTGGAAATTAATTGAACGATGACTGATAGTGATTCAATCACCAGCACGATGCTGATCAACGGCAACAGTAAAGCGGTGTTGGTCAGCATGGCCACGATGCCCAAAGTTACGCCTAAAGACATGGAACCGGTATCGCCCATGATAAACCTGGCCGGATTGATGTTAAACCACAAAAAGGCCAGCAAAGCGCCGATGATCACCCCGCAAAAAGTGGCCAAATCGTATTTGCCTAAAATAAAGGCGATAGCGGCCAGACTGCCAAAAGAAGTCAGTAAGACGCCGCCGGCCAGGCCATCCAGGCCGTCTGTTTCATTAACCGAAAAAGAAGTGGCCACAATTATAAAAATAAAGATGGGAATGTACCACCAGCCGATTTCAAAATTACCCAAAAACGGAATGTGCAACAGATCCCAATCCAGCTTAAAATAAAACCACCAGGAGCCAACGGCGGCGATGGCGGTATAAATTAAAAGTTTGTGTCGGACGCCTAAGCCTTGGCCCCGGCGGCCGGCTTTCTTTAACCCCAGCCAATCATCAACCAAGCCGATAATGGCCGAGGCGACCAAAGCGCCCAAGGGCAGAAGAGTCTGCGAGCGGGTCAAAAAATTAAGATTATGAAAAATAGTCAAAGACGTCAGCTGGTCCAAATAAAACAAAATGACGGCGATCAGCAAAACCGTCAACCAGATGATGATGCCGCCCATGGTGGGCGTGCCGGCTTTTTTTTGGTGAAGCTGAAAGTAAATCGGCGCCATTTCCGAACTCCTGATCTGCTTGCCGGCTTTGTATTTATACAGATAGTGGGTCAGCCAGGGAGTTAAGGCAATGGCCAAAACAAATGCCGCAGTGGTCAAAAGAAAAATTTTAATAATGGCAAAATTCGCGATCATGCTTGTTTAAAAACTATTAAGCGCCAAAAAAAACAGGCTCAAAATGATGAACAACTGGACAATAACGGCCGACCAAACCAGCAGTCTGGTCAGTAAGACCTCCTTAATCTGAAAGGAAAGTGCGAGGATCAGATTAAGAACGATCACGGCGAAGCCGGCCGAAGGGAAAAGAAAAATGTACAGCCACGGACCGAGGAAATCAATGCCGAAATTAACATTGTAATGAAGCGGAATCCAGGCGGCCGAAGGCTGAATACGGACAAGCAGAAACAGCCAGAGTAGCAGATTTAAAAAGCAGGCTAAAAAAAACGGCAGATACAAAATCGGCTTGCTCAAAAAATCCCTGAGGTTTTGTTCAAATGAATTGATCATCCTAAAAGGCATTATACCAGCTTTAACCAGTTAAAGTCTATTTGAATTGTGGTATATATGTTATAATTAAACAAGTTGAATGTCAACAATTTTAAAACCGAAAAAATTTTGACTTATGATAGAAGATAAAAAACTGGTTACACTTTTAACGTCTAACAGCCTGATTGATGAGGAAACCTTAAAGGCCGCCCAAAAAGACGCTAAAAAAAATCAATCTTCCCTGTTTGCTCACGTGCTGGAAAATAATTTAGTTGACCCAAGCGCACTTTACGCCCAAATTGCCAAATTTTACAATCTGGAATTGATTAATCTCAAAAATGAGACTATCCGCAAGGATATTTTATTTTTGATTCCCGAGCCGATCGCCCAAACGCACGAAATTATCGCTTTTAACCGCGATGAGAGAGGTATCAGCATCGCTACCACCGATCCGACAGATTTGCAGACAATAGAATTTTTAAAGAAAAAGCTGGAAACGGACCTAGTCATCCACTTAACCACCCCGAATTCAATCAAGGAGGCTTTAAAGCAGTATCACCAAAGCCTGGAAGCGGAGTTTCAAAATATCAGCAAAAGCGAAGAAGACGTGAATAATCAGGACAAGGATTTAAAAGAACTGGCGCAGGATCTGCCGGTGGTAAGGATCGTGGATACGCTGCTGGAATACGCCATTTTTGAAGACGCTTCGGATATTCATATTGAGCCGACCGAAAAAAACTTGGTCATCCGATACCGTTTGGACGGCATTTTACGGGACGTTATGACTCTGCCGAAAAGTGTCCAATCAGGCTTAGTCGCCAGGATCAAGGTTTTGTCCAACTTGAAGCTTGACGAGCACCGCCTGCCCCAGGACGGCCGTTTTAAAATTTCCAGCCCGCAGTACAAGGTGGCTTTTAGAGTTTCCATCATTCCCGTTTTTGACGGCGAAAAAGTCGTGTTAAGGCTGTTAAACGAAGCGCAAAAAAAACTGGATCTGACGGATTTGGGTCTGCAGACCAGGCCATTTGAAATTTTAAAAACAAGCATTGAAAAACCCCACGGCATGATTTTAGTGACCGGCCCAACCGGCTCGGGCAAAACCACCACCTTATATACTATTATGAACGTTTTGAACAAGCCAGAAGTTAACATTTCCACGGTGGAAGATCCCATTGAATACCGCATGCCGCGTATAAATCAAAGCCAGGTCAATCCCAAAATAGACTTCACTTTCGCGGCCGGTTTGAGGGCGCTCTTGCGGCAGGATCCTAATATCATCATGGTCGGCGAAATCAGGGATCAGGAAACGGCCGAGATTGCCATTAACGCCGCCATGACCGGGCACTTGGTTTTGTCCACGGTCCACACCAACGATGCCGCCAGCACACCCCAGCGCCTTTTAAATATGAACGTCCAGCCTTTCTTGGTGGCCACGACGGTCATTGCCATCGTGGCCCAGCGCCTGGTCAGGAAAATCTGCAAGCACTGCATGATCAGCTATAACCTTGACAAAAAAGTCGTTGATCAGCTCAAGCTTCATTTTGATCTGGACGGCATCAAGGAATTTTTGGTCAAAGAAGGCATGATTTCCAAACAAAAAAGCACGTTTGAGTCAATTTTATTTTACAAGGGTAAAGGCTGTAAGCAATGCGGCCAGTCCGGTTATAAGGGCCGTACCGGCATTTACGAAGTTTTGGACATGACGCCCAAGATCGCCGAACTGATCGCCCGCAAAGGCACGGCTGAAGAAATCCACCGACAGGCCATCAGCGATAAAATGCTGACTTTAACTCAGGACGGTTTTATGAAAGCTCTAAAAGGCCTGACCAGCATTGAGGAAGTGCTAAGAGTGACCCAGGAATAATTATTAGCTTTTTTTATGGCTTTAGATCTAAAGCGGATTCAACAATCAGAGGAAAACCTGATTGCCAAAAATAAGGGTAAATTCAGCCGTTTGCTTCAACTGACCCAAGGACTTAACACAATTTCTTCCAAAGAGAAACAGTTTTTTGTCCAAAATTTACAGGTTATGACCAAAAGCGGCCTGCCTTTGGACCGCTCGTTGAAGACTCTGGCTCTGCAGATGAGCAACAAAAAATTCAAGAGCATCATCACTTCTTTATACCAGGATACGGAAAAAGGCGTGGCCTTTCAGGACAGTTTAGGCAAGTTTAAGAGCACCTTTGGCGAATTATTCATTAATATGGTGGAAGCTGGCAGTATCTCCGGAAAACTTGATGAGGTTTTGGGTCAGATTTATCTGCAGATAAAAAAAGGCAATGAGCTGAAGAGCCGCATTAAATCGGCCATGACCTATCCGGTGATTGTTTTAATTGCCATGGTTTTAATCGGCATTGGCATGTTAATTTTTGTCATCCCCAAAATTACCAGCCTGTTTGATCAGGTTAGCGCCGATTTGCCCGTGGCCACCAAACTGCTGATCAATACTTCCGATTTTATCATCAGCCACGGCCTGTTGAGCGCCGCTTTGGCTTTGGCGGTTATCATCTCATTTATCGCTTTTATCCGTTCAAAAAAAGGCAAGTACATTTTCCACGGACTGATTTTAAGATTGCCCATTTGCGGGCCGATTGTTTGTAAAATCAACATCGCTAAGTTTGCCAGAACCTTGAGTTCCTTGATTAAAACGGACATTCCGATCATCAAAACATTTGAGGTCGCTTCAAAAACCTTGAACAACCGCCATTACCGCCAGGCGTTAGTTGAATCGGCCAAAAAACTTAAGGAAGGCGGTACCATCGCCAACGCTTTGAGCGAATATCCGCGCTTATTTCCGCCGGTTATCATCCAGATGATTATGACGGGCGAAGAGACAGGCCAGGTTGACAGCATTCTGGCCGAACTGGCGAGTTTTTACGAAGACGAGATTGATCAGATTATGAAAACCCTGCCCTCCATTATTGAGCCGGTATTGATGTTGATCTTGGGCGCCGGCGTCGCCATCATGGCCATCGCCATCATTATGCCAATGTATTCTTTGACTCAAAAGTTTTGATATCAGTTTAAGAATGAAGAGTTACCCGCCCGGCTCGTTGTCGTGACGGGCAGGTTACATGTTACACGCTTTTTATGAAAGGTTTTTCCGTGGCGCAACTGCTTATTGTTTTAGGGATCATGGTTATTGTTTCAGCGGCCACTTTCCCCTCTTTAAGCGAGTACACCAAAAATTTGCAGCTCCAAAATGCCACCAAGGAATTTGTGGTTAATTTAAAATTGGCCCAACAGCTGGCCATTACCGGACAAGTCAGGCACGCCCTGAGCTTTGACATTTTAGGCGCGGATTACCACCTGGTTAAACAAAGCGATCCTGAGGTGACCGTCAAAGATTTACAGCTGGCTGAAGATGTTTTTTTTGCCAGTCAAATCGGTTTGCTTGATGACGAAATAGTGTACAACGCCGGCGGTTCGGTGGATTTCGCCGGACAGCTTTATCTGACTCATCAGTCAACCCAAAATCAGACTGTCATTAACATTAAGCCATCGGGATATATTACCTGGCAAACCTATGAAGCACCTTAAAGGCAGGTTTTTAAAACACCATCTTCACCGTCAGCCTAAATTAACCTTGGCCAACCTGAGTGAGGCTGGTTTTACTTTGATTGAAACACTGATCGCTTTAGCCATCCTGACGGTGGCGGTTTTAGCCATAGTCCAGCTCTTTCCTTTAGGCTTAAAAGCCGGCCAACAGGCAAAAAATACCACGCGGGCCACCAATTTGGCCCAGGCCAGGATGGAGGAGCTTATCAGCGAGAGCTACGGAAATTTAAACCCCGGTAGCGTGACCGAAGACAGCCTCAGCGCTATTGATGAGGATTTTAGCGGTTTTACCCGACTGACGGTCATCAATTACGTCAACGCTGATCTAGAAACGGTCGGGCAGGATTTAGGCTTAAAAAAAGTTCAAGTTTACGTCAGCTGGCTGAGCCCCTTTAGTAGCCAGCGGTCCACTACCAGCCTGGTTACGTTAATTAACGATTTTTAAGCTTTAGACGATGACTGTTATCTGGCACAAAAAAGTTAAAATTACCAAACCGTCCGCTGGGTTCAGCGTCATTGAACTGGTGATTGTCATTTCCGTCACTATGCTGATTTTTTTAATGACCTATGATATTTATCTGGTTTCGCAAAAATCATTCAAAATCGGCGACACCCGCTTGGAACTGGTGCAAAACGCCCGGGTAGTTTTGGACCGTCTGACCAGGGAACTCAGGCAAACTCCGGAGATTGCCACGGCGCTCCCCCCTACTAAATCTGAAATAGGCTTTCCGCCCGCCAGTGAAATTCAGTTTCAGGACGGCCATGGCCTTGAGGACATCCAATATTTGAGATATTACCTGATTGATGGCTCGTTATACCGCCAACGCCTGGTTTACGCCTTTGCCGAAGAGCCGGGCACTTACGTGGTCTGGAATGAAGAAGACGAATTTGGCCAGCCGCCTATTCAGACTACTTTAGAAAATAAAATTATCGCCGAATATATCTCCGACCTGAAATTTTACGGAGATCCAGTTATTTATCTGGAAATCTGGCTGAATAAATTTGATCTGACGGAGCATTTTTACACCGGTGTCTGGGGCCGTAATACCCGCAGTTAAACTTATGATGAACAAAACGCCGCAAGGCTTTATTCTAGTTTCCGTGACCGTGGTTTTGGGCGTATTATTGTTGCTGGCTTTTTATTTTTTGGATTTTGTCACCACGGATTCCAAGATTTCCATCAGCCAGAATTTCTCCACGCAAACCTATTACTCCACCGAGGCCGGCATTCAGGAAGCGATTTGGAAAATAAAAAACGATCCCGGCTGGAATAACAGTTTCCAAACCGATCCCGGCTGGAGAGCGACCATCACCCGCGAAGACATTTTTGACAACGGCGTTTCTTATGACGTAACCGTCGCCAACACGGGTTTGGGGGAAGCGGAAATCACCACCACCGGCCTCAACGACTCAGGCGAGTCGCAGGCGCAGCGGGTTGTTAAAACCAAAATTTTTCAGGCCTTAAATCCCGAGCCCTTAGACGACATTTTGCTGTTTGCCGACCATAACATAGGCTTTAGCGGCGCCAGCTTGGAATTTACCAATGGCGGGATTTTCGCCAATAATAACATTGAAGCGACTTTTTTTAGCGAGGTTAACATTGGTTTAGACGCCTACGCCGTCAACAATATTACCACTTCCTGGAACTCCAGCATCAACGCCAGCGATTATCATGCCGCTAATTTTCCACCGCCTGCCGATCAGGTGGAAATGCCGCAAATCGACTTTGATTCCGCTGATCCAGCATCCTTTTTAAGCCGGGCGGACAATGTTTACACGGCCAATCAATTCAGCAACTTAATGGTCGGCCAGCCCAATCTGACTTTAAGCGGCATTACTTACGTTACCGGCAATATCGTCATTCCCCGCGGGCAGGTCTTAAATGTTAGCGGCGTGCTGGTGGCCGACGGCAACATCAGCATTGGCACTGAATTCTGGCCCTTTTGGAAAAGCGGGCCGTTTCTCAGCGTCAGCGCGGCCGGTTCCAACCCCTCAGGCATTTTGACCAAAAAAAACCTTAATTTTGGTAGCTACGCCGATCATATCGGGGTCTCCGGCCTGATTTACGCTTACAACACCGTTACCATAGATGCTTTAAACATTGATCTCGTTATTAACGGCGGTATTATTTGCCGTAATTTTTCCCTGCTTAATCTATGGGACGATTTAAATTTTACTTACGATAAACCAAAAATCGACGCGACTTTAGGTAATCCATTAGCCTCGCCGATTATTAATATTGAGCACTGGGAAGAGGAATACTAACTTTAAGCATGAAATTAGCCGGACCTTATGTTATAATATAAAAATGGACCTTAATTTTTTTCAAAATAAAAGCCTTGGCCTTGATATCAGCGAAAGAATATTCCGTTTGGTTCAGTTGCGCAAAAGCCGCAAAAAAATCACTTTAATCAGTTATGGCGAGTTGGAAGTTCCGGAAGGCCTGCTAAAAGACGGTAAAATAGAACAGGTGAATGTGGCGGTCAAACTCATTTTACAGTTATTCAACCAGGCGCATGGACAGAAAATAAAATTAAAACAGGTAATCGCCTGCCTGGCGGAACAAAAAACTTTTATCAAGCTGATCAATTTGGCTTATCCAGAAGGCAAGGATCTTCTGGAGGAAATCGTCCAGGAAGCAAAAAAACACATCCCCTATCCCCTTGATGAAGTTTATTTGGACTGGCAATACGTCAGCCGTGACCGGTCAAAAGTTTTAATCGGCGCCTGCCCCAAAGAAATCGTGGACAATTACCAGCAAGTTTTGATAAAAGCGAACTTGATGCCGGCCGCCCTGGAGATTGAAGGAGCGGCCATCGTCCGCAGTCTTTTTCCCGTTCAGCAAAAAATTAAAGAGCCAGTGATGATTCTGGATATGGGTGCCTCCCGGACCGGCTTGATTATTTATGAAAATAACGCCATCCCCTTTTCGCTCTCGTTGACTTTTTCCAGCAATGATCTGACTAAAGTTTTAAAGAACAAGCTTAAAATCACGCTGAGCGAGGCTGAAGACGCCAAAATCAAAATCGGCTTAAATAAAAATTTGGCCGGAGGCAGCTGTTATAAAATCCTCAGGCCGGAGGCAGACAAATTGGCGCAAAAAATACGCGAAGCTAATTATTTTTACCAGGAGCACTATGATGTGCCGGAACCGATCAAGCGACTTTATTTAACCGGCGGCGGCTCTTTAGTCCCCGGCTTAGACCTATTTTTAAAAGAGTCCGTTAACATGGAAGTTGCCTACGCCGATCCCTTGGTGAATATTTCCGCCGGCAAAATCCGCCTGCCGGAAAGTAAAATCCAGTCATTTACCACGGCCATCGGTTTGGCCTTACGCCATATTTATCTCAGCTGACATGATCAAATTAAATCTCATCTCACCCGAACAGCAAACTTACCTTAAAAAGCATAAGCTTTATATTGACATAGAGAATATCTTAGGTTTAACGGTCGTGATCGCCATTTTAATTTCCATCATCCTAATACCCTTTAACAATTTTATCAGCGTCTTGAACGACGAGGTAAATTATGACCGCGAAAAGTCGGCCGCCGATAACCGTTTTTTAACGGACAAGGTGTCGGACCTTAATGAAAAAATTAACCTGCTTTATGCGATTCAGTCCGATAATTATAACTGGACGGAGTTGCTTAAAGTGTTATCTGGCCTGACCCCCGAAGACGTGGCCATCCTGGAATTTAACGGCCAAAGCACATCCCAGCAGTTTAATTTGCACGGTTTTGCAAAAACCAGGGACAGCTATCTAAAATTTCGCGGCAATTTGGAGGCTTCGGATTATTTTTCCAATCTTGATTTCCCCTTGACCGACATTTTAAAAAAAGAAGATATTACTTTTACTATTAAAGGATCGCTCAAATGACTTTTAAATTACCAATAGTCAACCTGATTAAATACGCTGTTTTGCTCATTATTTTAGTTTTGGTGGTGTTACTTTTAGTCAGCCCCAATTATAATAGTTTAAAAAATATTAACCTGACCCTGACCGCGGAGGCGGAAGCGCTGGAATCTAAGTACACCGCCGGGGCAGGCGTGGAAAAATTTTCCCAGGCCTATCAAAGCTATTACGACAAGCTGCCCGAATACGAATCGCTGTTCATTGAAACCGGGGATGAACTTTCGCTCGTAACCAAACTGGAAGAGCTGGCCGATAAATTTTCTTTGAACCAAAAATTGGATTTAGGCGTCAATAATACAGCCCTAAGCGGCCACATTATTCAGGTCCCTTTTAATTTTGTCATTAGCGGCACCTTTGATAATTTTTTGCAATACTTAAAAGCCTTGCACCAAATGCCCTATAATCTGACCATTCAGAATATTGACGTAAAACAAAGCGGCGATGCCCGGCTGGAGGTTAAATTGCTCGGTTACACTTATTGGTTAAAGGCCAACGATTAAAGTTATGAAAAAAATGAAAATAAATCCCCAAAAACTGCTTTACCCTACGGTTATAATCTTACTGATCTTGGTTATTGCTTATTTTTACGTTAACTCAATCAATTACTATAATAAAACCAAGGGCGTGGGTGAAAAAATCCGTCTTTACATAAAGCAAGTTGCCCTGGATGAAGTGGAAACGGAAAAAGCCGACCAATTATTGGAGTTACTGCAAGCCCAGCCGCCTGCGCCAGCTAACGCTCCGATTATTAACAATCCTTTCAGACAATTCACCGCAGAGACGGAAACAGTTGTGGAATAAACTGTTCCAAAAATTTAAAAACATTAAATTTTAACTCAATGCTTTTAAAAATAGTTCAAAATATTTTCGAGGCTACGACGAGGCAATAAACCCGCAACATAAAATTTGGCTCGGGGACAGGGATTCGAACCCCGGTTCCTAGGACCAAAACCTAGTGTCCTACCGCTAGACGATCCCCGAACGATATTTATCTAAAATACTTTTCTTTTCTTCCCGGCCCAAGCCGGTTTTTAGGTAAAGCTCTCTTTCATATGCTTTAATCCTGCTATCGCACTTTTCAAAATAAGCTAACTCCAAAGGCCTAAAAGCTTTGGTTGATTGCACTTTACCATACTTGTGGTCTTGAAATCTTGAAATTAAATTGGAAGTACTGCCGACATAAGACCAGCGGAGCTTAACATGACTTATAAGAATATAAACATAATACTGCATAAATCGCTTTTTTTCTAATCATTACGAGGCGATCCCCGAACGATATTTATCCAAAATACTTTTCTTTTCTTCCCGTCTGACAAAATCTTCAGAATAAAAAAAATTCTACAACCGAATTCAAAAAAAGTCAACAAAAATTATCAGGGCTGAATTTATTTTAAACCGGCCTTGATAAATTCAATAAACACCGGATGAGGCTTTAGCGGATTTGATTTGTATTCAGGGTGCCCCTGGGTGGCCAAAAAGAATGGATGAATGGATTTTGGCAACTCAACCATCTCCACGAAAAAATCGTCCTTGGAGGTTCCGGAAATTACCAGTCCCGCCTTTTCCAGTTGCTCCCTAAAAGCATTGTTGAATTCATAACGATGGCGGTGGCGCTCCGAGATTTTAACATTGCCTTTAGCCTTGACGTTCTGGCTTTTTATCTGGCTGGGTGTTAAAATTTCCGCTTGCCGGTGTTTATTGTAAATAGCAGCGGCCAACGAATCATTTTTTAAATAGCAATCATAAGCCCCCAGCCTCATGGAGGTGCCCTGGCCCTTAATTAGCTGATATTTTTCGTTCATCGGGATATCATGAATGATCGGATAAGGCGTGTCGGGATTGATTTCCACGCTGTTGGCCCCGGTTAAGCCGACGACGTTGCGAGCAAATTCAACGCAGGCCAACTGCATACCGTAACACAGTCCGAGATACGGTATCTTTTTTTCCCTGGCAAACTTAATTGCTATGATTTTACCTTCTGCTCCCCGGCTGCCCCAGCCGATTGGCACGATCAGGCCGTCGGGCTTGCCTAATAATTTTACGCCCTGCTGTTCCAGATCCTCGGTATTGACAAACTTCAGCTTAAGCTCAATGTTCAGGTGCCAGCAGGCGTGCTTAATTGCCTCAATTAAAGAAGCGTACGAATCCAACAATTCATAATCGCCGGTGGCGATGTATTTGCCAGCGATGACAATCTGAATTTGCTTCTTCTTTTTTGACTGGATATTGCGGATCATTTTTTTCCACGCGCCCAAGGCAGGCTGGCGTAAATTCAGGCCGAAATATTTTAAAACATTGCGATCAAGGTTTTGCTTGGCAAAAATGAGCGGTAATTCATAAATGGTATCCAAATCAGGCGCCATGATCACGTTATCGCCGGAAACGCTGGTTTTTAAGCCCAATAAATAGCGACGGCGCTTATCCAGAACGGCTTCCGACCTTAAAACCAAAAATTCCGGCATAATGCCCATGCTCATAACGGTCTTGATGGAAAGCTGGGTAGGCATGGTTTTCGGCTCGCCGATATGTCTGGGCAAGGGCACGTAGCTGACGTGAATATTTAAAACCTGGCCGGGCATTTTCGCTTTCATAATCCGGCAAGCCTCATAATAAAGCATGTTTTGATATTCGCCGGCCGTGCCCCCGAGTTCAATAATAATGATATCCCGGCCTTCCCCGGCCGATTTGATTCTGGAAATGATTTCATCGGAAACGTGCGGAATGGCCTCAACATCTTCGCCCTTATAGCCAAAAGACCGTTCGCGATCTATAACGGTCTTATAAATTTGGCCCATAGTCGTAAAATTTTTATGACCCATTTCCTGGTTCAAAAATCTTTCGTAAGTGCCCAGATCCATGTCCGCTTCCAGTCCGTCTTCGCATAAAAAAGGATCACCGTGTTCAATGGGGTTGATCGTGCCCGAGTCGATATTGATGTAATTTTCGCATTTGATGGCACCGACGTTATAACCCCTGTTTTGCAGCAAAAACCCGAGTGAAGATGCCACCACGCCTTTGCCCAGGCCGGATAAGACGCCACCGGAAACAAAAATGTACTTTGTTGATTTATTGACCATCTTGTTTAATGATTATTTTAATATCCACCACTTGCTGGTCAAGTTTAAGTTGCGCCGTGTATTCGCCCAATTTTTTCAGGTCATTTTCCAGCAGGATGTTTTTTTCAGCAATCGCCGCTTTGGTTTTGCCCTTAAGCCGGTTGACGATTTCTTTTTTGCCGATGCCCGAAAATAAAGTCCCGGCCGCTGAAGCTTTAACAATAAACTCCAAGGCGAGGCCAGCCAGGCGGTCGGCGGCCTTAAGCGACTGCTTTTTGGCTGTTTGTTGTTTCTGGGACTGGCTTATGAGCTTTGATTTTAGTTCGTCTGCTTGAGGGGAATTAAGTCTGGCGGCTAACTTTTGTGCAAACAAAAAATTATGGGCGTAGCCCTTGGCGACCGATTTAACTTCACCTTTATAACCCAAACCCTTGACGTCTGAAAGTAAAATAACTTGTATATTCATTATGGTTCCAGTTTTAAAATCTCAATGGCTTTATCCAGTTGCGGATCCTGACTGTTATTATAATCATCCTCGGTCAATTCCACTTCCAGGTCGGGCAAAATGCCTTTTTCCTGGATTGAGCGTCCGAAAGGCGTCAGCCATCTGGCCACGGTAATTTTTACGCTGGAACCGTCGGATAATTCCTCAAGTTCCTGAACTGAGCCTTTGCCAAAACTGGCCTCGCCGACGATTTGGGCCAAACCAAGGTCCTGCAAAGCGCCGGCCACAATCTCGGAAGCGGAGGCCGAGCCGCCGTTAATCAAAACCACGGTCGGGTGGTTTTTCAGTTCTTCGTTGCCGTGGGCAATGTAATTCTTGTCGTTCTCGGCGTTGCCGTAGCTTTCCTTAACCACGACTTCCCCGTTTTTCACCCAATAACCAGCAATGTCAATAGCCACTTCCAGATAACCGCCGGCGTTATTTCTCATGTCTATGATGACTCCGCGGGGAGACTTGGTCAGCAGTTCGTTAACCTTCTCTTTAAACTCACCGCTGGTGTCACCGTTAAAATGCGTTAATTTGATATAAGCGATGTCGGCCTCCTTCATTTCCAAGCGGACGCTCTTAATATCAATCGTATCTCGGGTAATGACGATATCCAGAATTTCCGGATCTTCTCCCCTGGCCACGGTTAAAGTCACGCTTGAACCTTTGGGACCCTTAATCAGCCTCACCGCCTCGTCTAAGGAAATGGCTGTAGTATCGCGCTGATCAATTGTCAGAATTCTATCCTGAGACTTTAAACCGGCTTTTTCCGCCGGCGACTCAGGCAATGGCGCAATGATGGTTAAGTAATCATTTTTAATGCCAATTTCCGCGCCGATTCCCTCAAACTTGCCTGAAAGCTCTTCGGCAAAGTCTTCGGCGGTCGTAGGATTTAAAAAGACGGAGTAAGGATCATCCAAGGAAGCCACCAGACCCTGCAAGGCCCCGTAAAATAGCTGGGCATCGGTGACCAATTCCCGATCAATGTATTTAGCCTTAATAATATCCCAGACTTTCCAAAATTGCTTGAAGTTGATGTCCTTGGCCAGATATTCCGGCATGATATCGGTATTTAAAATCTGACCGGCGCTGACAAGGTCCGGCACCGTGCCGGCCAGGTCAATTTGTTTGTTCAAACCGGTGACCAAGCCGATAAAAAAACTGACGGTTAGTAAAATAGCCACCAGGCAGATAAAAACAATTTTATGGTGGCTCAAAGGCAAATGTTTTGGAACTGGATTGAGATTATCAATCTCGTTCATATGGTAGATTAAATAATGAGGCACCACTTTTTTATCACCCGACTGATCTTTTGAAAGTGGTGCACTATAATATTTTAGCAAAAAACAGCGGGCAGGTCAAAATTATTCCGATTTTTCTATGTGGGCGCCAATTTTTTTTAGACGGCTACTTAAATCCTCGTAACCCCTTTCGATTGAATAGATATTCCGTAAAACCGAGGTTCCGCGCGCCGCCAGCATGCCGACGATTAAAACAGCTCCAGGACGCAAGGCCGGTGGGGCAGTAATGTCGGCCGGTTTTAAAGGCGTCGGACCGTCAATGTAAAAACGATGCTGATCATTTAAGGTAACCGCCGCGCCGAGTTTGTTAAATTCGGTGGAATAAATCGCCCGGTTTTCAAAAGCCCAGTCGTGAATAAACGTCCGCCCTCTGGCCTGAGTGGCGATGGGCACAAAAAACGGCAAATTATCAATATTCAAACCCGGGTAAGGACGGCCGTAAATTTTATCCTCCAGAGCGGTCAAGGTTGAGGGGTAGGTTTCCAAGTCAACCAGCCGGCTGTGGCCGTTTTTGGCCTTATATTGCCTGATAATGTTGAACTTAAAACCCATTTTTTGTAGTTTTAACAATTCCAGTTCCAAAAAATCAATTGGACAGCGTTTAATGACAATTGAAGAATTGGTGGTAGCGGCAATGGCGATAAAAAACATGGATTCTATTGGGTCTTCGGTCAGATAGTACTTTAGATTTTTTTTGATCAGTTTTTTTCCCGTGACCGTTAGGGTAGTTGTACCGATGCCGCTGATCTTAACGCCCAGACCCTTAAGGAAATAACAAAGATCCTGAACCTGATAATTGGCGGAGGCGAATTTAATCGTGGTGACGGCGGGTATTTTAGCGGCCACCAATAGGGCGTTCTCCGTCACCGTATCCCCTGATTCGTAAAGAACCAGATTTTTTACCGCTTTGAGCTGGCCGCGTGAAATGGAATATGAACAGCGATTGATTTTTGATTTGATGCCAAATTCTTCCAGCGCGAAAAAGTGCGGGTTGACCGATCTTTTGCCTAAGGTGCAACCGCCCGCCTGGGGTAGATTAAACCTGGCAAAGTCATGAATCAAGGCGCCGATAAATAAAAGTATGATCCTGGTTTTGGCGGCGGCCTGGCGGTTAATTTTATCCAGGCGAATCCTGGCTGGCGGCATTATTTTAAGGTGATGCGCACTTGGCCAGCTGAATTTAAAGCCGAGACTGCTTAGAACCTCAATGATCCTGTTGGTTTCCTGAATGCGTGGAAAATTCAAAAGCTCGCTCACCCCTTTATTTAAAATAGAGGCTGTCAGCAAAGCCACGGCGGCGTTCTTGGAACTATTAGTGGTAATAGCGCCGCTCAGTTTGCGTCCGCCTTGAATAATAAATTGAGACATAGTAGTATGGAGATACGCTGACGAGTTTTTAGCCGAACCGGCTGATCTTTAGGCTAATTCCAAGGTTAAGAATCAGTAATTATTGTATAACGTTTTTAGTAAAATAACAAGGTCTATGACTTTACGCTTCCGCCGCGTTCTTTATCTAATTTTTATAGCCATCTTTTTGGTAGTTGCGCCCTTGATGATGTTTTATGCCTGGGGCCTGCGCTATAATTTTGACAAGGGCCGGATTGAAAAAACCGGCGTCTTTTATATTAAGTCTTACCCGAAAAATGCGGGGATTTATTTAAACGGCAAATTACAAAAACGGCAGACGCCCAGCCAGATCAACCGCTTGCTGGCCAATAATTATAGCGTCAAAGTGGAAAAAGATGGTTATTTTACCTGGCAGAAAAATTTGCCTATTTTCCCACAGTCTACAACTTTTGTTGAAGATATTACTCTTTTTAAAAATAACTTAAAACCAACTTTAGTTTTAGCGGGTAATTTTTCAAAATTTAAAGTTTCGCCTGATGAGAGCAAATTAGCCCTGCTACAAAATGACGCCGGGCAGGCTAAGCTTATTCACTTTAATTTAATCGGCAACAGCCAAAAAGAACTGTTCACCAGTAAAACGCCGTTAGCTCTGGATACCTGGTGCAACGGCAGTCATAAACTAATCGTGGCGAGCGGTAAGGATTACCTGATTGTTAACGTTGAATCAGGTAAAACTGACTCACTCTACAGCCTAACCAATAACTATTTCAGCGAGGTACAATGTGATTTTTATAATGACAACATTTTCTACGCCCTTAGCCAAGGTAAACTGTATGAGATTGACCTCATCCAAAAAAAAATAAAAATTCTGACTGAGGATAAAATTTTAAGCTACCTGCCCTGGAAAACTAAAATTCTCTACATTGCAAACGCTGATGGCAAATATACTTTAAAGGAATTAAATAAATCAGAGGACATGCTGGTCATGCCCGCTTCCACCCATTACGAATTTTTGCCTTCCGCTCAAAATTACATTGCCATTTTGGATCACAACGAAAATCTCGCTTATATCATTGACCCGGAAAACAACCAGCCTTACAAAAAAGTCATAAAAAATATTTACGCCCTGCGCTGGTACGATAAGCAGTTTGTCTACTGGAACGATTTTGAACTCTGGGTTGATTATCCGGAAAGCAATCAGGCAATTTTCATTGAACGAGCTTCTAACCCGGTGCAAAACGCCTTTTGGCATTCTGCTTTCACTTACATTTTCGGCCAGATAGACAATAAGCTTAAAATTTACGAACTGGATAGCCGCGATACCAGGAATGTTCATGACTTACTGGATTTAACGGCACAAACTCAAGACAACATTTTCGTCAACAAAAAGGGCGATAAATTATTTCTGCTGACGGAAGCTGAAAGCCAGAGCGGTTTATTTACGGTCGTAATCCAATAATCGCAAACTTTTAAGGACAAACAAAAAATCCCCCTCTTGGGGACTTTTTTTATTAAATGACCAATTTTTTTTGCAGCTTATCTTTGGCGAATTGCTGCGCTTCCAGCAGGCTGTCAAAAGTCCCGGCGTCAATCCATCTGCCTTTAACCAGGGCAACTTCCAGCTCGTGCCGCTTAAAATACCAGTTATGCAAATCCACAATTTCCAGCTCGCCTCTGGCTGAGGGCTTTAAATTCCTGGCCAGTTGAACCACCCGGCTGTCGTAGAGATAAAGACCGGTAATGGCGTAATCCGAAATCCATTTTTTAGGCTTTTCCACGATTTTTTCAACCTGCATCTGTTTGTTGAACTTAACGACGCCGGAGCGTTCCGGATCAGTTACCTTTTTGGCGAATATTTTGGCGCCGCCGGTGAATTTTTTAATCTCCGCCGTAAAATCGTCCTCAAAAATGTTATCGCCCAGGATCATGGCTACCGGCTGATCATCAATAAAATTCTCGCCGATGGTAAAAGCCTGCGGCAGGCCTTTGGGCTGGTCCTGAATTTCATAGGTAAACTTGACCCCAAATTGCCTGCCTGAACCCAGCAGATTAAGATAATCCCCAGCTCTTTCTGGTGCGACAATGATTAAAATTTCCTTGATGCCAGCCTTGATCAGGGTGTTTAAGGGATAATAAATCATGGGCCGGTTGTAAACCGGCAGGAGCTGCTTGCTGGTGATTTTGGTACAAGGCCTAAGCCTGGTCCCGGCTCCGCCTGATAAAATTATACCTCGCATATCAATTACCTCATTTTGCCATTTTAAGTTAAGTATTCCTTGACCGCCTGGCGCCAGTCTCTGAGTTTGTTAAACTTATTGTTGTTTAGAAGAGAAAACTGCGGCCTGATAGCGCGGCTCGGGAATTGGGATGACGGCACTGCTATCAGCCGGGTTGGCAGATCCCTGGCTTTAAAGGCCTCGGCGGCTAAATCATACCAGCTGCCAGAACCTTCGTTGACCAGGTGATAAATGCCGTAAGGCGGCTTGGCTTTGACTAAATCCCTGAGCGCCAGGGCGAAATCTTTGGCATAAGTCGGCCGGCCGATTTGATCGTTGACCACCCTGACCTCTTGTTGCTTAAGCCCCAGTTCTATAATTTGATCGATAAAATTTTTCCCCCTGGGCTTGCCTTTTTGCGGCGCCCGCCCGAAAAGCCAGGAAGTCCTAACTAAATAATATTGACGGCAGAGGGCTAAAAGATGTTTTTCGCCTTGCTCCTTGCTTTGGCCGTAAACGTTTTGGGCGCCGGTTAAGTCATCTTCATTGTAGCCTTTCTCGTTTTTCCCGTCAAAAACATATTCCGTGCTGATGTGAACTAACGGCACCTGAAGCTGACTGGCGATACCAGCCAGATTTTTCACGCCCTCGGCATTGACTTTAAAGGCGAGATCGCGGTTGGCCTCGGCGCCTTCAACGTCGGTATAAGCGGCAGCATTGATAATCAAATCGGGCCGACAGCTTTGAATTTTGTTGTTTAAGCTATCACTCTCGGTAATATCCCATTCCGGCAAATCGGCCACTATAATATCTTCGTTAACAAAAGCGTTGACCAGATCGTATCCGAGCATCCCGCCGGCGCCTGTGATTAGTATTTTCATGGTCTAATTACTGATTATATTGCTTTTTATAATAAGCCAGATACTCGCCTGATTTAAGCGGCTTCCACCACCACTCGTTGTTCCTGTACCATCTGATTGTTTCCCTGATTGCCTCCTCAAATTTATATTCGGGCTGCCAGCCGATTTTTTGGATTTTGCTCATCTCCAGAGCGTAGCGCAAATCATGGCCCGGCCGGTCTTTAACGTATTCAATGTCATCTTCGTTTTTGCCCAATTCCGAGAGGATGAGGCGGGTGATTTCCAAATTTTGTTTTTCCACGCCGCTACCGATGTTATATGACTGGCCGCTTTCGCCTTTATGCAGTAAAAAATCAATGGCGCTACAATGATCCAAAACATAAAGCCATTCCCTGACATTGGCGCCGTTGCCGTACACCGGCACTTTTTTTGACTCCGACAGGTTGGTGATAAATAACGGTATAAGTTTTTCCGGGTACTGGTAAGGCCCGTAGCAATTGACGGCGTGGGTGATGATTACCGGTAAACCATAAGTTTTGCTGTAAGAGCGGCACAAAAGATCGCCGCCGGCTTTGGAAGCGCTGTAAGGGCTGTTAGGCTCAAAGGGAGATTCTTCGGTGAATTTGCCCGATTTTAAGCTACCGTAAACCTCATCGGTGGATATCTGAACGTATTTGGCTGTCCCAAATTCTTTGATCGCTTCTAATAAATTGTATGTCCCGATAATATCGGTTTTAACGAAAGCGGCCGGATCAATAATTGAGCGGTCCACATGGGTTTCGGCGGCGTAATTGACGACAACGTCAGGCCGATTGAAGCGAAAAACCTTTTTAACGGTTCTTTCTTCGGCAATGTCGCCCTTAATGAATTTATAATTGGCGTTACCTTCAATATCTTTAAGATTATTAAGATTGCCGGCGTAAGTCAGCTTATCCAGATTGATGACGGTGTCTTCGGGGTACTTTTTTAAAATATACCTGATAAAATTAGACCCAATGAACCCCGCACCACCAGTAACTAGTATTTTAGACATAAGAAAAAGTTAGACTTTATTAACCCCCCCAGACAGCTCAGCCAAGTTCAGATTGGTTGGTGCGTGATACGCACTACATACGATTTGATAATTCTACGTCCCGATTTCCCAGCTGGAAAGATACTTAACCTGTTCAGGCGTTAGCCGGTCAATCTTAACGCCCAGAGATTTTAATTTGGCTTTGGCGATGTAATGATCGTTTTCCAGGGTGACGTCATAAACCTTATTTTCCAGCTGACCGCGGTTTTTGACCACGAATTCAGCGGCTAATGACTGATTGGCAAAACTCATGTCCATGACCGAAGCCGGATGTCCTTCGGCCGCGGCCAGATTAATCAGCCGACCGCCGGCCAAAACGTGAATAGCGCGTCCGTTTTTAAGGCGGTATGCTTCCACAAAAGGCCTGACCGTTTTGACGCTGACGGACATTTTTTTTAAGACGACTAAGTCAATTTCCACGTCAAAGTGTCCGGAATTGCAGACCACCGCGCCGTCTTTCATTCGGCCAAAATGCTCGGCACGCAAAACATGGGTATCGCCGGTCAGGGTGCAGAAAATGTCGCCTAACGGCGCGGCTTTAAGCATCGGCATAACGTTAAAGCCGTCCATAACCGCTTCCAAAGCCTTGAGCGGATCCACTTCCGTGACTATAACCTTGGCGCCCAGGCCTTTGGCTTTTAAAGCGAAGCCGCGGCCGCACCAGCCGTAGCCGGCCGTGACCACGGTCTTACCGGCCAAAAGCCAGTTGGTCGCGCGAATGATGCCGTCTAAAGTCGATTGGCCGGTGCCATAGCGGTTGTCAAAAAAATGCTTGGTTTGGGCGTCGTTCACCGCCACAATGGGATAAAGCAGTTTTTTCTGGTCAGCCAGAGCTTTCAGCCTGATGACGCCCGTGGTGGTCTCTTCGGTGCCGCCGAAAATATTTTTAACCAAATTTTTCCTTTGGCCGTGAATCACGGAAACAAGATCCGCGCCATCGTCCATAGTCAAGTTCGGCTTTAAATCTAAAACGGCGTTGATATGCCGGTAATATTTCTGCCGGTCAACGTTGTTAATGGCGTAAACGGCGATATTAAAATCCTTGACCAAGCTGGCCGCCACTTCGTCCTGGGTGGACAACGGGTTGGAAGCGCATAAGGCCACCTGAGCCCCGCCGGCCTTTAAAGTTCTGACCAAATTGGCGGTCTCAGCCGTCACATGCAGACAGGCGGCCATTCTTACGCCGGCTAAGGGCTTTTCCCGGCTAAACCGAACCCGGATCTGCCTGAGCACATCCATCTGTCTTTCCGCCCACTCAATTTTTTTCCTGCCCGCCTTGGCCAAAGACAGGCTCTTAACGTCGTGTTTAATCATAGCTGGCTTTAAAAGTTAAATTGTATCTTTTTTTAAATTGAGTCAAAGAGTAACGGTGGTTCTGGGTGCCGTAACATTCAACGGCGTAGGCTGAGCTTAACGAGGCCAGGCGCCCGATGCGTCGCCAGTCCAAGCGCAGGTAGTTCCCTTGTCTAAAATCAGGCCACTGCTCCTTAAGTCCTTTGATCAGTCCGGCGCGGTAAGCATCCCCCGCGCCAGTGGGATCTTTGACGGCTTTGACGCCGGCGGCGGGAATGTTGAATTTTGCGTCTTCCTTGTTATGGCTGATTTCTATTTGCGAGCCATGGCCGCCGAAAGTCGTGATTAAAATGCCGGCTTGGCTTCTGATTTGTTCATTGGAATAGCCGGTTATTTTTTTGGTCAGCGAAAGTTCATAGTCGTTGACGATATAAACGGTCGCCAGGGAGAGAGCGCGCCGAAGTTGCTGCCGGGAAAATTGAATTATCTGCTGTCCGGGATCAAAAATAAAGGCAAGCTGGAGCTGGCTGGCCCGTTCCGCCCATTGCCGCATTTCGTCCTGATTGCCGGGAGCGATGATCAGCAAATCTGACTTTTTAAAAACCGGCGCGTAACTTGATCGCCGCATCGTTCCCGGGAAAAAGCCGGTTATCTGGTTATCGTTTTTATCGGTCATAATATAGGCCGACGCGGTAAACTCGTTGGCATAAACTTTGACGCCGGACAAATTCAGGCCCGAGAAATGTTCCCCATACTTGCCAAAGTCCTTGCCGACCGCCCCGCATAAAATTGGCTTTTCCTCCAGCAACGCCAGATTGTAGGCGATGTTGGCGCCGGCGCCGCCGAACGTTTCCTTAAATTGGTTGACCACAAAACTGACGCTTAAATTGTGAATTTGATCCGGCAGAATATGATCCTTGAACAGGCCGGGGAAATCCATGATCCGGTCGTAAACAATAGAGCCATAAACAAAAATGTTCATGCGTTTTAACTTTCTAAAGATTTAAGAATTCTCTGGGCGTAGCTTTCTTTTTCGCCCTCGGCGTATTGCTTACCGGGCCAGGGATGCAGATTATCGTTATCTAACCGGGGAATAATGTGAAAATGCACGTGGTCAACCAGCTGGCCGGCGACCTTACCGTTATTGACTCCCAGGTTAAAACCGGCGCCGCCGGCGCCGGAAACCACGGCCGGAGCCAGGGTTTTAACAATGGCGATAAGATCCTTGAGAATGTCAACCGGCGTGTTTGTTAGAGCTTCGTGATGCTCTTTGGGGATGACTAAAACGTGACCCTTGTTAATGGGGTTGATGTCCAAAAAAGCCAAAAATCTCTTATCCTCGTAGACTTTGGCGGCCGGCAGCTCGCCCGCCACTATTTTACAAAAGATGCAATCCATATATTAATTATAAATTTTTTAATTTTATCAGCAGCCCACCTAATACCATCTAGAAAAGGTGCTGGATTTATTTGCTTAATAAATTTATTAACCGCCGCTTTTAACCTCCTCCGGCCAATGAAAATTAATCTCCGTGCTATCCCAGGGATAACGCTGTTCGTCCGGTTTGGCATAGTTATAGGTCATGGTCGGTATGTTGACTATTTTAGCCTGCGGGCAATCAACCGCCGTAAACCCGTGCGCCACGCCCTTGGGAATTTTAATCAACAGATGTTCCCCGGCGATTTCCGGAGCGGACAAAACAAAATCCTGGCAGTTTTTGTAAGTCGGCGAAGCGGGACGCATATCGCATAGCGCCACCAAAGCCTTGCCTTCAACGCAGACAAAATGATCATCCTGCAAGTTATGATGATGCCAGGCCTTGGCCACTCCCCTTTTAACCAGCGTCAGATATACCTGGCCGAATTTTTCAAATTCAGGATCGTCGTTTCTTAAAAATTCCATCAACAGGCCCCGGTCGTCGCCATGGACGCCTAATTTTTTTATTATTACGCCGTCAATCGTTGTCATATCGCTGATAAAAATAAATTATAAAAAACACCGAAGCCATCACCAATGGCGGAATAAAGTATCGCACTTTTTCCAGATTTTGTAAATATTGATAACTCAGCAATCCCAAGGCTAAAGCCACGGCCGCCACAACCGTCAAATTCAGACCCCACAGACGCGAATTGGCGCGGCCTGTGTCAACCATCAGAGTTATAAAACCGCTGACTAAGCTTAAGCCCAGTAATAAATTCAAATCGAAATAATTGGAGATTAAGCCCGTTTTAAAATGTTCCAGAAAAAAATAAGCTATGAAAGTCAAAGTTGAAACACCGAAAAGCAACCGGAAAACTTTCCCTAAAAATTCCCGTAAAGCCTCAAACAGCGGAAAGGATTTAAATCGTCTGATTGCTTTCGTCATAAAAATTTCTTTTTAAAATAATTTATAGTTTTAGCCCAAAATTCGCCCCAGCTTAAAGGCTTTTTTTGCAACCAAATTCTTATCTCCTTTAAAGGGATGGCTGCGGATTGATTGCTCAGTTCCGGTGCGGAAATCACAAATCTGAGCTTGCGGTTTGAAATGCTGGCGTTAGACAAATCAAACTTAACCTGGCCGGTTTTCCAGCCTTGCACCTCTGTAGGCGTGTGGTAATCGGTCACCAGATAATCAATGGCAGACAGTTCGGTTAAATCCCTTAAATCGTATATTTCCGGATTAAAATACATGTCTTCGGCCAAAGCCATCAGCCCTCGGCCGAATATTTTTAGATCGTTTTTTTCCACGTAAATTAGGGCGGGAACCTTTTTAGGGGTCAGGTAATAATCGCGGTGGGTTTCTTTTATTTCCACCACCTCCTTGTTAACGCCCACGTGTTGCAAGCCGGCGGGATGGGCGGTAAAAAATCCCAGCCGGGGCATGGTGCTGTAAACCGCCGTCGGTTTGTAGAGCAAATCAGTAAAGCCGTCGTCGTATTCGGGATTGTCCACCAGATACAGCCGGTCAATGAAAGTCAAATAGCGCTGTTTGGTTTCTATCTGGCGGAAAAACATTTCATCTTCGCAATCCAGAACCACCCGGTAAGCTCCTTCCGGCAGTCCGGGTACCAGCACTTTTATTGCCTGTTCCGGCGAAGCGGGATCAAACTTGTTGATAAAGCCGTCATCATTGACTTTTTGCTCGTAAACTTTCAGGTTTTTATCGCTATAAATTTTTACGGTCAGGTAATCTGGACCTTCGCTGCGGTTGATGTCCTGGATGTAAAAAGTAAAATCCAAATCCTCATTTTTAATGTAAGTGTAAAAGCTGTGGTAGCCTCTCAAGGTTTTGTTAAACACCGTTTTTTTATTTCCGGGCTGGTAGCCTGTTAAAATAAACTTGCGGTTAACCGGATAATTATAAGCGGCGAAGTTGCTTAAATTATCCAGATCGTCAATAAACTGATCAAAGGATAAATACTTTTTTTGCCTTTGCCACAGCGAACCGCGCTGATCTTCAATTTTTGACCAACTCAGCTGATCAACCAGCTGATTCTCCAAAGGCTTAAAATCGTAATTCCAGGCCGTTTCGCCCAAAGTTTGCAGGCCGACCTGAACCAAAGGCAGGTTTTTGTTCTGGTAAGTTATTTCAACCGTCGCCCGGTCAAAAGTCTGGGGCAGCCTAGTTTCAAAATAAACCGGTTCGGCGTTGACCTCCTGCCAAAAAAAATCGTTCGCCGTATCACGATAAACGGAACTTAGCCTGTTTGCCGGAAATAAATTGGTAATCGCCGGCGAGTCCTGACGGAAATCGTAAACAAACTCAACCTGGCCGTCTGTCACCAGGTCTTTTTTAATCAGCCAGCCCAAAACCAAAAACGGCGCAATGATGATACTCGCGCGGCAGAAAACATAAAATTTATTTAAAAAAATACTCATGAATCAACGGTGGCCACGACCGGATACAGGCTCTGCTCCTCAAAATCAATCAGGCTTGATTCCACCCGCAAGCCATAGCTTTGAAAATATCTCTGATTGAACTCGGCCAGTTCCGCCGGCGTGCGGCTAAAATAAAAATAATAAACAGCGTAGCCCTGATAAAGAAGCTGCTTAATTTTAACATAATCCTGGGGGTAGTTTAAGGCGATAATGACGCTACGGGCGGGAAAAAAAACTTTATCCATAGTCCCGGCAATAATCACCGATTTTTCCGGAACAAGTGAAAAAACCTGGCTAGCAATTTGTTGATAACCGTTAATATTTTCCTTGACCTTTAAGACACCCTCTTCAGGCCCCCAAAAAACCGTCTGATAAGAAGTTAGGGATAAAACGGCAAAAAAATAAACCAGCACGACCGTTTTTATTCTGGGCAAATTTTTCAGCCAAAAAATCAGGGCCCGGGCCAAAAGCGGCAAAACAAAAATATAAAGCGGTAGCCAATAACGAATATAGGAAGTGCCGATGGTCACGGCGTTGGGATCGGGGTTATCATGAAATTGCCATGAGCCGTAATAAATCACCACGTATGCGGCGGTCAGCAAAAATAAAATCAAGTAAAATGCTTTGAATTTGCCGGGGTATTTTAAAAATCCGCGGATGAAAGTCACAAAACTCGCCAGAAACAATAGCGTCCACAGAGGAAAGATGCCGTAAGTGTAATCAAAAAGATTTTTCCAGGCCAAGCGCGGATGAAAACCAAAAGGCAAAATGATCTTTTCCGCCAAGGTTAGGCCCTGGTTAATCACGTTTTTACCGGCTAATTCCAGATTCAAAGAATAGCCGTACGACAAGGGGCTACCGTAAATTTGCTGGTTAAAGAAAAAAATTGGGGAAAAAACAAGAAAAAAAAGTAAGACCGACAGGACCAAATAGTTAAATTTAATTTTGCGATAGTGAAAAGCCGTCAAGGAAATAATGACAAAACCGATCCAGACAATTTCCGAAGTCCTGATCATCAAAGCTAAACCCAAAACAAAACCAAATAACAGGTAATTTACCAGCTTTTTGTGGTTAAGCAGTCTGGCGAAAAAACAGCCGGCCATAATCAGTAAAACCACAAATGCAACATTAGGCATTAAGCCCTTAATGGCGTAATACCAAAAACCCGGAAAAATCAGCAATAAGCCGGCGGATAAAAAACCTGTTTGACGGCCAAACAGCTCTTTGACCACAAAATAAAAAAATATCACCCCAATGACGGCCAGAGCCGGAGTGAAAAACGGAATTGCCGCACTGCTAAGAATTTTAGCAAGCAGGCCGTAAATTAATGGCAAGCCGATAAAACCCGCCGGAACCGTCTGATCGTCAATCACTCGCATGCTTCTGGGGGAGATTAAAGGCGCGGCGGCCAGATTGGCCGGATCAAAATATTGCAGTTTTGACTCCCTGGCCATTAAGTCGCTAAAAAAATAATTGGCGGTTTCGTCAGGCGAATTAAAAATTAATTTCGGCTCTGCCTGCCAGTCGCCGCGGATGGTTAAAGCTAAATATGAATAAAGGAAAAAAAAGGCGGCTCCCGCCAGTATCAGGGTCAATAAATAATAATCAGGCGACATTTTAGAAGTTTTGTCCATTTTGCCAAAATAATGTTTGACTAAAGTATAGCAAAAAATCAAGAAATCATTAAATCGTGTAACGTATATCGCGCCCGCCCATTATGACAACAAGTCGGGCAGCTAACCTGTAACAAGTTATTAAAAATTCAATTTCTTGCTTTTAATTAAGGAATTTCTCCGCTCGTTCGCCATTAGGCTCTCTCGGTTGAAATGGCAAACAATATTCTGATTTCATAATTCTTTCTTCCCTGATTTTATGCTAAAATATCTAATATGGTGCAAATAATCAAATGGCCCAGGTATCTGGTTATTTCTTTGATTTTGACCGCTCTTAACCTGATAATGCCGGAGGAGCTGAAATACTTTTCCGGGATTTTATATTTATTGTTCTTCGCTTTTGTTTTTGGCAACTGGCTTTTTATTAAAAACTCCTTGAGTTGCAAATTGCTGTTCGGTTTCCTGTTTCTTTTGTCTTTGGCCAGCATTATCGGTTCCGCTTTCTTTTATTTTGGCCAGCTGACCCTCTTTAGCCAGACCGTCACCCTGATTTTAATCCCCGCCTTGCTTCTGCCTTTAGTTTTGCACAAGCCGCTGGTGATTGAATGGCCCAATAAAATACTGGGCCGGGTGAACCCCAAAATTTTCTTTTTAACCCTCGCCTATTTCGGTTTCCTGGCCACGATCGTTTATTTGCTGACGACGTCGCAGACAGACGCCAGCATCCGCTCACCCTGGGAGGTTGTGCCGCCGGAAATTTTTCTCCTGTACTTTTTCGCAAGCTTCATCCTTTTGGCTGTTTTGTTTTTCAGCCGCAGCCGCGCATCGGTCCTGCTGGTATCGGTTCATTTTTTCATCAGCTTTTCCGTAGCCTGGCTCGTCTATAAAATCGGTTTTGACTACGATCCCTTTATCCACCAAACGAATGAAACTTTAATCTGGCAGACTGGCACTTTGCTGCCAAAGCCATTTTATTACATCGGGCAGTACAGTTTGATCATTTTTCTTGGGCGCCTGCTGAACCTTTCTCTGGTCTGGCTGGATAAGCTGTTGGTGCCGCTGTTGGCCGCGGTCTACCTGCCGCTGACCGTTTATCACGCCTTTAAGGATAATTTTAAGTTTAAAACCAACCATTTAGCGGTCATCGTCGGCCTGCTGTTGTTTTTGCCTTTTACTAACTTTATTTCCACCACACCGCAGTCGCTGGCCAACACCTTATTTCTGATTACCATTTTTTTAAGCCTTTATTTTTTGGCTCATCCGCGGGCCTCATTTTGGCCGCTGCTGGTTCTGGCGCTGACCACTTTTTTGGTCCACCCCTTGGCGGGCATCCCTTGCCTCTTTTTTGTCATACTGCTTTTGCTTTATCATCGTTTTAGATTAAAAATCCCCAGCCTGCTTCACCAGGGGATTTTTTGGGAACTGTTTATCATCGCCTGCCTCGCCTTGCCGGCGGCCTTTTTAATCAACGCCAAAACAGTCGCCCAGCTTCAGGTTGGCCTAAACAGCCACTGGCCGGCCAATTTAATCGTGGCCTTAACCTCGGCCGATCTGTCTTTGTTTTACCGGCCGTATATAAACGTCTATGATCTGATTTACAATTACGGCAATAACCTGGTACCGTTATTTTTTCTTTTAACTATCGTCGGCCTTTGGTATTTGTCCAGGCGCAGCCGTTTAAAAATTTTCGTTATCTATATTTGCCTGTCTTTTATCCTGCTCATTAACTATGTTTTTTTGGTGGCTGGTCTTTCCTTTTTTAACCTGCTGTCCTCCGAACAGCAAATTTATCCGGCCAGAATCTTGAGCCTGAGCGCTTATTCGCTACTGCCATTTTTAGTCTTTGGCCTGTACCTGATACTGCAAAAGGTTATACAACAAAAAGGTCTGTTTATCCTCCTGTTGACGGCGCTGACCGCTCTGGCGCTGACCAATTCATTTTATTTATCTTATCCCCGGGTGGATCAGATTACCGAGGATCACGGCTATTCCACCTCCGCCACGGACGTTAAAACCGTCAATTTCCTGGAGCAGCTTAACCAGGGTCAGCCGTACGTGGTCCTGGCCGCGCAGCCAATATCTGCGGCCGCCATTAAAACGCTGGGCTTTAAATATTATTATAACGGCTTTTATTTTTACCCCGTACCCACCGGTGAAAGATTATATCAGCTTTATGAGGATCTGGCTTACAATAACGAAAAAACTGCTGACGTCATGGCCACGGTTCGTTATCTTACCGGAGTGAACACGGTTTATTTTATTTTGACCGACTACTGGTTTAACGCCAGCGATCTTATTCTACAACACAAAGACAGCGCCGATCATTGGTACGCCATTGATGGAAAAAATTTCATTTTTGAATACGTCAATTAAAAAAAGCCGGACATCGGCTCAGCGGCAAAAATCAGTCAGGCTGGTTAGATAAGATCACTCTTTTTTATAGATAGCGATCCAGTGCCAGTTTAACCTGGAAACCAACGGCAGGCTCAATAAAACTTCATCAACAACCAAAAGCAGACGCTCCAGCCAGACGGGCAATTTCAGCCTTTTTTTTAACCTAAAAATCCTAAAAATTCCTTCCAGCAAATAGTGTGCCAAACCCAAAAGGCACCAGACCGGCTTAAGCTTAATCAGGCTGAACGCCGGTCCGGAAATTTTAAACCAATCTTTTTTGGTAAAACCGTTATGGCTCGCGTCGGCCGCAGAATGCCCTTGATGAATTCTTAAGCGGGTTGTAGCCTTAAACAGGCGCGTGACTTTCATCATCAGTCTTGAAGGTTCCATGGCCAGAATCACCAGGCCGTTTTTTTTAACCAGCCGTTTAATTCCGGCGATCGCCCGAGCCTGGTCCTCAAAATGGTGAAAGGAGGCCACCATAAAAACGGCCTCCAGCGATTCATCGGGTAAAGGCAGATTCTGCCCATCGGCCTCCAAACAAAGCAAATTACCCTTAAACGCCGGCAGTTCAAGGTCAATTTTTCCCCTGACCGACCTGATGGAAGCCGAGCTGATGTCGCTGGCAATAACTCGGTAGCCGCGTGCTAAAAGCGGCGGCAGGTCAAAGCCGCTGCCCGAACCGATTTCCAAGATGACCGCGGCCGGCGGCAGGTCATAAAGCCATTTTTTAAAATAATGGTGATAATACTTATTGCGAACCGTCTTCAGCTGGTGGACTTCAATTTCATCCTGATGAATCTGATCGTGAAAAATAATCTCCTGGCGCTGAAATTCAGAAACCTGGGGCAAGTAGCTAAAAACACCGTCGTTAAATTTAGCGCGCTGCTGTAAAATGTATTTTATCTCGGCGAATCCTGACATAATTGCATTAGTTTTTTGACGTAATGTTGGGGCTGAAAATCAGCAACCAGCCGTTGCCCGGCCAGGCCTAATTCCCGCAAATTTGCCCTCTCCTGAGCAACTTGCCGTAAAGTGGAATAAAGGCTCTCCAGATCGCCCGCCTTAAAGATATAGCCGGTTTGGCCGGGCTGGACCAATTCTTTGGCGCCGCCGGCATCTGAAACCAAAACCGGCACGGCCGCGGCGTAACTTTCGTAAATGACCGTTGGCGAATTTTCCCACCAGAGCGACGGTACCACGGTAAGATCGGCGTGGCTAAACAGTCCGTCAATTGATTCGTGGGGTACCAGCCCCAAAAAATTTACGCGCTGGCTCTGATATTGCTCCCTCAGTTTTTTAAAAAGGCTGCCGCCGCCGGCCACGGTCAGCGCATACTCATCTGTAGCCAATGAACTTAACGCCTCCAGTAAAAATCGGATGCCTTTGTACTCTTCCAACTGGCCCAAATACAACAGCTGAATTTTGTTTGACGCCTGGCGTAGCCGGACTGTTTGTTGCGGCAAAACGGGATTGGGTAAAACTACCTGCCACGACCTGGCAAAAAAACCATATTGCACATGTTTCTCTAAAACGAATTTGGAGGGCGAAATCACCAGTAACACCTTGGCAAACAACCGACGGCAGACTCTGAGATACAGCCAGAAATGAAGCGGCAGTTTAGTAAGCGGCCGGCCTGAGCGATACAGCGAACCGTAAGGCTCAATCAGCTGGTAATCATGCAAAACGTGCCAATGTCTGATTTTCAAGGCCCAAAGCAACCTAGGCAGGCTTAAGGAAAATCCCGTCAGGTTGTGCGTCATGACCAAATCGGGTTTTTCGGCCCTTAGTATTTTTTTCACCCGCCGGTTTACCCGGTAACCGATAAGATTTAAAAAATGCCAGCCAAGCTTTTTCCAAACCGGCATTCCGGCTGATTCCAAATAATGGTAAAGGTTGCCGTTATTCAAGCGATAAATAGTCAAATTGGTTGAACGTGTCACCTCTTCATCGCGATTAACGGCACCGGTTAAAACAAAAACCTCATGGTTCAAGCTTAAAGCTTCAGCGGTTATGCGGACGATGTTTTCCGCGCCGCCGCGGTTTAAGGGCGGGTACAGATTATTTACCAAACCGATTTTCATAAATAATCCTGATGATAAAGCTTGATGATGTCTTGAACCACGATTGGCCAGCTGTAATATTTGACCACTTTTTTCCGGCCAGCTTGGCCGTATTTAACCGCCTCATCAGGGTTGTCCAAAAAAAAGTTGATTTGTTCGGCCAGATGATCAACCGCCTGAGGCTTAAACAGCCGGCCGTCCACCTTTTTGCTCACCACCTGCCGCACCCCGGGCAGATTTGATGCGACCACCGGCTTGGCGCAGGCCATAGCCTCCAGCAAAACCACGCCAAAGGCCTCGGATTTGTCAATTGAGGGTAAAACAAAAATATCGCAGAGATTATAATAATCAACCAAAGCTTTATCGGGGATATAACCGGTGAAGATGATTTTGTCGCTCAGACCGTAAGAATCGGCCAAATCCCTATAAACATGCTTAAGGTTACCCTCACCGACGATAATAAGCTTAAGATCATCTCTTTTTAAAACCTGAAACGCCCTGATCAGGTAATTGACGCCTTTGAAATAATGAGCGGAATCCAAAGCGCCGACAAACAAAATGACTTTTTTGCCGGTCACGCCGAATTTTTTTTGCAAAAAAAGGGACTTGACTTTTGGCTGAAAAAACTGCACGTCCACCGCGTTAGCCACCTCCACAAATTTCTCCGGCTGACTTTTTAAAAAAGGCGAGATAAAAGACGCCCGGGCGTAATCCAAAGAAGTGACGATAACCTTATCGGAAACCAAAAACATTATTTTAAAAATAAGCTTGCTGTAAACTTTAAAAATAAGCTTGCGCCAGCCGCGGCCGACCAAATCCATGTGATAATGCAAAATCAGCCTAATCTTTTTCCCCCTGATCAGTTTGAGCAAGGCAATAGGCAAAGCCGCGCCTATAAAAGGATAATGGAAATGAATCACCTGATAATTCCAGCATAAGAAAAACAACTGCAAAACCAGGGTAGCGTTGCCATACCGCAGTTGAGGCGTTAGATGGCACATCTTAAAAAAGCTGACGTAATCACTGTCTTGGTGGCCCTGTTTGGGGCTAAAAACGGTCACGTCATATTTCAATTGGCTCAGCTGATCCGTAATAAAATAAGCCACATTGCCCATGCCGCCGCGGTATGGAGGAAAACTGCAAACTATCTGGGCGATCTTCATAGAATCAAAAAATCAAATAATCAATAAAGGGGGTTCGTGAGAGTCAGTGATTGCACAAAACATTACATTCTAAAACCTAAAATCAATACCCTATATTCCTACCAAAAAATCAGATTTTTGACAACCTGCCAATATGCATCAAAAAAGGGGTTAATCGCCCTGACAACCGGGTTGTCAACTTCCTGATGTTCAATTTTACCGGAAAAACTTCTGACGATCTCGCGGTCTTTAAACTGCCGGATTTTTTGGATGGCCGCCCGTTTAACAAAAATTGCCCGCCAGCTGGACGGCTTGAGAAAATAAGCGTAAACTTTCAGCTTTTCCCGCCACCAGCCGTTACCAAAAGAAAAAAACAACAGGCCGACTTCCATTATGACCAGGGCCGGTAAGATGACTAAAATTGTCAGCCAATGGTAATTTTTTAACAGAACGATAAAGCGGTTGCGCTCCATATAATAATATTTCCGGATGCTACGGGAAAATTCGTACTGGTGATAAACCACGGCTTCAGGGCAAATCAGGTTCCGGTAGCCCAAAAGGGAGAAACGCCAGCCCAGATCCAGATCTTCGTGATAGATGAATAATTGATCGTCAAACAATCCGGCTTTTTTCAGGGCGGAAGCCCTGAGCAAACAGGCCGCACCGCTGCAATAATTGATTTCGTTTGTCGGCTTGCGTGACTGCCCGCCACGGCGAGATGGGCGGGGGTCGTGTATCCTGGTCTTATTACCGTAAGTGTAGCCAAAACCTAAATAATGGATAACGTTACCCAGACTGTTGACTAAATCCGTTAAGGGATAAAGCATCAGCTTGGGCTGGACCGCGGCCGCCCTGGGATTTTTTTCCAGCTCCCCTACCAGCTGTTCCAAATATCCGCTGGTGACGATGGTGTCCTGATTTAAAAGCAGCAGATAATCAAAATTTCGCTCCAGGGCGTATCTTAAGCCAACATTATTACCCGCGGCAAAACCGAGATTGGCTGACTGCTCCAGAATGGCAACCGAGGCATAGTTCTCGCGCAGCCATGGGACGGTGCCGTCGCTTGAGTGATTGTCAACCACTATCACCTCCTCTTCAAGCGTCTGGGGCAAAAAATCAAAAAGGCTCCCTAAGAGATTTGGAAGGTACTTGAGGCCGTTATAAGTTAAAATAATCACTGCCACCTTTGGCATAATAGTTAAGTTACAAAATTTTAAACTAAAGCTGACATCGTTTGTTCACCGATCCAGCTGAGATGCACAGATAGCTCACAGATATTTCGTCAGTAACTCATCGGCAATTGATCCGCTCGCTTCGCCGAAGAGTACGCGTAGGCGAGTGAACTATAAATGATTTAACATTATTCTTGATTCATTATTCCTCATTCTTTATTCTTTCTTTTTCCTCCAGCGCCAAATGCCTGACCAGTTTGGTGATTTCATTCTGCTGTTTGTCAATTTTTAAATATAAACGGAAGATCAGATTAAACAGCAATAAAATGGCCAAATAAACGGCCAAATCCACGCCGCGGCCAATACCCAAGAACGCCGCCAGATATGAGGTCGTCTGCGGTAGCCAAAAAACCACCACCGCCGCCAGCCAGATGGCCAGCCAGCCGATAAATTCGGAAGTTTTAAGGACGTTGTCTTTGAATTTTTTAGTCAGCCTAAAAACCACCAAGATGACGAATACAGTGACGATGATTTGCAAAGGTAGATAGCTCATGTTAAAAATTTAAAAGTATTGATGGTAAATTATAGATGACAGAATATAACCAAGGCCGGCAATCGCCAATGATTGGTTATCGGTGATTCATCCGTCAGTCTCAGCTTCATTTGTCCGGCTAAGCTGGATCCCCTGTCTGGTCAATTTTTATTGATTTTCCCGAACAACAAATCCCTTAAAATTCTCAAGCCGGCCATAAAACCCTGTCCAAAATCATGATAAGTGATGGTTACGGGAATTTCCTGATATTTTAATTTATGAAGGATAAGCTGTTCAATAATCTCCGTGGCGTGAGCCATGCCGTCTTGCTTAAGCTCAATTTTAGCCAAAGCCGCGGCGGAAAAAGCCCTAAAGCCGTTATGGGCGTCTGTTAGTTTAACCCCCAAAAGAAGATTCTGAAAAAAAATAACCGGCTTAAGGATAAAATATTTTTTAAACCAAGGCGTCTGATTTTGTTTGAGAAATCTTGAGCCCAAAACAACTTCCGCCCGCCCGAGTACGATCGGCTGAATCAATAAAGGTATTTCCGCGGCTTGATGCTGGCCGTCCGCGTCAAAATGAACAACAATGTCGGCGCCGTTTAAGAGCGCGTATTGGTTGCCGGTTGCCAGGGCCGCTCCCTGGCCGCGGTTAATTAAATGGCTTAAAACCACGTCGCCATGTTGTTCGGCCACCGTGGCGCTTTGATCTACGGAACCGTCATCAACCACCACCGTTCGGCCGTATGACCTGGCCGCCCTTAAAATAAGCGGCAAACTTTCGGCTTCGTTATAACATGGAATGATGATAAAAACTTTCATATTCCGACCCCTTACTTACCAACAGAAAAATACTTAAAGCCGAGTTTTTCCACTTTAGCCTGATCCAACAGATTCTTGCCGTCAAAAATAATCTTACCTTTCATCAGCTGTTTAACCTTGGCCCAGTTCAACCCGGCAAAGGCCGGCCATTCCGTGGCAATGACCAGGGCGTCGGCTTTAGCCGCGGCCGCGTAAGCGGAATCGCAGAAAACGGTTTTGCGGCTTAAAACTCTTTTGGCCGTGGCCATGGCTTCAGGATCATACGTCTTTATGGTGGCGCCCGCTTTTTCCAAAGCCCGGACAATATCAATGGCCGCGGACTCGCGGATATCGTCGGTGTTATCCTTAAAAGCCAGGCCTAAAACCGCAATGTTTTTATAAGCGAGGCTGACCAGCTCTTTTTTAATCGTATTGATAAAATGCCGTCTTTGGCCGTTATTGACTTCTATAACCGCTTTTAACAGCTTAAAATCGTAACCCATGCTACCGGCGATCTGTTTTAACGCCTTAACGTCCTTGGGAAAACAACTACCGCCGTAACCGATGCCGGCCTTTAAAAAATACGGATTAATCCGCTTATCCAAACCGATGCCCTGAGCCACCTGCTCCACGTTGGCACCGACTTTTTCGCAGACATTGGCGATTTCGTTAATAAAGGAAATTTTGGTGGCCAAAAAGGCGTTGGCCGCGTATTTGATCAGCTCTGCTGTTTCCCTGGCGGTCACCAGCTTATGGGTCTTAAGCTTGGCGAACAAACTCATGACTTTCCGGCCGACCGCTTGCTTGGTTGCGCCCACCACGATCCGATCAGGGTTCAAAAAATCATAAACCGCCCGGCCTTCGCGCAGGAATTCCGGACAGGAGACCACCTCAAACTTATGACCGTTGGATTTTAAAATTTTTTCCACCAGCCGGCCCGTGCCCACCGGCACCGTGCTTTTATTGATGACAATCAGGTTCTTGCGGGCGGCTTGGGCAATTTGCCCGGCTACCACCTTAACGGCCGATAAATCGGCGCTACCGTCAGCTTTGGGCGGCGTGCCCACGCAGATAAAAACAAAATCGCTGTTATTAACGGCCGCCGCAAAGTCAGTGGTAAAGTAAAGGCGCTTATTTTTAAGATTTTTACGTAAAAGTTTGTCCAGGCCCGGTTCAAAAAAAATCAATTCGCCTTGTTGCAGTTTGGCGATTTTTTCCGGCGTGCGGTTAACCGCCCAAACCTGATGCCCAAGCTCGGCTAAACCGACGGCCGAAACCAAGCCCACATAGCCTGTTCCGATAATGCTGATCTTCATATAAGAGTTGCGAGTTAAGAGTTAAAAGTTACCCGCCGGCCACAACGAGCCAGACGGACACGCTACACGCTCTAATGTATTACAAATCGCCTTTTTCTTCAAGTATTTTATTACCTCATATGCTTTGTTATGTATGTATATTTTTCTTTTTTTTAAATTCGCTTCTATTAAATAAAAATAAAATGAATTTGATTTTTTGTCTTGATTCGCAAAAGAGGGGTGAGGGGTGAATTTTGCAAATCAAGACACCTTGTTTAGTGGATTTAGGAGAAGATTTTGTTAGTTTTTACTTGCTTTGCATGTTTCAATAAGTTTTTTTAGATTTTCATATCCTCCCCAACCTCTCAATGCTTCAACTGGTTCCATATAATTCGCATTCCAGTGTTCTTCACCAGAAATAACAGGCCCTAATACAGGGTCGTTTTTGTATTGCTCAATAATGCTTTCTATATTGTCCTCTGAGATAATAATACGGACAATAAAGTCGCGCCTCGCTCCTCTTTGACGTTAATTTCTGGCAATTTAATTTTTTTCCGGGCCAGTTTCAATTTGTGGTTGTTTTTCAAATGAATTCATAAAAAATTTGTCTGAATAATTTTTCGGCTTTAGCCGAAAAACAACCATATTTCCCCTCTAAAAATAAATAAGAAAAAGCAAAATTTTATCCGTGATTATTCAAAACTCGTTGTCAACCGCCGTTTCTGGAACAGATAGCCGACACCGGCTCAATTCCTTTGATCATTTCCAGAGCCAGCTTGACCTTCATTGAGTTTGAATGTTTGATTTTGCCCATATGTTTTCGGATGTTTGGATGTTGGATTATTTAGGGTCATTTTACCACTAAATTATCTCATATCCTACTGTCCGAATTTTGGGGGAAGGCTTAATCCGCTGTTGTACGATGTAAATTTTTCTTTTTTATTTTTCTATTATTGTTTATTAAAAGAAATAAAATTTTGCTTTTTTTGGCGCCTGTCCGCCTTTGGCGGGAGGGGGCAGAGGGGTTAGGGGTGCTTGTCCGCCGGAGGTGGGAATGCCCCCGAGCCAAAACACAACTTAATCGTTTTTGGTGAAGATATCTATGTAGTTTTTATACATGTAAGATTGTCCGTATTTTTTGTCTTTATCTTTTGGCGAAAGGATGCCAATTGTAATTAACCTATCAATAACAGTTTGCGCTCCTGCTCGAGTGAAATTTGTCCATTGTTTAATGGTGTTAACATTAACAATAGGCTGGCCATATAGTTCGGGTAATACAATGGCTGCGCTTTCAGACGCTCGTTTACTAAGAGCTTGAATTTTTAGGGTATCTTTTTCACGAAGTATGGTTATTTTTCCGACAATCTCAATGGCCTCATTAGCTATTTCAATTACGCCGTCAAGAAAAAAGTCTAACCAATCAAAAACATCACCGTTATGATAGCCAAAGAGTTTTTCGTAGTATATTTTTTGATGTTTTTTAAAGTAGGATGATAAGAATAATATAGGTTTTTCTAAATAGCCCTCTTTCCAAAGAAAGAAATTAATCAACATTCTTCCGGTTCTGCCATTTCCGTCCAAGAAGGGATGGATTGTTTCAAATTGCGTGTGAATAAGTCCGGCTTTAATAACCACGGGTATATTATCTTGGGCGTGGATAAATTTTTCTAAATCAAAGAGTGCCTGATTCATTTCTTCAACAGGCGGCGGTACAAAACGAGCGTTGTCTAGTCTAGTGCCACCAATCCAATTTTGGCTTTTGCGGAATTCACCTGGATCAGAAAAATGTGTTGCCCGTGCTTTATTCATTAATTGCCGATGAAGTTCACGGATAAATCGGAGTGCCATTGGAAAATTATCTGTCTTTACTCTTTTTATTCCGTAGTTTAATGCTTTGATGTAATGTAAAATATCGTCAACATCTGCCGGCATGTTGGTATTAACTTTAACCTCTGCTTCAATGGCGTTAATCATTGTTGCCATAGTGCCTTCAATTTGGCTTGAAGAAGCTGCGTCTTTTCTTAAATACATTAACAGGAAAAAATCAGCATCAGGCAGAAGTTTAGTGATGCCATCTAATTTTCCTAGTAATCTACTGGCCTCGATGTTCTTTTTAAGTAATTTTGGATCAAAATCAAAGCCGTTTTGAGGCGGGAAAGGATGGGGGATAAAAGCATTAAATCCGGCTTTTTGTTCTTTATATCGCCCAATTTCTATGTTTTTCATAGTTTGTTTGCATTATTTATTACTTGTATACAAAGTATATATGTTTGTATACATTAAGTCAATAGATGTATACAAAGTTTAATTTAAAAGTAATGTTTTTTAATTTTTAGCGCAAGGTTATGGGTATTGCCATGGCTAAGAAAGCCTTGATATGAGGCTAAAGATTCTTTTGTTCCGCCTTGGTCTAAATTTTTAAACATCCTTCTTTTGATGGATGTTCTCGGCACACGATGATGCGAAAAATGAACCCAGCCCAAGAAATCCACGCCTGAAGCGAGCGTCTGTATAAACACCTTGTCCGGATGGAGCGATAGTTTTAAACGAGTTTCTAAAAATTTTAATATTTTTGGTAATAGATTTTCTAAGTAATTTTTATTTTCATGAACAATGACGAAATCGTCAGCGTAACGAACGCAATAAGCTACTTTTAATTTTCGTTTAAGAAAATGATCAAATTCATTCATGTAAATATTTACCAATAGCTGGCTGGTAAGATTGCCGAGCGGCAATCCAATGCTAATTTTGCCTTTTGTATGAAAACTGCCGATAATTTTGTTTAGTAGCCAGATAGCGCCATCATCATTGATTCGTCGTGATAAAATTTTCAGTAAAATTTCATGGTCAATATTGACGAAGAATTTTTTAATATCGCATTTTAAAATCCAGACGGTTCGAGTATGATTTTGTGAAACTTTTCGGCAATATTCTCTAAACCTATTTATCGCCCGATGCGTGCCTTTTTTACGTCGGCAGGAGTAGGAGTTAAAAATAAACTTTGGGTCAAAGTAAGGATATAAAATGCGGTAGATGGCGTGATGTAAAAGCCGGTCGCGAACGCTCGTCTTATGAATATCGCGGGGCTTTGGATCGTTGATTTTAAATGCCCGATACGGGCCATGTTGGTAAGTTTTTTCCGCAAGCTCGCGGTGCAAGGATAGAATATTATCCATCAGATTCAGGGAAAACCGTTCCACGTCTTTTCTTTTGCGTTTACCTTTTAAAAATTCCCGCCAAGAGGCGAGCAAATTTTCCACAGAAACGATATAATTGAAGACATGACCAGACCGCCTTTTACTCTCTCTCTCTCTCTCTCTCAATGATGCCTCGATTTTTTTCGGACTAACTAACCTGCGGAGTTTGCGCGGAATCGTTTTGTGCCTAAACGCCCATGCGCCACTATTGTATCATCTTGGTTTTAAATCACGCAATTTTACGCTCTCGACTCTGTCTCGCGCTAATGAAAATC
>Ga0209211_10000817_pt1 | contig 61841 bp, 51 predicted proteins | sample RifGroA2_FD_183992 | JGI IMG/M metagenome (GOLD analysis project Ga0209211, IMG submission 183992) | Groundwater microbial communities from Rifle, Colorado, USA - Groundwater A2 (SPAdes) (version 2) | ecosystem: Environmental > Aquatic > Deep subsurface > Groundwater | place: Rifle, Colorado... | reverse complement strand
GTAATGAACAACCGTATCCCGCACAACGTGCTACACCATACATTTAAAGACCATGGAAAGTATCAATACACTTCACATATATCGGCAGATGCTGGCCGTTGCACAGCTCGCGCGGCGCGCCTATAGGCCGTATGCAAAGCAGATACTCGCACTGACCGGTCTCGGTTTTCTCAGTGGATTACTCGAGGGTATCGGTATCAATGCGGTCATTCCGCTTCTCACCTTCATACTTGGCCTGCATGATCCGGCGACGGATATGCTGTCACAAGCGATACAAAGCTTCTTTATATTTCTACACGTTCCATTCGTACCGAAGTATCTGCTCGCGTTTGTAGTTGCACTTTTCATAGGTAAAGCGTTTGTCGCCCTATGGCTCAGCTACATTCAGATACGCATTACGACCGAGTATGAACGAGCCACGCGTTCGAAACTCTTCAGCATGGTCCTGCGTGCTTCGTGGCCGTATCTATTACGGCAAAAACTAGGCAATCTCGAGACGGGCTTGATGATTGATACACCGGCTGCGACCGCGATGCTTACGAAGCTGAGCTTCACCATTACGCTCGCGACGAGCCTTCTCATGTACCTTATTGTGGCGTTCTCTATCTCGCCCTTTGTAACGCTGTCGACCTTTGCGCTCGGCATCCTGATATTCGTGACGCTGCGCCCGCTCATGGACCGTGTACACGGTATTTCCTCGGAACGCGCGTCGCTATATCGCGATACGCTACATCATGTGACCGAACACGTAAGCGGACTCAAGACCGTGAAGGCGTACGGGGTCGCCGAAGAAGCGATAGCGCGCGGCGAGAGCTTGTTTTCCGGCATCAAGGCGCTTGCGCGGCGCATACAAATTCTCCAACAGGTCGCGACACAAGCCGTCGCGCCGATAGGCATCGTATATATCGCGGCGATACTTTCTCTCGCATTCAAGACACCCTTCATCTCGCTCGCCGCTCTTCCGGCGTTGCTCTATCTCATTTATCGTATTTTTACGTACGTCCAGCAACTACAGAACAACGTGCAGTACATGAGCGAACTCGCGCCGCACCTTGAGCGCGTCATCAATTACGAAAGCGCCGCGGGGGAGTGGAAGGAAAAAGCGCAGGGAGACAAACCGTTCGTTTTTAACTCTGAACTGTCATTCGACAACGTCTCGTTCGCATACGACGAGGGTCGCGAAGTCCTCAAAGACGTCTCATTCACGATCCCGAAAGGTTCCATGGTGGGCATAGTGGGCCCTTCGGGCGCGGGCAAAACTACCTGCGTCGATCTCATCTTGCGCCTTCTTCATCCTGCCAAAGGATCTGTAGTATTGGACGGCGTCGACTGTCGCACCATCGCGCTCTCGGAGTGGCGCAACAAAGTCGCGTATGTGTCACAGGAATTCTTCCTTCTACAGGATACGATACGCAACAACATCACGTTCTATGATGACACGATGTCGGACGAAGATATTATGGAAGCGGCGCGCATGGCGCATATCGATGGTTTCATCAAAGAAAGTCCCGAAGGGCTCGACACTAAAGTCGGCGAACGGGGCATCAAGCTCTCTGCTGGCGAGCGGCAACGTATCGTGATCGCTCGCGCGCTCGCGCGCAAACCTCAACTTCTCATTCTCGATGAAGCGACTAGCGCTCTCGACAATGAGTCGGAGGTACACATCAAGCGTGTCATCGAAGAATTAAAGGGGAAGGTTACCATCGTCGCCATCGCGCACCGCCTCTCGACCATTATGGATTCCGATATGCTCATCGTGCTCTCCGAAGGCAAAGTCGCCGAGAAGGGTTCTCCGAAAAAACTCCTAGCGGATACAGATTCTTATTTCTACCGAGTGTATACACTCGGTCAGTAAATGGCTATGACTTCTAACGGGGTGAAAAAGAAAATCGCGATTATTCAAGCAAGAATGGGTTCTTCCAGAATGCCGGGAAAGATCCTGAAGGAGATCGCCGGTAAACCCGTTCTCTGGCACCTTCTCGAAAATATTAAGCATTCACGAGAGCTCACAGATATAGTCGTGGCGACTACCGGCAAAAAGGAGGATGATGCGCTCGAGGAATTCGCCCGGGAATACGGCGTCAATTATTTTCGCGGGAGTGAGGACAATGTGCTCGAGCGTTTCCATAAGGCCGCAAAGGCCGTCGGCGCATCGGACACGGATATTATCGTGCGCATCACGGCGGATGATATTTTTATGGATCCGTACATCATTGATGCCCTGATCACTTTTTTTGATTCTACCTACCCATACTATCGATTGATGTCCAACAGTTTAACTCCAGGGTTTCCGTACGGCCTGTATTTTGAACTGTTTGATGTCGCCTCGCTCAAAGAGGCATACCAAAATGCAACGACAGAATTTCAAAAGGAGCATGTCACGCCGTATATCCGCGAGAATGAAGAAAAGTTCCCGGCGATAGCTATCGAATCAAGAGGCGTGGATTTTTCAGATATCTATCTTTCGATCGATACACCCGAAGATTTCGAGCGGAACCGTCAGATAATAGAATATTTGGGATCAAAGCATATTGCGCACCCGTTTCGATTCAACGACGTCGTCTCTGCGTATAAGCATTTAAGACTAAGTAAAACCTCCACATGACAAAAATTGGCGTTGTAGGGAACGGCTCTATGGGAAGGCGGCGTATCAAACATGCGCAGATGTACGGCTACAAGGACATCACGGGGTGGGATGTGAGGCCCGATCGGAGATATGAGGTGGAAGAAAAGTTCGGCATTAAAACGTCGAAAAGCCAGAAAGATTTTGAAAGCTCGGACTTTGACGCGATTTTCATCTGCGTTCCGCCTGCGGATCATTATTACTATATGAAACTCGCTGTGAAGAATGGCTGGAATTTCATGGTGGAAAATCCCGTCTGGCACAAAACGAAAGGTCTCGACGCGCTGCAAAAAGACGTGCAGAAGAAGAAATTGGTGGCGAACGTCAGCTGTAACGTACGGTTTTTGAAAGCCACGCAACGTATCAAGAAGCTCGTACAAGAAGGCGCCATTGGGCCTGTACTCTCGGGTGTCGTAGAAATAGGGGAGTATTTGCCCGATTGGCATCCGTATGAGCCCTACACCGATTATTATCCTTCAAAGAGGGAAATGGGCGGCGGACTTGACGCCATGTGCGACCTTGATTGGCTCGTCGACATCTTCGGCGATATAAAAAAGATGAACGCGGTCTACGCGAAAAAATCGAAGCTCAAGATAGACACGTACGACATCATTGATTTTGTCCTCGAGTTCAAATCAGGGCCGCAAATCATACTTCATACCGACATGCTCCAGACTCCGTACGGCAGGTCTACCAAGCTCATCAGCGAGAATGGAATCATCGTGTGGGACTACAAAGCGGCCATTGTGAAATACTATGACCGGCGGACCAAGCAATGGACGGACTTTGACGAATCGGGAGCTGGCGCTACCCCCGGAAAAGGAGGTGAGAAATCATGGGCTGAACAAATGTACGTGGACGATTCATACTACTTCTTCGAGTGCTTGAAAGGAGAAGCGAAGCCCTTGAATACGATAGAAAGCAATGCTCGTTTATTGAAACAGCTCTTAGAAGCTATCGGCTACCCCATTAGAGGCAAAACCGCACCGCGGTCTGCTCGCGACAGTAAGGCCTCTAACGGGGCAAGCGCAGGCGCGGTTTCTGACGGCATGAAAAAGAGACGCGTGCATAATTCTAAAGTACTATGAAAATTCTACTTGTGTGGCCGGTGCCCAATCCCGAGATCAGCGTTCTCTTAAAAGAACTCACTGATGCCGGCCACGAGATAGTCTACTGGGTCGGGTACCACTCTGTATCGCATCTCACGCCGAAGGGGGCCATATTCCATGATCACTACGACGCGTGGGACGGCAAGCCCGCAGACGCACTTAAGGACGCCTCGTTCCCGCCCCCATCCTTGGAATTGATTGAGCGCTTATACCGAACCGAATCGATCGTGCTTTCTATGATGGACAAGCACTACGACACGGCACCGGTCAATGAGCGCAAACACATCTATTACTCGATGCTTTCGTACTGGACAGGGGTACTGGATACCGTTAATCCTGACGCCGTTGTTTTCGCGATAGTGCCTCATACCGTATACAATTATATTCTCTATGAGCTCGCTCGCTTGCGCGAGTTGCCCACACCTTGTTTCGAGGACACTTATGTTGGGTCGCATCTTCTGTTCTATGACGATTTTTGGACTGGAAGCAAGGAGTTACGCACTGAACTCCGCCGTTCTTCCAGTGCGAATTTACACGACCTTCCGGTAGATTTGCAGACGTATTTCGATAGATTCTCGCGTACTGAAGCACAGCCATTCTATATGGCTCAACAAAAGGCCGTTGGCTCTGGTTTAGGATTGCTTTACCATCGCTCTTTCATCGCGCTCTCCGGACTGCTTTCCGGAAAAACGTTTGTATTAACTTGGAGATTTCTCAAACGACTGTTTGAAGATAATCTCGCGCGGGAATATGGGGAGGTCGTGTCAATATCGAAAATATCGGAGCCATACGTGTATTTTCCTCTCAACATGCAACCTGAACGCTCAACCTCGCCACAGGGCGACGTATTTCAGGATCAAATACTTGTTGCGGAGACAGTAGCCGCATCATTGCCAAAGGGTTGGAGACTTGTCATCAAGGAACACCCTTCGCAGTGGTGGTTGCGCGGGAAGACACGTTATTCAAGCGCACGCTACCGCGGCTACTACCTACGTCTCGCGCGCATTCCACGGACTACCCTCGTACCGACCTTCTCCAACACGTTCGAACTCACGAAGGGAGCGCAATCGGTAGTCGTGATAACCGGAACTCCAGGGTGGGAAGCTATTATGCGTAATATCCCGACTATAGTATTTGGAATCCCTTGGTATCGCGATTGTCCAGGTGTTGCGCAGGTCGCAAACGTTGATGAATGCAGGACGGCGCTGTCCAAAGTTGAATCAGGGGGATTAAAATCTACTCCCGACGGGGTAATTTCTTTTCTGGCGGCGCTTGACGCCGTGTCAATACGCGCTTTTATTCATGACCAAATCGGTCAAAGTGAGAACATGAGTGGCGCGGAGTCGTTCCAAAACATCGCATTGAAATTAAAGTCCGTGCTACAGGGAGTGACGCAATTACGATAAAAATCAAACAATGTTTATGTTCCTTAAGATGCCGTGTTTCTTCAGGAAATCTCAGTTGAATCATGAGAATATATTGATTTTTCCACATATCCACTGCTGTTTTTCCTGACACCTTGAGTTTGTGAGAGTTGTGCCATCTCGGATAGCCGAGAAAGATTTATAGTATCCGAGATAGGATGTAATAAAAGGGGCTGAATATACTCTCAATACCTAAAGATTAAGAATCAATCTCGGCTAAAATGCGGAACTTCGCCACACAGAATGAATCTTGTGGAATCTAAGTCACATATTATCCCCAAAACAGGAGGAGATTATTCTTACACTCGCTTCATGAAGCATGCTAATTTTGCGAAATGTTTTCTGAATTCGTCCATATGCAAGCCAATCACTTTCTTCTCAAAGTTTTTCTCGTGCTTTGGTTTATTGGTGGCTCTTATTCTGTTCCGGTACTTGTGCACGCAGAGGAGGAAGATCCCGTTTTTCCCGAATACTCGTACCGCCAAACTGTTTTGAGCACGAGAGATCGTATAGGAGGATTTAATCACACAATTCCGATTGAGACTCCGCCGGGCCGCGATGAACTCCAACCAGATCTTCAGCTTACGTATAATAGTCAAGACATCCTGATAAATAATCTTTTTGGATACGGGTGGAGTGTCAATGTTCCGTATATTCAGAGAATCAATAAGAAGGGAAGTGAGAGTTTATATTCCGATTACTATTTCTTCTCCTCACTTGACGGAGAGCTCGCTACCACGACCGGTATTGCAACAACGACTAGTTTTGCGCCTCGTGTTGAGAATGGCTCGTTCCTTTCCTACTCCCTAACTAATAACGTTTGGACCATTTACGATAAAAAGGGGACTAGATACTCATTTGGCATTACCACAAACTCGCGTCAGGATAATCCCTCAGATAGCTCGGAAGTGTATACGTGGTTCTTGGAAGAAGTACGGGATACGAATGATAACTACGTCAAATATGAATATGACAAAGACAACGGCCAAGTATATCCTTCTACAATTACGTATACCGGACACGGCACCACGGATGGTCCTTTCGCCATAGACTTTTTGCGAACGAGCAGAACCGATGTCGCAACGTCTACGGCTCCCGGGTTCGAAGTGATATCGAAGTACGTCATCAATGAGATCGACGTACAGATAAGCGGAACGACGACGAGGAAATACGAACTGTCTCACTCTACGGGAGAGAGCGGCGAACGACTCTTACTCCAATCAATTACGGAGACCGGTTACGCAGATGATGGCGCCCTTACAACCTTACCAGTAAGTACATTCTCATATGCGACTAGCACAAAAACTTGGACAGAAAATGGAAACTTCACGATTCCGTTTGTTTTTGATACATCTGGAACGGAAGATCAGGGCGTGCGTCTTGGGGATGTAAACGGTGACGGACTACTGGACATAATTCGTTCATCCTATAATGGGACCAACATAAAGGAAGTTTACATAAACGATGGAGATGGCACCGGATGGACATTAGATAATAACTATTCAATCCCCATAAATTTTTCCGAGTATTCTGACATGGGAGTCATTCTCGACGACGTGAATGGTGATGGACTCGTAGATATTCTCCAATCATTCATCAGTTTCACTTCTCAAGAATATAACAGATTGTACCTCAATAAAGGAGATGGTACGGGTTGGGAATTACAAGCGAGTACGACAATTCCTGTTACATTCCTTAACTACCGAACTTATCTGGGAGTCCAGTTAGGGGATGTAAACGGTGATGGTCTCACTGATCTCGTTCAATCAGCAGTTGACGGGACACACTATCACGACGGCGTGTATTTAAATGACGGTGATGGTACTGGATGGACATTAGACAGCAACTATTCTTCCATGCCGCTGTACTTTAATGATCCGGGTGACACAGGTGCACGACTCGTTGATGTTAATAACGATGGATTAGCCGACATTTTGTATTCAAAAGATCCTTATGGAGTTCCTGGTAGAGAATCAGCGATATACTTGAACAAAGGAGATGGGACAGGATGGGATCTAGTATCGACGACGACTCTGCCGTTTGCCTTTGTGGCGTCCAACTTGGATCACGGAACGCGACTTGCTGACATCAACGACGATGGACTTATCGATGTCGTCTACTCTAACAATTCCTCTGCCTATCCTGGGTTTGAACAGGGTGTATACATTAACAATGGGAAACTAGAGTGGGGGGAAGATGAAGATACTGATTACGTATTGCCAGCAGTCGAATTTGCATATAATGGATATGATAACGGGCTTCGCATTCTGGATATAGATGGTGATCGTCTACCTGATTTTGTTCGTGCATTCTACGATTCGTCAGATCACAAAGCGGCTTACGTTCACGATGGATTATCAGCGGATTTAGTTGAAAGAGTTGCTACTTCCGAAGGAGCTATTACCACCGTCATCTATAAAGGAACTCCTGAATACCAGAGTGGCGGCGTACCTGCGAACGGACAACTTCCTCTCGTACTCACTACAGTCGAATCAGTCGGCATTTCTGATGGGTTCGGTAATGTTGCCACGACCACATATTCGTATGGCGGCGGTCTCTACTATTTCAACGATTCGTATGACCGTAAGTTTGCCGGTTTTGCGACAACGACAACCACAAATGCGGCCGGACATGTGACCAAAGAGCACGCACACCAGGGAGATGCCTCAAATTCATCACAAGGCGAATACAACGACCATGTTTCAAAAATAGGGAAGGTGTATCGCACGGAAGAGTACGATGATTCAAGTAATCTCTACAGAAAAACCATCACTGAGTGGGACAAGTATAACCAAGGGACTGACAGAGACTTTGTAAAGAAGGCACAAGTAGTAACATTCTCATACGATGGTGATGGAGATCATAAGGATAAAGCAGAATCGTTCACGTCCAGTAATACAAATGGGAATCTCACGCAAAAAATCGAGTGGGGAGAAGTGACGGGAAGCGACGATGGCACGTTTACCGACACCGGAAGTGACAAACGTACAACGGACATCTCATACGCAACGGATGGCACATATGTTGTCGGCTTACCTTCGCAAGAAACGATTACAAACCAGAGCGGAACTAAAGTCAAAGAAGCACGGCACTATTATGATGGTCTCACGCTCGGTAACGCTGACGAGGGGAACGAAACGAAGACGAGCAATTGGAAAACTGGCACTACGTATCTCGACACACTCTACTCCTACAACTCCTACGGACTTGTCGCCACGTCGACCGACCCGCGCGGCAACTCCACCGGCTACGTATACGATCCCTTCAATCTCTACGTTGCGACTACGACAAATGCCGTTGGTCACATCACCGGCAGAACGTACGACTACTCCTCTGGTAAGACGAAACTTACTGTTGATCCAAATGGTCTTCAGTTTGAGATAACGTACGATGGCCTTGACCGTCCTTTGACAGAAAAGCAACCCGATATATCAACCCCTTCTACCCTAGTGAACAAAAAAACCTATTCCTACACCGATACGGTGGGCTCTCGAAAGGTCTTGGAAACAAACTATCTCGACAGCTCTGTAGATTTTACCCTCTACACGTATCTTGACGGTCTTGACCGTAAGATACAGACGAGAAAAGAGGCCGAAATATCGAACGAATTTTCAGTCAAGGATTTTGCGTATAACAATCTGGGTCTTCTCCAGAAAGAGCCATTGCCATATTTCTCAAGCGGTTCTTCAAAAACCACTGCTTCAACAAACACCGTTCTCTACTCCAGTTATCTCTACGATCCGCTAAAGCGCATTACGGCAATCGGTACCGCCGTCGGTACTACCACGAACACTTACGATCAATGGGTAACTACCGTTGCGGATCCAGAAAGCAACTACAAAGACCTTACTCATGACGCATATGGGAATCTCGCCCAAGTAGTGGAGCACGAGGGGATAAACAACTACACCACTTTGTATACATATGACGCAGTAAATGATCTTGCCACAACCACTGACGCCGATGGCAACATCCGTAGATTCACATATGACGGTCTCGGTCGGCGACTCTCTGCGGAAGATTTGCACGATACGGCAGATGGGACGTACGGCTCTTGGATCTATACATACGACGATGCAGGCAACCTTACTTCGCGAATTGATCCCAAGAGTCAGACAGTCAATTTCACCTACGACGACATCAATCGAGCTCTTACAGAAAACTACACTGGTGGTGTGGGAACGGAAGTAACCTATACTTACGATTCCTGCACGAACGGTATTGGCAGGCTTTGTTCCGCCGTCATGCTCGGAAGTGCAACAACCACTCTTACCTACAACGCGCTTGGTCTTATCGCCACAAGCACGAAGACAATAAGCGGTACCGCATACGCGACCGGATTCACCTACGACAGACAAGGTAATACTTCTCTCCTCTCATACCCGAATGCTGCGCAGACTCGCTACACGTACAACACGGCAGGACTACTTGAGAAAGTGGAGCATAAAGGCAACGGAGAGCCTTCGTTCGCTACTATCATAAACAAGGTTGATTATTCGCCGACCGAAGCGGTGTCGTTCAAGCAATTCGGGAATGCAGTAGAGAGTACATATACGTATGACGCGACGAAACTCTATCGGCTCACCAATATCTTCACCATAGCCTCAAGTACGTGGCAGGGAGGTGGTCCGCTGGGTGTTCTCGATTGGGCTCATTTTGCAACATCTCCACTCCAAAGTATTCTCGCAAGGGCAACACTACAGCCGCTCGCGGTACAGTTGCTTCTTGAAGAAGGCGGGGTTGATTTGCTGTTGACTGAACAAGGAACCACAACTACGCCGGAGGTTCTTACAGTAGAGGAACCAACAGCAACTACAACGAGCGAAGAAACAGCCACTACATCCACAGAATTTCTCACGAACAAAGAAACGACAGCAACCACGACCGAAAGTACGATTACCATCAGCACCACAACACCCTCTGCGCCTGAACAGGCGCCAGAAATGGCCGCTGAAGAAGTTACTTCAGCGGAAGAGAGCTCTGAAAAAATTGCAGAAGAGCAGATAGTCACTGAGCTACCGCGGGAGTCTGTAGGCACATTCGTTGAAGTACCAGGGTTACGAACTCCAAACTCGGAATCGTATCGGCGAATTAATGCGGGAGGATCGGAATTTAAGACAAAGTTTTATGCCGGTGATGTATACTACAAGAGCTCTTCAACGGAACTTTTTGAGCCCATAGACACAACGTTAACTGCAAAGAGTCCTGGCGGCTGGGAGATGAACAAAGCAGAATATCAGGCAACCCTACCTCATCGACTGTCTGAAGCGCCTATCACCTTCAGGAATAACCGACTGAACCTCACGATCAGTACTCCGGCAGAGAAGTTAGCTCCCAATAGTGGGTACGGCACCCTCATGCAAAACTCCGACGAGCGAGCAGTGCGATATGCCGACGCATTGGGCTTTGGCATCGACCTCGAGATCGAGCTCACAAACGAAGCTCTCTACAAAAATGTTGTTATTAATGATCTGGGATCGCTGGGAGACATCGAAGGAAAGGAGCACGTTGAATTTCCTTTCACACTGACCATTGAAGAAGGTGTTTCCGTTCTTGTGAATGGTGAAGAACTCAAAGACGGCACGTCCGTAACGACGGACAGAGAGGCTGTCATAGTCGGAGCGGAGGGCCAAAAAATCTACTTATGGTCTCCTATAGCACGAGATTCTGCCAGACATCTCACGAACATTTCAATACGTTATGAACGAGTCGGAAACACGATGTATCTTATAAAGATTGTTCCCGCGCAGTGGCTACGCGACGTGACCTATCCGGTCCGAACAGATACTGTTGTAAGCTACTACTCGAACTCTGGAGGAGACGGGGAAATCTACAAAGGCGGTTCCTTAAATTGGAACACCGAGCATGATGCTACATCGGGAACAGCCGATGGTTCTGGCACCACTGCTTACACTTACTCCGAGCACGATGGCTCAACGTACTGGCTCGGACGCACAGCTCTTCCGTTTGATACGTCGGGACTTCCGGACGGCGCTACGATCACAAATGTCAATCTTAAAGTCTACGTCAGTGCGAAGAGCGACGGAGACAATGATGGGAGCGACTTTATCAGAGTGGTGCAGAACACCACCGCCTCTGCCACTGCTCTCGCCAATGGCGACTACGATCAAATTGGTGCTATAGACAATCCTACTGCAGGTGCGACGGATACTGATATCACGGGTGTAAGCACTGGTGGCTATCTGACTATCAATCTCAACAGCACAGGGAGAGGGTGGGTGAGCAAGACGAGTTATACCAAGCTTGGTCTCCGAGAGGGGCACGACGCGACGGATGCTGCTCCAACGAGCGGGACTGGTATCACGGGACTGCAAATAAGAACTGCAAATTACACGGGCACAGCGTCTGACCCCATCCTCGAGGTGACCTATACCGAGGGTTCGAATTCGGCACCAACAGCGCCAACATCGCTCCTCGCTGAAGGAGAGACCAATCCGACGAATATCAGCGACCCTACGCCCGAATTTTCAGCGATTTACAACGATCCTGACTCTGGCGATCTAGCAAACCGGTACCGCATTCAGGTCGCAACGTCATCGAGTTTCGTCAGTACCTACTGGGACTCTGGCACAACCACGATGGCGACGACGACTGCGGGAAACAGAAGCTCTGATCTCTCGTACGCCGGTTCAGCTCTCGCATCTTCAACCACATACTACTGGCGCATCAAGTTCTCTGACGACGATGGTGCGACCGGCGCTTGGAGCACAACAACATCAACATTCTCACTCGCCGCTTCAGGTGGTGGAGGTGGACTTGCAGAAATACTTCAAAACATCTTCTACACGTACGACAATGTCGGCAATATAACGAACATCACGGATTACTCCGATACCGGTACAGGCAAAGTTGTCCTCTTCGGCTACGACGATCTCTACCGCCTCACAAGCGCCTCGACGACTGCCGCGAGCTCCACCCCGTTCAGCCATTCCTATGCATATAGCGCGATAGGGAACATTACAAGCAAGTCTGACATCGGTTCGTACACCTATGGAGAAACAGGATACGCAAATCCACACGCGGTAACGCAAGTCGCAAACGGCCTGGCTACGACTACGTATTCGTACGATAACAACGGAAATATCACCGGAGCCGGAAACTGGACATACACTTGGGATTACCGGAATCGTCTCGCAGCTTCTGGAAATGGCTCCGCCACGACGACCTACGGCTACGACCACGAAAATCAGCGCGTGAAGAAAGCAACTGGTGGAATAACGACGGCATATCCGAATAAGTATTTCAATACGACGGGAGCGACATCGACTGCGCACATCTTCACTCCAAGCGGTGAGATGATAGCTACGGTAGAGCTAGTGAGTAGCGGCGGAGGCGGTACGCCCACGACCACATCGTTCTATGCCGGTTCTGGCGGGGATGGAGAGATATACAAAGGCGGCTCTTCGAACTGGACCATTGAACACGACGCAACGTCGGGGACTGCGGAAGGTTCGGCGACCACCGCGTATACCTATGTCGAACACGATGGCTCGACATACTGGATCGCTCGCACGGCACTCCCGTTCGACACCTCAAGCATTCCTGACAACGCTACAATCACAGCCGCTACGCTCAAGGTGTATGTTGATGCCAAAAGTGACGGGGATAACGACGGAAGCGACTTTGTACGCGTGGTACAGAATACGACCGCCTCCGCGACGGCTCTCGCGGATGGGGACTATGACCAGATTGGCTCGATTGATAATCCGACAGCGGGGGCGAGCGACACTGACATCACGGGAGTCTCAACCGGCGCCTACCTCTCAATCCCCCTCAACGCAACAGGCCTGGGGTGGATAAGCAAAACAAGCTACACGAAGCTTGGGCTTCGAGAAGGTCATGATGCGACGGATGTTGCACCGGGGAACAGCACAGGCATCACGGGACTTCAAATCAGAACTGCAGACTACACGGGAACAGCAAGCGATCCTATTCTTGAGATCACCTACGAGACCGGAGGCGGCGCGACCTCTACTGCTACCACCACGAGCTACATGCACGGTGATCATCTGGGAGGAATGAATGTTTCCTCAGATGAAAACGGACTTGTCCGGGAGGTTGTGGACTACTATCCGTATGGAACGCAGAGAGTGTCAAAAACTTTCAACGCCACTCCGGAACAGAGAAAGTTTTCGGGTCTCGAATACGATTCTGAGTCCGATCTCACATACGCCAGTGCCAGATATTATGACCAGGACATCGGGAAATTCCTATCTCAAGATCCAGTATTTATTAACCTTGGAGTCGATGAGCGAACACAGGCCGCACTTGCGAACCCCCAGCTCCAAAATGCGTACTCATACGGTGCGAATAACCCAGTCAAGAATACGGATAAGGAAGGAGAGTTTATAGACACTGCGCTCGACATTGCATTCATCGGCTACGACCTTTACAGTCTTGGGCGTGCTGCATTGACCGGGGGCGACGTGAAGACAGAAGCTGCGGCATTGGCAGCAGACGTGGCAGGAGCGTTTATACCCTTTGGGACTGGGTTTGGACTTGGAGTGAGAGCGATACGAGCGGCTGATAATGCGGCAGATGCAGCGAGGGCAGCACAGAGATTACCAGATTCTGCTTTGGTTTGTAGAGGAGGCACGTGCTCTACCAATCAATTTAAGAACGCTAAAGGCGCTACACTAGATGCTTCTGGGAAACTAGAAGGAGTATCTGTAAACAGTGGTGCCGACGCGTCACTTTTAGATTTAACAAGATCTTTACCACACAACCAGGTAGGAGTTACAACCGTGGGGGATGTAAGAAAAATTGGTGGAGATGTGTTGCCTTCTCCGAGATTAAATGGATCTAACCCGAATCCATTCCACTCTACTTTGCAGGGCGTTACTCCGCAACAAGCAGAACAGCTGTTTAAACCAACTGTTCCCAATCCGAGTAGATAGTTATTAATTAATAGATAAATTATGGAACCACTATCAGAGAAGAAAATAGAAGAAATTAAGAAAAGGTGCGACGCTGCTCGTCCCGGTCCCTGGAAGTCATATGTGGAAGGTCGTGACCACGATTCTGGCTCGAACTTTATTATGATTGGAGAAGGGGCATCACGATCAGATGACGACATCGAATTATTAGGTGCAACAGTTGAAGACCAAGATTTTGTTGCGCACGCGAGAGAAGATATACCTGCGCTTATTGCCGAAATCGAACGCCTCAAGACTGATAAGTAGGTTTGATAACCTCGACGACAATCTCCTGTCATACATCAAGGAATGACGATGTTCGCACGCCCCGTCCAGTTGGTAACTCTCCGAGCTGTTGGTAACCTGAAAAGATGCCGAAAGCCCTAGCATTGCTCCTAATAGCGCTGATACTCGCTCCAACGAGCGTAATCTTCGCCGAAACTCCAGAAGTTCCTGATCCTTTCGCTGGTTGCTCACAAAGCGCCACAACCTCAACAGAGGTCGAAAACACCCTTGAAACTCCGCAAGAACCCCACTGCGACCTCTTAGTGCTAAATGGTGGGTCGACCACAGTACTAGAGAACGAATTGACTGGGACGAACGCAGTCGTTACCACCACGAGCTACATGCACGGTGATCACTTGGGTGGCACAAACGTCACCAGCGACGAAAATGGCCTCGCAAATGAGATTGTCGATTTCTATCCATATGGAGCAGAGCGATTCCGCGATGGAGACAGCCAAGACCAGCGGCAGTTCGCTGGGACGGAGCGGGACCAAGAGTCGAATCTTGATTACATGATCAATCGCTACTATTCGAGTGATGTTGGAAAGTTTTTGAGTCAGGATCCGGTATTTTGGGAAATCGGACAAACAAGAGATGGACAAAGAGCACTGCTTGATCCGCAGCTTCAAAATTCGTATTCGTATTCTCGCGATAACCCAGTCACTTTATCAGACCCTGAAGGCAGAATTGTGCCACTTATTATCGGTGCCGGACTTCTCGCACTTACCGCATACGATGCATTCGATACAGGAAGAACAATTGCCGACCCGAATGCGAGTTTAGGAACAAAATTGGTTGCCGGAGGACTTTTCTTAACTCCCGTTGGGGAGATCAAAGCAGGAATCAAAGGATTGTCGGCAGCAGATAATATGCTCCGGAATGCAATTTCCGGAGCGCGCCGAGAAGCCCAATTCGGTAGCGACCTAGCAAAACAATTCCCCGATGCATCTATACAAAGAGAAGTGTACCTAAGGAATGCTGACGGAACAATTGCGAAAGATCCTTTCACTGGCGAGGGAAGAAGAATAGATTTCGCGGTTATCCAGAATGGTAGAGTGCAAGGTCTGCACGAGGTTACTAGCCAAACAGCAGATAAAGCTACGCAAACCTTGAAAGAGGACAGCATACGACAAGCGGGAGGGACGTTCATAAAAGACAGACAAACCGGCAATTTGATAAATGCGTCCCAGACGAAGACGCAACTGAATAGGGTTGATTAAATACCATGACTGATAAACCGTTCCAAATATTTAGATTGGCCGCACTACTCGAAGTGCCAGGAGCATTGGCTACGTTTGAATATTTGCAAGATGAAGTTTGGGAGCTAATAAAATTTCTTCGTATAAACAATCTAGCAAGCGATGATTGCTTGCCAAACACAAAAGACGAGGTAACCAGAGAATTTCGCTTAATGAGTACGGACGTGACAGAAGAAGGTCTTCGAGTTCTGAGAGGAGGTTTCCATAAGTGGATTGATAAAAACGACAACATCAATCGCACATCAATTGATATGGCACCACTTGAAAAAGCGCTTGAAAAAGTCCGAGGTAATAAGTGATGACCAACTTTTCTCATAACATCAAGACGGTACCATCACGATCTAAACCGTCCAGTTGGTAACTCTCTAAGCTGTTGGTAACCTGAAAAGATGTCGAAAGCCCTAGCATTCTTCCTAATAGCGTTGATATTCGCCCCAACAGGCGTAATCCTCGCCGAAACTCCAGAACCCTCCGGATCTGTTGTTGGTTGCAGCCAGAACGCCGCAACCTCAACAGAGAACGAAAACACTTCAGAAACCCTCCCAGAATCCAACTGTGGCATCTTGGCGCCCAACGACGGGCAACTCACAGTACTAGAGAACGAATTGACTGGGACGAACGCAGTCGCTACCACCACGAGCTACATCCACGGTGATCATTTGGGTGGAAATAACGGGGACAGGCACAGTTAATCCCTAAAAACTGTGGTACAGTATTTTAATGATTCGTGTAGCACGAGTCGATGTTGGTGATCATGTGTATCACGTCATCAATCGCGCCGTTGGTCGATTACGTATCTTCGACGATCGTAACGATTACGAACTCTTCCTCTATCTCCTCCATGAAGCAAAGGAGATGATTGGCATGCGTATTCTCGGCTATGCGCTCATGCCAAATCACTGGCATCTGCTTTTGTATCCAGCGAACGATGGAGACATGAGACACTTCATGCATTGGCTCACGAATGCTCACACGCGGAAGGTACATACACTCACAGAAACCATCGGTACAGGCCCACTCTATCAAGGTCGCTACAAATCGTTTCTCACCAAAACAGATTACCACCTCCTCACAGTGCTAAAATACATTGAGCGTAATCCTGTGCGAGCAAAGCTCTCAAGAAATGCTGAATCGTGGCAGTGGGGGAGCGCGTGGCTTCGTTTGAACGGCACAAAGAAGCAGAAGGAACTTCTTTCTGAATCTCCTGTCGACTTACCACGCAACTATCGCTCGTGGATCAACACGCCGGATTCTCCAAAAGATCTTGATTCACTACGCACCTCGCTGAATAGAGGCGCGCCGTTTGGCGACATGCGCTGGGTTGAGCAGATGGTCGATACATACAAGTTGGCATCAACAATACGAGTTCCGGGAAGACCTGTGAAAGCAATATTATGACACGAGACGACGGGAAAAACTGTGCCTGTCCCCCGCATCTCTGTCCATATAAGAAGCCTGGTAATTAAAAATATGACAAAGAAACTCTTGAGTGGAATCTACTCTTTCCAAATTCCGACCGAGTGGAAAATTCAGCATAATGAAGACGGATCGACGGCAGTATTTAATCCGAGCGGTAAAGGTGCTATAACCATCTCTTCTTATTCTTCTTCAATTACGCCAGATCCTGTAAGCGCATTAGAAAAATTTGTGAAAGGTAAAGGGGTTGTGAAAAGTAGAAAAATTGGCCAATTTAATGCTGCAGAGTCCCAATACGAAGATGCGACAAATGAAAGTCTTGTCGTTGTGTATGCGGTTACGGTTAGTCATGACAATCAACTGTTGTTAATTTCTTATAATTCGAAGAAAGAGGATTTTTCTCAGGATGAACTCAATCTGGTAAAAAGAATTGTTGAGACAGTAGCATTTAACAACCCACGAGCATAACTATTCTGCCAGGCAAGGCGGTCTCTTATGGTCCGCTATCTCCACAAAAGGTAAAAATATATGAGCTACAAAATTATACGTCCTCCATTACATGGGAATTTTGACCTTCCTTCAAAAGAAACTTTATTAGGCCTCAAGCCTGGTGATATCGTAAAAATAATGTTTCAAGCTGGAGATGAGCCAGCAGAGCGAATGTGGGTAAAAGTTACCAAACGGGCAGATGATAGCCAGTGGTATGGAGTTCTCGATGATGATCCTGTTGGTGAGAATTTAAAGAAAAGTATAGTGGCGGGAAGTGAGGTGAGCTTCCATCCCCTGGATATAATTCAACTTTTCCCGTAACTTCTGTCTATGCCGCGTTCTTCACGGTTAGTAGCCTGCACCGGCAATCGGGCATAAATACGTGATTGTTTGGAAGGAACGGGGACAGGCACGGAACGGGGAACGGAACGGGGACAGGCACAATTAAATCGGGAAAAGTGTTGTATAGATTAGAACATGAAAAATCAGAATATATTGTATCTGTCCACAATACTTCAAATAATATGAAATATCCAACCGAAACATTAGAATAACGGGGACAGGCACAGTTAATCCCTAAAAACTGTGGTACAGTATTTTAATGATTCGTGTAGCACGAGTCGATGTTGGTGATCATGTGTATCACGTCATCAATCGCGCCGTTGGTCGATTACGTATCTTCGACGATCGTAACGATTACGAACTCTTCCTCTATCTCCTCCATGAAGCAAAGGAGATGATTGGCATGCGTATTCTCGGCTATGCGCTCATGCCAAATCACTGGCATCTGCTTTTGTATCCAGCGAACGATGGAGACATGAGACACTTCATGCATTGGCTCACGAATGCTCACACGCGGAAGGTACATACACTCACAGAAACCATCGGTACAGGCCCACTCTATCAAGGTCGCTACAAATCGTTTCTCACCAAAACAGATTACCACCTCCTCACAGTGCTAAAATACATTGAGCGTAATCCTGTGCGAGCAAAGCTCTCAAGAAATGCTGAATCGTGGCAGTGGGGGAGCGCGTGGCTTCGTTTGAACGGCACAAAGAAGCAGAAGGAACTTCTTTCTGAATCTCCTGTCGACTTACCACGCAACTATCGCTCGTGGATCAACACGCCGGATTCTCCAAAAGATCTTGATTCACTACGCACCTCGCTGAATAGAGGCGCGCCGTTTGGCGACATGCGCTGGGTTGAGCAGATGGTCGATACATACAAGTTGGCATCAACAATACGAGTTCCGGGAAGACCTGTGAAAGCAATATTATGACACGAGACGACGGGAAAAACTGTGCCTGTCCCCCGCATCTCTGTCCCCCGCATCTCTGTCCTTGGTATCGCGATTGTCCCGGTGTTGCGCAGGTCGCAAATGTTGATGAATGCAGGACGGCGCTGTCCAAAGTTGAATCAGGGGGATTAAAATCCACTCCCGACGGGGTAATTTCTTTTCTGGCGGCGCTTGGCAACGTGTCATTACGGGCTTTTATTCATGACCAAATCGGTCAAAGTGAGAACATTAGTGGCGCAGAGTCGTTTCAAAACATCGCGCGTAAACTCAAAAGCGCACTCAATTAGTGCTTATCGTATGACGCAAAACACTTTCTTCGAAATAGCGAGACAGGAGTTTTTCTCGACTTCAATGAAAAATATCACCCTTTCTAAAAAGGGAAAAAAGAAACTGCCTGATGCGGAGGACAAAGAGATCGCGAAAGAAATTATTCGCATTCACACAAAACTCAAAAAGATGTTGATGGCTGACGGCGAATGGAAATGGATCAATGAGAATAAGAAACCTGGCTATATCAGAGCATTACAACAAGGCGACCCCGAGGCGCTTGCCGCTATTCTCGCCAACGTTTTCCAGGAGGACGCTTCATACGGGTTTTATACGTATGATACCGACTCGTTAAAGGCCTCCATGATTTCCGACCTCAATATATGGAGGGAGTTCACTGAACGAGACGACATATCCTCTCTCGCTATGCCGGATGTGGGGAGAGCTCACGGAATTATTGTCGACGGCACGCGTATCGCCCCATTCCAGCCGCGGCATGATTATTATGCTCTGAAAATAAAGTCTCTCGCGCCGAAGATCGTACTCGAAATAGGCGGAGGGTACGGAGGATTGGCGCTTCAGTTGTCGCGGCGAGCCAAAGTAAGATACATAAACTGTGATCTGCCGGAAACTCTGTATGTAGCGTACTACTTTCTGAAGAAGGTCGGACTGAATGTACAATGGGCGATCGATACATGGCCCGATGCTCCGATTGTGTTTGTTCCCACGAATCGAAGGTGGATGATACAAAAAGCGGACCTTGTTTTTAACGGCCTCTCGTTCTCGGAAATGAGCAAAGAAACCGTAGATGATTACTTTGAATTAATAAACAACGTCTGGAAACCTCGATACATATTCCACCAAAACAGCAATGTCCTGCTCTTTCCAGATTCCCCAAGACACATTGAAGTCCTGGCGCGGGATTTTCCTATTGATAAAAAGTATAGAGAAATTTACCGCGCCGTTTCTCCATGGCAGGGGGGCAGTGGAAGATACCGTGAGTATCTGTACGATAGGGATGGGTATTGACTCTCGACGTTTTTAATGTAAAGAATAAGGGTCAGACATCATGAATTCGTACGCCCTTAGTGATAAGACAGTCTTCATTACTGGTGCTCTAGGCCAAATTGGTAGAGCTGTGGCCTTGCACTTGCTCTCTCATGGGGCATTCGTCTATATTGGCGACAAGGAGAAAAAAATCAGTAACGATCTCGAGAAGAATCTGCGACGCGCGACATTCAAAAACTTTCAGTATATCTCGATCGACGTGACGAACGAAAAATCGATACAAACCGCGCACAAAAAGCTGGCGCGGCCTATCGACATTCTCATCAACTGCGCCGGCATCGGCGTGTACACGCCATTTGAGGCGCGCTCAACAGAAGATCTCGACAAAGTGTACGCAGTAAATCTCAAAGGCGCTATTCTTTGCTCCAAGGTTTTTTCTGCCGACATGATAAAGAGAAAGAGCGGCCGTATAATAAATTTCGGATCAATATACGGCATTGCGACACCTGATTTTAAAATATACGGCAACTCCGGCCGCAATAGCTCGGAGATTTATGGGGCTACAAAAGCAGGCGTCATACACGTGACGAAATATCTTGCTGCTTATCTGGCGAAGCACAATATCCTTGCAAATTCAATAAGTCCCGGCGGAGTGTTCAATCATCAGGATCCCAATTTTGTCCGAAAATACAAGGCAAAAACACCTCTTGGGAGAATGGCCGAGCCGGAGGATCTAACGGGACTTATCGCGTTTCTTTGTTCGGATGATGCTCGATATATCACCGGTCAAAATATTGCGGTCGATGGCGGATTTACGCTATGACAAAAAATCGTCGACAGGTATACGTACTCGGAGCGGGTATGAGCGGTTTGGCGACCGCACTCCGGCTTGCGGAGCTTGGTGTTGACACGATCCTTATAGAAAAAGAACGTAAGGTCGGTGGACTTGCGGGGAGCTTCGCGTGGCGCGGGTTCAAGAATCTGGATTACGGTCCGCACATCTATCACACGCCGGACAAAGAGCTGGAGAGGATATGGGAGAAAGAGTATGGCGATCTTTTTCATAAGAATGAGTTTTGGGGTAAGAACGTGAAGGGCGAGAAATTCGATCAGTATTTCGATTATCCGCTCTCATTCGAGTCACTAAAGAAATTCCCGACGGATATGAGAAAAAAGATCATGCACGAGCTCTCGCATCTCGACGAGACGAAGCTCGCTAAAGCGAGGAGCTATGCGGAATACGTGCGCGAATTAGTCGGTCCCACACTCATGGAATATTTCTTTATCCGGTATCCGCAAAAATTGTGGGGAGTTTCAATCGATAAGATGACCGCAAACTGGGCGCCAAAAAGAGTGAAATTCAGGACGAAAGACGAGCACTTTCATGCGGGACAGTGGAGCGCCGTGGGGAAATACGGTTCGGGTGCTGTGATGGAGCGCATGGCGCAGATGTACAAAAAAGCGGGCGGCAAACTTTTGCTTGGTGCTACTGTTACCGGTATCGAGCATTCGAACGGTCTCATCAAAAAAATCGTTCTTGGGAAGAGAAAAGTCGTTGTTTCGCGGAATGACATGGTCGTTTCAACGATACCGATACCGACGTTCGCCGCATATCTCGGCATTAAGAACAAGTTGAGATATCGTGGTGCGAAGCTGGTGTTTGTAGCTCTTAAAAAAAAGACGGCCATTCCGGACAAGTTCAATTTTCTCTATTATGATGCGCCGGATATTCTATTCCATCGCGTGAGCGAGCAGAAGAAATTCTGCGCGTTCGGATTCCCGAAAGACAGAACAGTTCTTTCGTGCGAGATCGCGTACACCAAGGGGGACACGCTCGACAAAACCGATGAGAAAAGAATATCGGCACGGGTTGTGAAAGACCTCGTTACAGTTGGTCTCGCAAGAAAAGAAGAGATAGAAGATACAATGGTGATCTCACTGCCGTACGTGTATCCGCTTTTGCTACGCGGGAGCGAACAGGAGCTTGTCGACGTTAAGAGCCGTCTTGGGGCATATAAACAGCTCTACCTTCTCGGGACGAGCGGCGATTTCCGCTATGACGATCTGCAAGTGCTCTATCTTCGCGGGACCGATCTCGCGGAGCGTCTTGCGAGAGGTGAAAGCGAAGAGGAACGGGAGCTTGTCAAAGACAATACTTCCTTTGAATTCAATCAATCAGTTGCTCTCGGCAGGTGCATTGTTTCCTCGGACAGCCCTGCGTTCATCATTGCCGAAGCGGGACTCAACCATAACGGCAGTCTCAAACTAGCGATTGAACTTATTGACGCGGCTAAGAACGCCGGATGCAGTGCCGTAAAGTTTCAGACGTACAGTGCGGGCGGAAGAGTTTCGCGCGCAGTAAAGGGTAATCGTTATGCGGAAGAACTCATCGATCTCGAAGAATCAACGTTCAACATGCTTAAGCGCCTTGAATTGAGCAAAAAACAGCATGAGAAACTTTTCGCCCATGCGAAAAAGCAAGGCATTGAGATATTCTCGACGCCGTTCGATCTTAAGAGCGTTGATATGCTCGAGAACCTCGGGGTCTCATTCTACAAGATTTCTTCGATGGATCTGGTGAATCTCCCGCTTATCAAGAAAGTCGCCGAGACGGGAAAGCCCCTAATCATCTCGACCGGCATGTCGACTTTGGGCCAGATAGAGGATGCGGTCGGTGTCGTCCGCGACGCGGGGAATCCGAATCTCATTCTTCTCCACTGCATCTCAAGCTACCCGGCGGCGGCGCAAGATATGAATTTAGCCGTCATGGATACGCTCAAAAAGGCGTTCGGCGTTCCTGTCGGTCTCTCTGACCATTCTATCGGTATCACGGTCGCTTCTGTTGCGCTTGCTCTCGGGGCGAGTGTAATAGAGCGGCATTTTACGCTCGACAGGTTCATGGAAGGACCCGACCACATCCTCTCGTCTGATCCCGACGAGATGAAAGAGCTCGTGCGTGTAAGCCATCTCGTCCCTCTCATCAAAGGTTCGCCCGAGAAGGTCATTCTGGGAAGCGAGCGTGAGACCATCAATCGCTTCAAGAAGTGCCTTTACGCCGCGGTCGACATACCGGTAGGCAAGAAGATCACGGAGAGAATGATCGCAGTAAAAGGCCCGGGCGGAGGGATATTGCCAAAATACATGGACGTCGTTGTCGGAAAGAAGACAAATAGTGATATCAAGAAAGATCATCCGATAGAATGGAGCCACATCTGAAGTATGCGAAAAGAAGTTGAATCCATTCTTAAAAGCATCAAGTCGCGCGCCAAAAGCCGCGCGACCGGCTTTGTCATCGGCAACACATCGGGCGTCTTCGGACACGGACGATTCTACCCGATGCCCTTGCGCGAGACCCACACGCTCATGTACGGCGGTGTTATCGTACGCGATGTCGAAACAGCAGTGAAGATAGCTAGAATGGTGGACGGAAAAGTCGATTATATCGTTTTGGACTCGGAGAAGAAGATCGAGAAGATCTACTACGGGAAGAATGACGTTGGCAACATGGAACGGCACGTCCGGCAAGAGATCTCACGATCGAAGATCCTCACGTACAAAGGCAACGACATGGCTGTGGAAGCCGTTGATTTTCTCTTGGGACAGGTAGTCGGTGATATCGGCGCTCGTCAGGTCGCCATCATTGGATTTGGCAACATCGGCTCGAAGATAGCGCTGAAGCTTGTGGAGCGGGGTGTCTACGTGCGTGCCTATCGACGCGACCAGAAGAAACTTAAAGCTATCGTCACGGGTCTCAATCTCATTAAATCGGAGCACACGATCTCTCCAATAACTCAAGCGAAGAGCATTGAAGCTGCATGTAAGGATGCCTCCGTCGTTATCGCCGCGGCCGATTCGCGCGGCATAATCAAGGAGAAGCATTTGAAGGGACTCGATCGGAGCCTCGCGCCCATCCTCATTGATGTCGGCAAGGGATGCTTCGCAGACAGCATCACCAAGAAAGGGAATTATTCTATATATCGCATAGATGTTTCAATGGTGCAGAAGCATATGTTTGCGGCGCTCTTCGAGACCAACCGCCACTACAATGGAAAATCGCTCGGCCGACGCACTATCAAAAATCTTGGGCTCAATCTTGTCTCACTAGGACTTCTCGGCAAATACGGCGAGATCGTCGTTGACGATATCTACAAACCGACGATTATCATTGGCGTCGCTGACGGCAAGGGAGCCCTGATGAAACGCACAGGAAAGTACGCAAAAGCACTGAAGAAATTGAAGTCGCTCTACACAATACATTGACGGCAAAACGGAATAGCCGAGTTTCAGCGTCGGATTCAATTAAGAAATTGTAGCAGGCTTCTTTCGTGCGACGAACGCTGCCTGGCTCGGTCCATATTTTTTTCCATCAGCATTATTCGGGCTTTCCCCCCATTCCTGTTTTGTGTTCTCCATTGTGGCTGAAACAATCTCGTCGGCAACACCGGGAGTCTTTAGAAGATCCGGCATTTGTCTCATGATCCTCATCCGAGCTCCATTTTCAGCAAAGCTCATTGCCTGGACAAGACTGTACCGGACAGTGGCAGTCGTGTATGCACTTCCATTTGCATCGGGGACTAACTCGAAACCGTGCTTTTCAAGGAGTGTGCTCAAAGAGTCGAGCGTGAATAGATACCGAAAGGGTTTCTTTTCCACGACGGTCCCCCGGCGCAGAAGCTCGTGATCGAAATTCTCCTGGAATGATTTGACGAACGGATGATCAACTGCTTGCTCTCTTTTTATTTTTTCTCCTTCCGCAGTATCACCAAAATCAAATTGAGCTTCGCTCTCGTCAAAAACGATGATCCCATCGGATTTCAGAACTCTGCGGATTTCTTCTAACGCTTTATCGGGCTCGAGCCAGTGAAATACCTGATTCATGAAAACAACGTCCATTGAGCCATCTTTAATCGGCAATTGTTCTCCCGCCGCCTTGATAAGATGGAATTTATCTTTGTGCGCTTGCATACGCTGCGCCACTTGACGGCTATATGCGGGTGCCTCGTTGGGAAAAAAGAGTTCGTCCGTTGCGCCTTTTTGTTTTGCTCGGGCAAGCAAGATAAAATCGCTCACTTCAAGTCCATACAAGTTTTCGATGGAGGGTACGGTCTCGAGAAGTACGACCGCAGAATTCCCTGTTCCGCTCCCTATCTCCAATACCGCTTTCGCATCCGGTTTGTGTTCACGGAGCCGATCGGCTAAGGTCTTGGCCCACACTTCGTATGCGCCAATGTCTCCCGATAGCGTGTCATATTTATTCGCGTACTCTCTGTCAAATTTCGCTCCTATATGCTCGACCATATAAACGGTGCTATGGAAAAAAATCGTATCACAGTTGCCAGTTTTCTCAATACGCGCCTGTCTTTGTGGTAGCATGGCTCTGATGAAAGGTGGAAAGAAAAAGCGAATCGGCGAGAAGGAACGCGCGTATGTCAAGGAGGTGCTCACGAAGAAGAGGGTGGAGAGAGTACGTCGTATGTTCGATATGCTATAGGTCGTATGTCTAAAAACCCAACGGTCGTTGCGATCATACAAGCGCGGATGTCCTCCACACGGCTTCCGGACAAGGTACTACTCGATATTGCCCCAGGAAAAACAATGCTTGCGTGCATGCTAGAGAGAGTGAGTAAGAGTAAAGGGATAGACAAGATCATTGTGGCGACGACGGAGAATCCGAACGACCAAACACTCGTTGAGTATCTGAAAACTATCGGCCAACCATATTTTGTCGGCGATGAAAACGATGTACTTGATCGTTATTATCAAGCCGCAATAGCACACGGTACAAAAACAGGCGACATCATCGTTCGCATGACTTCCGACTGTCCTCTCATTGATCCACGCGTCGTTGACGAAACCATACGTTTTTATAAAGACAACGACTTTGACTACGCTTCGAACAATCTCGAGCCATATACATTTCCGGATGGCATGGATGTTGAAGTGTTTTCGTTTGACGCTTTAGAAAAGGCCTGGAAAGAAGCGACCAAACCATCTCATCGGGAGCATGTTACGTTTTACTTCTGGAAAGATCCGCGGATTTTTAAGATCGGGCAGTATGTGAATCAGAAACAAAACCAAGCCGGTTACCGTCTGACTCTGGATTATCCGGGTGACTATGAATTGTTAAAGGCGGTGTATCGTGCTCTGTATCCACGAGATCCTCTGTTTACGATGCGCGACATACTTACGTTTCTTGATACTAATCCTGACGTGAAGAAGCTCAATGCTGAAGTTGAGAGGAACGTATCTTGGGGAAGCGCTTGAGCCACGCTGGTTCGTTCTCGTTCGTGATCGGCACGACGCTTGATAGTATTAGTGCTACTATTTGCCGGTATGATCACAAGAAACATTCGAAAAGGAAAAGGTCAGAAACTCTGGAAAAGGGCGAAAACGCTTATTCCTGGCGGAAATCAGCTTCTTTCCAAACGTGCGGAGATGTTCTTGCCCGACCAATGGCCTGCATATTTTAAAAAGGCAAAAGGCATCAGAGTGACCGATCTCGACGGCAGAACATACATTGACTTCTCGCGTATGGGAATTGGCGCGTGCGTGCTCGGTTATGCCGACAGTGACGTCAACCGCGCGGTCAAGAAAGCGATAGACCGCGGTTCAATGTCCACCCTTAATTCACCGGAGGAAGTGGAACTGGCAGAGGTACTGATGCGCCTGCATCCATGGGCGGACATGGTCCGATATGCTCGCACTGGCGGAGAAGCCATGTCTATAGCGGTACGAATTGCCCGGGCTTCTTCAGGCAAAGAGAAAATCGCTTTTTGCGGATATCACGGTTGGCATGATTGGTATTTGTCAGGAAATCTCGCGTCGGACAAAAATCTCGACGGGCATCTTCTTCCCGGTCTCGAGCCCCGTGGTGTACCGCGCGGACTTCTCAATACCGCCATTCCTTTTCGTTATAACCACATCGAGGAACTGGAGAAAATCGTGAAGAAGCACGCCATCGGCGTTATTGTGATGGAGCCGTATCGTCATGAAGAGCCGGAGAAGGATTTTTTGCAGAACGTGAAGCGCATTGCAAGGCGGGAGGGAGCAGTCTTGGTATTCGATGAAGTATCGGCCGCTTTCAGGCAAAACGTAGGAGGCGTTCATCTTCTCTATAATGTTTCTCCCGATATAGCCGTATTAGCAAAGGCGATATCGAATGGCTACCCCATGGCGGCGATCATAGGCACGAAAAAGGTTATGGACGCGGCACAAGGAACGTTTATAAGCAGTACATATTGGACGGAACGCATCGGCCCTGTAGCGGCGCTTGCGACGATCAATAAATTCCAAAAGAAGAATGTCCCGCAACACTTGGCGCGTATCGGCAAACAAATAGAAATTGGCTGGAAGAGTCTCGCGAGAAAATACAATTTACATATTAGTACAGAAGGACCCTACGCGATGATAGGTTTCTCTTTCGATTACAAAAACAAACAGGAATTGAAAACACTGTTTGTTCAGGAAATGCTCAAGCGCGGTTTTCTCACGGAGTTATCGGTGTATGTCACCTATGCTCATACATCGAATGACGTCAAGCAGTATCTACGGGCGGTTGATCAGGTGTTTGCGATTATTCAGAAGGCAGTCGCTGAAAATACCGTTGGCAAGCTTCTCGCAGGGCCGGTCGCTCACAGCGGCTTTGCGCGACTCGCATAGTTACGGCTCTTTTTTCTTTTCTTGCCAAGACGCATCTATTAATACTTACGCAGAATTCCCCGTAGCTCTGCTACGGGGATGAATGCGGAAGAGCGGAGGGGGTCGGGGAACCGCGTTCGGTTCCCCGTGGAGGAGAGCAGCGAGCGAGGCGAGCGTTGAGAACCTACGGTTCTCAAAAATAAAATACCTCGTCAGCTTGCTACGAGGTATTTTATTGGTGTGCTCTGCGTGGTATAGTCTCGCCATATGTGGTCTCTAAAGGGTAAAACCGTGCTGATTACGGGCGGCACTGGAACGTTCGGACGCGCCATGGTGCGCCACCTTCTCACGATGCGTGATGTGCGGCAGGTCATCGTATTTAGCCGCGACGAATACAAGCAAAGCGAAATGGCGCGCGAGTTCGCAGACAAAAGATTGGACTTCTTCATCGGCGACATACGCGACCGTACGCGCCTCATGCGCGCCTTCCATCAAGTCAACATCGTCATTCATGCGGCGGCCTTGAAACAGGTGCCGGCTCTTGAGTACAATCCCTCCGAAGCCATCGAGACGAACATCATCGGCACCAAGAATGTTATCGATGCGTCCCTTGAGCGAGATGTCGAGCGCGTCCTCTTCATCTCGTCAGACAAGGCGGTGCAACCCATCAATCTCTACGGTGCGACCAAGATGTGCGCAGAACGCCTTGCGGTTGCGGCAAATTCCTACCGCGGACGCACCGGAAAGACGCTCATCAGCGTGGTGCGCTATGGCAACGTCATCGGTAGCCGCGGCTCCTTGGTTGAGCTCATAGAAAAGCAAAAACAAACGGGGACGCTCTCTCTCACCGATGAACGCATGACGCGCTTCTGGCTCCATATCGAGGATATTATGAAGCTTGTCACGAAAATCCTTGGGACTATGGAAGGCGGCGAGATATTTGTGCCGAAAATGTCGAGTTTGCGCATCGAGGATGTCATGCGCGAGCTTGCGCCAAAGTGCAAGATGCAAGTTATAGGTATTCGTCCTGGTGAGAAATTGCACGAAATTTTGATCACAGAGCATGAAGCGCTACGCACCAAAGACCTCGGCGACATGTACGTAATCGCGCCCGAGTTCCATCCGTGGACTGCGAAGAAATATTATCCGAAAGCAAAGCCGTTCCCGAAAGGTCTCGTCTATGTCAGTAACGCTCCGCAATTCTTGCTTTCGCGCTCGCATGTCAAGAAGATCCTGAAAGTATGAAGCTGCCGTACTCGCGGCAAACGATTTACGAGGACGATATTCGGGCGGTCTCCAAAGTACTTCGTTCTCCCTTCCTGACACAGGGGCCGGAAGTCGGCAAATTTGAGAGCTCACTCTCGCGTTACAGTGGCGCGCGCTATTGCGTCGCCTTTTCATCAGGCACTGCGGCGTTGCACGCGGCGTATTTTGCCGCTGGTATAGGGCACGGCGATGAGGTCGTTATGCCCGCGCTCACGTTCGCAGCGACTGCAAATGCTGCTCTCTACCTCGGTGCGAAGCCGGTCTTTGCGGATATTCATTCCGATACGGGAAATATCAATGTGAAAGACGCGGAGCGGAAACTCACCAAGCGGACGAAGGCCATCATTGCCGTAGACTATGCCGGGTTACCTGCCGAGCTTGGCTCCGTGCGCCGCCTGGCGAAGAAACACAAGCTCGTCTTTATAGAGGATGCGGCTCAGGGACTCGGCGCCTCGTACAAGGGCAAAAAGCTGGGCACGTTTGCCGATATGACCATGTTCAGCTTTCACCCCGTGAAGTCCATTACGACAGGCGAGGGCGGAGCTATCCTCACAGACGATCGTTCATACTACGAGAAGCTTCAGATGTTCCGCACGCACGGGCTGACGCGTGACCCGAAAAAATTGAAAAACAAGACGCACGCATCGTGGCACCAGGAGATGCAGATTCTTGGCTACAATTACCGACTCACCGACATCCAAGCCGCGCTCGGGACGAGCCAGATGAAAAAACTCGATCGGTTTATCAAGACGCGCCGTATTGCCGCGAAACGTTATGTTGAGTTGCTAGCCGATGTTCCAGGCATCACATTGCCCTCGCGTGCGGGACTTGAGAATTCTGCGCACCACCTTTTTGTTATCCGTGTCGACAAGCGCATACGAGATCGTGTATTTGAGGCACTGCGAGCATCAGGTATCGGCGTCCAAGTACATTATCTGCCCGTCTATCTTCATCCGTACTACCGCTCGCTCGGATATCGGAAGGGTTTGTGTCCGAGTGCGGAAACTTATGCGGCGCAGGCAATATCCATTCCGCTATACCCAACTCTCGCTCGTCGTGACCAAGAATATGTCGTGAAAAAAATCCGCGAGATCATAGGAAAAAATCACTAGAGGGCTCCGTAGCACACCAATTTTCAGAGATTGAATTAAAAAAACAAGGAGCCCCGCTAAAGCAGGGCCCCAAGAAAGAACCGTGCGCACTGGACGAGGTTACAGACGAAGCCCCTCAGGTGGCACGTAGATGAGTTCGCCGGGAACTCCCCATAGCGGACCGGGAACATCCTGGCCGTACGAGGTGACGAGGGCTCCCTTTGCGCCGTCTTCAAGGAGAGCGATGCCCGTCCCGCTCACGTCGGCGTTTATGCGTTTGTCGCCCACGTAGATGCCGGGCGCATCAGCTCGATGTTGGCAGATCGTCACATACGCGCCATTCGGCAGTTGCGCGAAGCCGTATGTCCACGGCGCCACACCGTGTATTGTCGGCCCGCGCTTGCCGTACGTGCAGAGCGACCACTGTTCGAGCGCCTTGTCGCACTCGATAGTAGCAATGGTGCCGTCTGCATCGCGCATCGCCGAGAAGACCCAGTCGAGGCTACTCTCTGGCAGACTCTCGGCGCCTTCATAGTGCCACCGCTCACCACGTTGCTCGACGTGATGGACGACACGCTCTTCATTCCGGAAGAGCCCGAAATGCGTGGACGAAAAGATGAGGCATGCCTGCATCCTGTTTGCGTCGATCGGCTGCAGAACATCCGGGAAGAAGCGCTTGCTCGTGCCATCCGGCATGAGAGCGCCTTGAATCTTTCGGACGTCTCTCAGCCATACGCCCTCTGGCGTATGGCTGACGGTGGCGACCAGAAGCGCGGGTTGGAAGTAGCAGCTTACGACCAGTAAGTCGCCAACCAGCGCGATGCTGATGGGCTGCACGCCTAGCTGCTTACGGACAATACCGTGTCCGGCGGGGAAGAGAATTCCAGTCATCTGCGTAACCCTCCAATTTTGACCGCACGTACTGTACCACGAAGTTTTTATTTCTTCAAGGTTTCTACAGAATGAGGAGTATGAGTCCTACGAGCACGAATACGAAGAGTGTGATTCGGATAAGGAAGTGCCGCTCGCGGAAGTAGAGACGACCCGTCAAAATAGCTAGAAGCACGGCGGACGAACGTAGCGTGGCAAGAATGATGGACGCGGGCGCAAAGAAGTAGGCGAACGACACTGCGACATTGGCAAGGCCGCTTGCGGTTGCTTGCGCGGCAAATGCGCGTTTGCGCAAGAAACGCAACGGATTCTCGCCCGCTTTGATGTACGCGAATATGAAAAAATACACCATAAGCGCTATACCGATAAGCGATTGCTCCGCTTCCACCGAGTTGAAATGAGAGATGTCGTATTTGTAGAGCGAAATAGTTATCGCCGCGTTCACAGCTCCTATCAGGAGATAGCGCAACCCTTTGATTTGCCTTCGCTCTACGTACAGCAGAAACGCTATGGGAGATACGATGAGTGCCATCCCGACGATCTGTAGTGGCGCTACGGTGTAGCTGAGCGCGATATCGATAAGCAATAGTAACGGGATAGTAAGCGTCTTGACCAAGCCGAAATCGCCTCGATCCGATATCGTAATGGCGCGGACGGTTACGTACGCCTGCAGTATCTCGAGGGCTACGCGCGGCAGGAATGTCGGCAGGGAAGCGAGTGAAAAAAACAAATTGTGCCGCACGAACCCTTCGACAAGCAGGAAAGTAGTGCCGAAAAGAAGCGCCAGAAAGCCGAAGGTATAAATACTCGCGGTACGTTTTTGAATTTCGTATTTGCCAATAGAATTAGCCGTTTCCTCACAGGCGGAGCCGAAGACGGCGAGCAGAGTACCGAACATTCCTGTTACTGTAGCAGAGTTTCGTGACGCCGCAGCAAGATATATAGTGAGTGGGATAGCTGGCAATCCAAGAAAACCTAATTTTAATTACAGGCGAGAGCCAGCTATAGTGAGGTTATGATATGCGAAATGTATCAATCACATGATTAAATCACGCCTCGTTCTCGGTACGACCCAGCTTGGCATGCAGTACGGCCTCAATAACGCTGTCGGTCAGCCCCCGAAGGGAGAGTCTTTTGCAATACTTGATGCCGCGCTCAAGGGCGGTATCAATACGTTCGATACGGCTTTCGCGTACGGAAGTGCGGAGGACATTCTCGGAGAGTGGATCGAAAGCCGTGGCGTGCAGAACAAAGTATTCATCATATCCAAAATGAAACCTCACGTTCTGAACGAGTATCCCGATGGAACAAAAGCGGCGGATGCCGTGGTCATGGAGATAAAGAGATCTCTTAAGCGTCTCAAGCTGCAAAAACTCGACGGCTACCTGCTGCATACGCCGTCGTATGTGTATCTTGCGCATGTCGTCGAAGGGTTGAGGAAAGCGAAGGAAGAGGGGCTGGTCTCCAATATCGGCGTGTCTGTGTATGATGAACAAGAGGCGCTTCAAGGTGCCGAGCTCGCGCTTGATTACATTCAGATACCCTCGAATGTTCTTGACCAGAGAATGGATAAGACCGATTTTTGGAACATTGCAAAGAAAAACAGCGTGACCGTCTTTGCGCGAAGCCCGTTTTTACAAGGACTGCTTGTCATGGAGCCCGATATGTTACCGGCGCATCTAGCACACACGCGACCGTATGTAGATAAGTTACGCGAACTTGCAAAACAAAACAATCTGTCACCGGCGAAGGTGGCGCTTCTTTTTAGTTTCGTACGTTCGAGGGCGCATCACATTGTCTTTGGTGCTGAGTCTGTAGAACAGGTAACGGAGAATATAGCGACCGTTCAGGATGTGAAAGAGGAACCGTGGATGAGAGAGCTTGAGGAGAATTTTAAAAATATAGAACGGGCGGTCGTGAACCCGAGTTTATGGAGCAAAATACAAGCATAACCTTCTCGTTCATTGTTCGCGCCTACAATGCGAAGAAGACGTTGGGGCGTGCCATCGAGAGTGCCCTTTCTCAGGATTTTGATGGACCGTACGAGGTCATTGTAGTGGATGATGGTTCAACCGATGGAACGGCAGAAGTCCTAAGCTCATTCACGGACGAACGTATATCATTGATCCAGCAAGAGAACAAAGGTCTCATCGGAGCGTCACAGACCGGTCTTGAAGCGGCGCGAGGAGTCGTCATTATGTTGCTTGATGCCGATGATGAATCGTTTTCTCATACGATTCGCACAGTGATGCCGAAATTCGCGGACTCATCGATTGACTACGTCTATGGTGATTATCACGAGGAATTTGAAGGTACGACGAAACTCGTAAAGGCCTCGGATGTTTTCAAGGTACCGGCCGGTGGTATCGCGTGGAGACGCGAGAAACTACGCGTCGCAGGCGGTTTCGTCGGTGACACGATATTCCCCGAGTATGAACTGTTGCTCCGGATGTGGGGATCGTGGAGGGGCACATATATTGCCGAGTCTCTCTTCCTGTACCATCGCGACGTTTCTTCCATAACCGGCGATCGGAAACTGGTAGAGAGAGCTATCGAAATTATTTGCGCGAAATTCCCCGAACGTGCAGAACAGGTAAATCTCATACGAAGCTATGATCCGCTTGCTACATGATGAAATTGTCTAAAGCGTTGGAGGAAATAACTGTCAGGAAAGCGACCGTTGCGGATGCGGCCTTGTTGTTCGAGTGGAGGAATGACTCGGAAACAAGAAGAAACTCACGTGACAAAAGTCCGCTTGATCTGGATACTCACAAAGAATGGCTTTCGCGAACACTGCAAAGTTCGCACCGCGCTTTGTATATAGTGGAGATAAATGAGAGGCCCCTTGGGACAATACGAACAGATGTTGCGCGTGATGGATATATTGAGATTTCATACACTATTGCTCCGGAATTTCGCGGAAGGAGGTTGAGTAAGCCGATGGTAAAGAGGTTTGCGGACGAATTCTTGAAAGGAAAAAAGATTGTGGCGCACATAAAGAAGGATCATAGACCTTCGGAATCCGTCGCTCGTATGCTTGGTCTCAAACCGGTTTCAGAAGTACCATCAGAAGATCCGATCGACGACCGACCAATGGTCGAGTGGCGATAGTCCTTGACCGGTGCTACTATCGCCACATGTTCAAGTTTGGGAGTAGGAAACTTGGCTTAGGACAGCCGGTTTTTATTGTCGCAGAGTTGTCCGGCAACCACAACGGCGATATCGAGCGTGCGAAGCGCATCATCGATGCGGCGAGGGATGCAGGAGCGGATGCCGTCAAATTTCAGACATACACACCGGACACCATGACCATCGATACCGACGCACCGGAATTTGTCGTAAAAACCAATGCGGCGTGGAGAGGGAAGACGCTTTATGAACTCTACAGCGAGGCATATACGCCATGGGAGTGGCACAAGGAGCTTTTTGCCCATGCAAAAAAACGTGGACTCGTGTACTTCTCGACGCCATTTGATGAGACGGCTGTTGATTTTCTCGAGACTCTCAAAGTGCCGCTGTACAAAGTCGCCTCGTTCGAGATCGTCGATATACCGCTTCTTGGTCGGATAGGGAAGACCAGAAAGCCGGTCATCATGTCGCGCGGCATGGCTTCGATAGACGATATAAAGCTCGCGATTAAGACGCTCAAGAAATTCGGTACACCGGAGATAATTCTGCTCCAATGCGTTAGTGCGTATCCCGCAAGACCAGAGGACATGAATCTCTCCATGATTCCTGACCTTCGGAAGCGGTTCAAAGTTCTCTCGGGACTTTCGGATCATTCTCTCTCGCACGATGTCGCGGTCGCATCGGTAGCGCTCGGCGCGTGTGTCATAGAAAAACATCTTACTCTTACTCGAGCAGATGGCGGGTCTGACGCTGCATTCTCGCTGGAACCGCAAGAATTCATAGAACTCGTTAAATCTATTCGTCTTGTAGAGCAGGCAATGGGCACGCCGTCGTACAAGCTTTTGAAAGGCGAGAAAGAGAATATCCGATTCCGAAAATCGCTCTATGTTGTGCGCGATATTAAAAAAGGTGAGAAATTCACTAAGGGAAACGTGCGCTCCATTCGGCCCGGATACGGGCTAGCGCCGAAGTTTTATTCGCGCGTAATAGGCAAATGTGCAACGCGGGACATTAAACGAGCAACTCCCTTGTCTCTAGGGCTACTCGCAAAATAACTATGCATGGGAAAAGAATATTGATAATCCAGCAGAGAAATTGGGGCGTCAGTATAGGCCATTTCCTTGCGAAGAAACTCGCCAAGGAAGGATGTGTACTTGCCGCAGTAACATATAAGAAGAGTGCGCACGAGTTCCATGCGACGCAGAAAGACGTGCACTACGAGATACTCATCAATAATGATGAAGTATTCGAGAAGCCTACGCGGTATGTCGAAGGTAATCCGGCATCGTTGGAAGCGATAAACCAAGAACTCGGAATTGAAAGCATTTGGCCGCTTGTCGCAGGGTCGCGGGAGATAACGCGCTCGTACGCAGAGAAGTTTTATTACAATGGGCGCCAGCAGATGTCGGATGAAGACATTGTCCGGTATGTGCAAGGAGCGTATGCATACGTAAGAAAAATTTTCGATGAATTTAAGCCGGACGCTGTCATAGCGCCGCTTCTCGCAGAGCCATCGCATCTGTTGATTTCTTACATGGCTCGCATGCGTGGTATTAAAACTCTGTGCGCGGTTGACTCAAGAGTGAACGGCGTGTGGATACTCTCGGAGAGTCCGTATGAAGATGAAGGCGCATTTCATGAACGCGTGGATGCGTTGAATGCGGGTGCCTCAAGCGAGAATACACAACGGGCGGAGAAATACATCGCGGAATTTCGTAAGAAGCTCAAGATTCAAGATTATTTAGTACGGCGCTGGAAAACGCAGCCGTTCTTCAAGCGAGTGCGGATGGAACTTGCCCCTCTCCGGCGCATATGGGAATGGTATACGCGGCCGCACACGGATTGTATTGCGACTCTGGGCCCCTCGCTTGATTGCCGCCCGCCTCGTATTATTTTGCGCGATTACTTCACTAAGAAATTATGGTCGCGCACTGCCAGAAGTTTCTCGTACTATCCGCAGGAGAGCGTTGGGAGGTACGTATACTATCCACTGCAGGTTGAGCCGGAGGTTACGCTTGATGTGTTTGCCCTGTATTTCAAGAATCAGCGAGAGCTCGCGCGCATCATTGCCCTGTCTCTGCCGGCAGATTATACGCTTGTCGTTAAAGATCACCCTGACATGCTCGGCTTCAGGCCTCCGGAGTATTTAAAGGATTTGGCAGGGACGCCCAACATAAAACTCATTGATTACAGAATTCCGAGCGAAACCGTTCTCAAAGGAGCGTCACTCGTTATTGCGCCGAATTCGACGGCAATGGTGGAGGCGGCGATGCATCACATTCCCGTCATTCAATTCGGCGAGGAAGGAATAATCTTGAAACTGCCGAATGTGTTGAAACACACAGACCCTTCAACGCTTTCGGCGTGCATAAAAGAACGATTACGGATAAATCTGAAAACGCCGGAGTACGAACGACGGCTTAAGAATTTTGTTGCGGCGGCGTACGACACGGGTTTTGAGCTCGATTACATAAGCGCGTGGGAAGACGCGAAAGAAGATGAACGGGAAAAAATATGGGACATGTATCGTGCGGGGCTCGATAGGATCCTTTAAATCAGATGCGTATCCGGAGCGTGAGATTCTAATGCATTTGCTGACGGACATTTTTCAGATCGGCGGACACCATCATGCGCACCAGCTGCTTGAACGATGTGTGCGATTTCCACCGCAACTCTTTGCGCGCGCTTGAAGCGTCACCCCGCAGATCGCGTACCTCCGAGGGACGAAAGAATTTCTTGTCCACTCTCACAACAATTCTTCCTTTTGCGTCTTTACCGACCTCGCGCAGGCCTTTGCCGCTCCAACGGATCGTCATACCAAGTTCTTTTGCCGCCGCCTCGACGAACTCACGGACGGTATGCGACTCGCCGGTCGCTATTACGTAATCTTTCGGCGTTTTTTGTTGAAGCATGAGATGCATCGCGCGCACAGAGTCTCCCGCAAAACCCCAGTCGCGTTTTGCTTCGAGATTGCCAAGCGCGAAACTTTTCTGGAGCCCGAGCTTGATATGCGCGAGGGAGAGCGTGGTCTTCCGCGTGACGAAGTGTTCCCCGCGCCGCGAACTCTCGTGATTGAAAAGGATACCCGAGCAGATAAATAGTTTATGCTTCGCCCGATATCCGCACACGAGTTCTCTGTATGCCTTTAGTTTTGCTTCACCGTAGGGAGAAACAGGCGCGAATGCGGAAAGTTCGTTCTGCGGAGGCGGGGTGGTGCCGAACATCTCGCTTGTTGATGCGTGGTATATTCGGGCCTTCGGACATATGCGCATCGCTTCGCGAATGAGCCGTTTTGCGCCTGCATAGTTCACCTCCCATGTTTCTTCGGGACATTTGAATGAGATACCGACGTCGGATTGTGCCGCAAGATTGTATATCTCGTCCGGTTGAGCTTCCTTGAGTGCACGAGTAATCGCTGGGCTATCGCGTAAATTGCCATAGAGCAAGTGCAGGCGCGGCGAGTGGGCGATTGTTTTGAGGCGCATCAGAGGATCGAGGCTCGTTCGCCGTATGATGCCCCATACGTCGTAGTTGCGTGAGATTAGATACTCTGCCAAGTACGAGCCGTCCTGGCCGGTAATGCCGGTAATGAGCGCGCGCTTCCTCGTTTTTTTCACCCCGTTAGAAGTAGGGCGCGGAAGTATCGTTCACTTCGCACCCTGCTCGATTAACTCTTGTAATGCCGACCAGCATAAAACCCTCGCATGTACGTCGTCCACAACTTCTAACGGGGTTCATAATTCAAAGATAATATCCTGCCGGAGAGCGACCTGCAATCAAAGCTCGCGGTACAAGGAATCGTTGCCGTCTTTGACGATAACGATATCGCCGCTCTTGTACTTACTTCTCCCGCTGATGATGTCTGCGACCGTGCGTGCGACGGCTTCTGGCGATTGGGAAAGTGCCGCATCACTCGCTATTTTCTTGCGCATGGCGGTCATCGTCGGTCCCGGACAGACAGTGATGCAGGTCAGTGCGGGACGATGTTTCGCGAGCGCTTGAGCAAAAGCATTGACGGCGGCCTTTGACGCAGAATATGCAGCAAAACGACCATTAGGAGAAAGAGCTGCCGTCGAGGAGATGAAAATGATTCCGGTGCCTATGCGCGACAGAAGCATTTGCGTGAGGTAGATATTGGACAATGTATTGATATCGAATGTGGCTGTGATGTTTTCGCGGAGTTGTTTCGCAAGGTCGGTTTCGGCATCAATGAATCCATGCGCGTATACCACCCAATCAAGCTTCTCCTGCAGGGCGGATAGGGCGAGGTGTTTGATATCTTCGTAAGAAGACATATCAGCGTCGTTTCGGTCTGTTCCGATGACATGACAGTCTCTTTTTTGCAATTCCTCGACTATTGCGGAGCCAATACCTCCGGAGGCACCTGTCACCAGTATTTCGAGAGAGTGTGTGGGCGCTTGCATACTCGATAATCGCATAACTCATGGGTCCTTGCTATGATACTACGGATATGAACCCCGTTAGAAGTTGTGGACGACGAGAATCCGGAAATGATATGCGAGTCGATATTTATAAGGATTTTAATCGAGTAGGGTGCGAAGTAAATTGTACTTCCGCGCCCTACTTCTAACGGGGTGAAAAAAGTTGCTTCCGTAGCGTCGCGCAGTTTCGGTCGCTCGTCGAGGAGCTGTCTTATGTGTACGTCGGGGAAGCTAAACCTCGTTCTCGACCTTGGCCATCAACCTCATTCAGATTCATTTCCGACAAAAGAACAGCTTGACGATGTGGAGATACGGTACCCCCTGCGTCTCGTTTCCTGCGCGTCGTGCGGACTTTTGCAGATAGATTATCTCGTCAATCCATCCATTCTCTATCAACAAGATTATTTGTATGTATCCTCTACCACGGCAACGGGAAGAAAACACTATCAAGATATGGCGAACGATCTCTGCCGACGTTTTTCCTTTCCCCGCGGCTCGCTTGTAGTCGACATCGGGAGCAATGTCGGCGTGCTTCTCGACGCGTTTAAGGAAAACGGCATGAAGGTTCTAGGCGTTGATCCTGCTACAACCGTCGGCGCTCAAGCGGTCGAACGCGGCATCGAAACGGTCGTCGACTTCTTCTCTTCGCGTGTTGCCGCTCGGATCAAGAAGCGCTTCGGTCCCGCGTCTTTTATCACCGGCACAAACGTTTTTGCGCATCTGCATGAACTGGACGATGCGGTCGATGGCATGAAAAAACTCTTGGCTAAAGACGGAGTTATCGTCATCGAAGCTCCGCACGCACAGACGATGATAGAAAATCTCGAGTACGACACTATCTATCACCAGCATGTCAGCTATCTTTCCGCGCGGCCCATGAGAGCATATTTTGCCCGGATGGGGCTCGAGCTTTTCGATGCGGAGGCGTTGCCGATCCACGGCGGAAGTTTGCGCTACTTCGTCGGTTTCTCGGGGCTTCACGCCGTGCAGTCGAACGTCGAGCGGATAATCAAAGAAGAGGAAGCGCGTGGCCTCTACGATATGAAGCGGCTCTCACAATTCGCACACGACGTGGAAAGACAAAGGCGCGCGCTTCTTGCGCTTATTCTCGATTGCAAAAGCAAGGGTAAGAGGGTAGTCGCGCTTTCCGCACCGGCCAAGGGAAATACGCTCCTCAATTACTGCGCGCTCGACACTGCTTTTCTCGAATACGCGACTGAACGTAATCCGCTTAAAGTTGGCCGCTATACGCCGGGGGTTCACCTCCCCATTTTTGCCGATGAGCATATTTTGTCGAACAAGCCCGATTATGCTTTAATTCTCGCGTGGAACTTTGCTGAGGAAATTATGCATAATATGGCGGCCTTTACGCGCGGAGGAGGGAAGTTTATCTTGCCTATTCCGCGGCCAACGATCATCTGACATATGGGCTCACCCGCAGAAGGAGTGAAGAACACGAAACTTGCCCCGGTTTTCAGCGATGCGCGCGGGGATATATTTGACATTGCGGAAGGTACTATCGGCCACGTCGGCATGGTGACGTTCGCGAAGGGCGCTATCCGCGGCAAACACTATCACAAAGAGTCTACCCAGTATTCGTACGTTATCTCCGGGACGCTCAAGTTCACGGTCTCTGACATTGACGGCGAGAACGCGCGCGAGTACGTGCTTGAGAAAGGTGACCTCTCGACCATCCCGCCTCGTGTCATACATATGTACGAGGCGCTCTCGGACGCGGTCATGCTTGATCTGACGACGCTCGCGCGCACGAATGATGGCTACGAGAAAGACACTGTGCGCATCAGCTAGCTTGTATGGGCGAAAAAAGAATTGCAATCGTGACTCCGTATGGAGCGGAACCTCGATATGATAACTATCCTGAATTTATTCTTGCGGAGAGTCTTATCGAGCGCGGATGGCGGGTGAGGATGTACACGTACGCACTCCGCGACATCCCGATGTATCGCACGGATCTTGTCTACAAAGGCATTGCGGTCGCGCGCTGCAGGCACCGCTTTGGTATCTCACCGAAGCTTTTTCTCTCTCTTCTCTACTCACGTCCGGACGTTGTGTTGTGTTACCATCCGAAGAATTTTTTGAGCTATACGGCGCGACTTGCCGCGAGAGTTATAGGAGCGCGTTTTATCGTCGAAGTAACTGGTATTTTGCACGACCCGTATATCGTTGATGATGTGGATGATCCTGAAGCCACTCTCAAGAAAAATCCGCATCTCATCACGGACTTCGTCGGATTCGTAAAAGATGCACTCTCGGAAGGAGTGCGACGTTCGTGGAATAACTATGTCCTCCACTCGCCGACCGGAAATGCCGATCGTATCATCGCAATTAATGAACAGGAGAAGAAATACATATTTGAATTCTATGGACGCAGTGCCGAGCGTATTTACTGTGCCGCTCCGCGAGCACGAGATGAAGGACAGATGCGGCCGACCATCCTCCCCATTCCCGATAATTTTTTATTTTTCATCGGCCAGATAAAGCGGCGCAAGGGGTGGGACACGGCGATAGAAGGAATGGCGGCGCTCCGGAGCGCAGGACATCCCGCGCATCTCGTCTTTGTGACGCCGCAGAAAGATCTCGCCGTGCCGATAGCACGCGCGCGAGCGCGAGGCGTTCTAAGCGACATCTCATTTCTTTCCGCGGTTTCGAATGAGGAGAGGCAGTGGCTCTACTCTCATGCGCGCGCCGTTCTCGTTCCGAGCACATATGAAGGGTTCGGACTCCCGGTGTTCGAAGCATTTCTTTCCGGGGCGCCCGTGTGTGCAAGCGATATTCCAGTGTTCCGCGAATTCCTATCGCATAAAGAGAACGCGATACTCTTTACAGTGGGAAGCGGTGAGGCGCTCGCTCGCGCTGTAATCGAACTCGATAGCGATCCCGCGCTCCGGGAGCACCTCATAGAAAAGGGCAGGCAGACGGCAGAGCGCTTCAGTTACGAGCGCATGGTCGAAAAACACATCAGTGTCTTTTCTTGAAGGTTGGGTTGTTCACTTTCTTGCGTACACATTCACAGACCCTGTGTTGTCGAGATAGTCGCGCGCGCGGGCGAGCAACCCGGGCTCAAGAGGAAGTAGTCCCGCGTCTGTTATCACAAAGGGCGAGAATCCCTCATGCATGAGCATCGATAAAAGCGTTTCAGGGTCATGCGCGCCCTGCGTGAGTGCATCCGGTTTCCACTCCATGATGATGGAAAGCGATCTTTGCTTCAGTACGTTCCGCATTCCTTCGAATGCCGCCCATTCGCCACCTTCTATATCCATCTTGATGACGTCAATATGCGTGATCTTGCGGGCTTCGACAAATGCGTCAAGAGTTGTTGCCGGAACGGTGAACTCCGAGGCGTTAGGTTGTTGGATAGTGCTGTGACATCCAGTACTCCCGTGTACGTGGTAGAACGAAACGCTTCCGACCTTTGAAGTGATTGCTTCAGGACTGACCATTACAGAAGGGTAGCGACCGACGTTTTTCTCAAGCAACAATCGATTGTTAGGGTCGGGCTCAAAAGCGTACACGTGCCCGTTGAGTCCGACACGCTTCCCGGCAAGCCTCGTAAAATAGCCGATGTGGGCGCCAATGTCTACAACCGTCATTCCAGGCGTAATGATGGTTTTGAATAAGCGCGTCGTCTCTCTCTCGTAGAGTCCCGCGAGCATTTCAAATTTCCATCGCCACGTGTATTTCTCGGGAAATGAAAAGCGAGCGCCCCGGGCCCATATGCCTATAGTGTTTGTCAGCAAAAACTTTGCGAGTTGACGCATCAGAAACATAGTACTATATCGTTCGTGCGCTCGCAGATATGGAATGCATGGCAAGCAATATCTAATATGTCTGAATACGCTCCTCAAGCTTCCTCATGATAAAATCAATAAGCGTACCGGGTTCTAGATGAAGAAGGTCTTCCAATCCTTTCTGTATCAATGGACTTGCTTCTGCTTGCACCTGGAGCAAACTTTTGCCTCCATACGTGCTTCTGAAACCTTCGGAAAGTTCTACGGTGTTCGGTTTTTGCGCGGCAAGGCGAAGTCGTTCTTCGAAACCGACAAACTTAGTCCCGCTCGTGATGACATCGATAAAGTATACAATCTTTGCCTCAATCGGCAGGTTGAGCCAATCGTTACGGTTTGCGCTCTTCAAGATATTTGATTGAGAAAGCGTAACGACATCTTCGGGAACTCCGTAGTCTCTCAAAAGTCTCTCGCCATTTGCGGTTACTTCCTTATATCCCTCTTCCGCTCCATGTTGCGTCATAGTCTCGATTTCCGTGCGCTTATTCCAATCGTGCAACAAGACTGCCGTAACTACCTTTTCTCTATCGGCCCCCAATGCCTCTGCAAGAATATCCGCGCCAACGGTCTCGGCAAGACAGTGTTCCGAAACATTTCGCCACTCGGCATTTTCTTTTCCGAGGGCACCTCCTTTAGCGAGGACTCTCATCTCTTTCATGTGACGCAACGCAAAGTCGGAGAAATACCGAGTCTTCCTCGTCTCGTTTTTGTCGGGATTAGTAAGTCTTTCTTGGCCTCTCATGTTGCAAAGAGTAGCATTCCTATCAAAATATCGAAATCTCTTATCTATAAAGCAATACAAACAAACTTGCTTTCTCGAAGCACCTCCTGCATCGTTCTGGGCGTCGGGGTCCTTTAATGCTATTCTGCATTTTTATGGCAAAGAGTTCGAAGAAATCCAAGTCAACGGGGCTGAGATGGGTGGCTGTGTCCGGCGGTTTTGACCCCATTCATGTGGGCCATGTTCGGATGTTTGAGGAACGGCGAATAATGTCATGGACCTCGTATCCTTTTTCAAGAAGAAGTTCTGCCAGGTAGGAGCCGTCTTGACCGGCGATGCCTGTTATAAGGGCTTTCTTGCGGACTTTCTTTTGTGCCATTCGGCGCATTGTACAGACCTAAATTATAGTAAGGTCAAACAGGATTTTTAGTTGCACTCTCGCAGAATTCTTGCATGATGAGGGCACAGAGAGTATGAAATCAAAATCAAAAAACCGATGGGTCGTCATTATGGCGGGAGGGGAAGGAACGCGGCTATGGCCCATGAGCAGCGGCGAAAAGCCGAAACAATTCCACTCGTTTCTCGGCGAATTATCTCTCCTACAATCGATGTATGCTCTCCTTGCTCAATCGGTCAGAAAAGAACGGATATTGGTTCAAGTTTCTCCGCGTCTCCTTCCTCTGGTTAAGAAACAACTTCCCACACTCTCAAAGGAGCAGATAGTAGTAGAGCCAGAAGCGCGGGATACGGGGCCGGCATTTGCGTTCGCCGCCGCTTCGATCCTCGTTCGCGACCCGAACGCAGTTATTGGTTTCTATTATTCTGACCACCTCATACAATCAGAGAAGGCATTTAAGCAAACACTTGAACAAAGCTTCCGGACCGCTGAAGCATTTCCGGACCATCTTGTACTTGTCGGAGTTCAACCACTCTATCCTCACACTGGTTTGGGCTACATGGAATTGGGCAAGTCGGTCACCCGCTCAGGAGTATCCGCTCAGCAGGTGAAGTCTTTCATAGAGAAGCCTAGCCGTGCCCGGGCAAAACGCATGACACTGTCAAAGCGATATCTTTGGAATACTGGATATAAGATAGCGCCCGCGAAACATATTTTAAAGATGCTTGCCGAATCTGATGCGCTCTATGCCAAACACCTTCCACAACTGAATGATGCGATTCAGAAACATAACGCCCGAGCAATGGCTTCTGTATTCAAAAAGTTGCCTAAATGCTCCTTTGAATACACCGTAACAGAAAAGGCCACCGGTCTTCTCGCGGTGGAATCCGACATGGTCTGGTCCGATATCGGTGATTGGGAAGCCATCTACCAGACATTGGAGAACAAACGGGAAGGAACACTTCAAATGGTTGGTCGGGTGGCCGAGCACGGTTCACGAAACTCCCTTCTCGTCAGTTACCATCGTCCCATCGTCGCAGTCGGCCTCGCCAACGTTATTGTTGTTGAAACGAAAGACGGCATCTTGGTCATGGCTAAGGGGCACAGCCAGCACGTAAAAAAAGCGCTCTTGAAGCTTCGTTCATAAGCGTTAGCATGTTGGTATGAAGAAAATTCTTGTTACAGGCGGTGCGGGGTTCATTGGCTCCAATTGTTGCAATGCACTCGTGCGAGATGGGCATACCGTAGTCGCTTTCGATAACTTGTCACTCGGGACGGGAGATGCTCTTGAACCCGGGGTCCAGTTGGTGAAGGGAGATGTGCGGGATGCTGCCGCTCTCCAAGCTCTCGGGCCAGTTGACTTCGTGATTCACTTGGCGGCCGCTTCCTCTGCTCCTATGTTTACGGACGATTTTATAGGGAGTATAGCTAACAACGTTTTGGGGCACGTCACCGTCTTAGAATATGCCAGGAAGAATGGAGTCCAGAAAGTCCTCTTCGCGTCGACTTCATCAATTTACGGCAACAATCCTACGCCGCTCACAGAGGACCAACGCGTTGAGCCGCCAAATTTCTACTCGGTGACGAAACATGCACAAGAAGAATTATCCTCGGTGTATAATGCGCTCCATCAGCTTGAGATAATCGGTTTTCGCTTCATGAGTGTCTATGGGCTCCACGAAGAACACAAGGGAAGATTTGCCAACCTCGTTTCCCAATTTATATGGGGAATAGAAAAGAGGAAGCGTCCTGTTTTGTACGGAGATGGAAATCAAACCCGCGATTTCGTGAATGTACGGGATATCATCGAAGCCTTCCGGCTTGTCTTAGAGACTCCCAAACGATTCGGGTATACGATATTTAACATTGGTACCGAACACGCATTAAGTTTGCGTGAACTCGTTTCGGTCATTGGCGGCATCATGGGAGAAGCCATTGAGCCGATTCTCGTCCCCAACCCAATCTCCAAAGGGTACGTTATGGCACAGCAGGCCGACGCGTCGAAGATAAAAAGCGAATTGAACTTCGAAGCGTCGGTCACGCTCGATACTGGAGTACGAGAAATTGTTGAATATCGCAAGAAACACAAGAAAGAACCGGTTTCGCTCAGTTTTTAACAAAAGGTGGATATGGATACTCGGAAGGCCATATCCACAACGTATTCTCCAGAAGCGCGGTCGTTGTCGGAGTATTTGCGCTCATTGCCTGTGGTGGCGAATTCTACGGATGGGATACTGGTAAAAACTGGTACGTCAAAACAATGTACGTTAAGCCACGGAAACGTCTCTCTCTCCAGTACCACCATCATCGCTCTGAACGTTGGATATTGGTGGAGGGCGATCTAACGGCAGTCATTGTAAAGAACGGCATTCGCTCTGAACGTTGGATATTGGTGAAGGGCGATCTAACGGCAGTCATTGTAAAGAACGGCATTCGCACTGAACATCCACTCAAGGTAGGCGATACCTTCATCGTGCATAAAGGAACTGCCCATCGCCTGATATCCAAGCGTGGAGGAGTGGTCGTTGAGGTTGCTATTGGGAGTACATTTAACGAGGAAGATATTGTGCGTCTAGAAGATGATCACGGGAGAACTATTACATAAATGTGATACGGTACTGTAATGCCTGAAACCGCTGGCACTTCGGAGTCTCTCAAGCGCATCGTACGCTTCCTTATTTCCGGCGGACTCGCGACCGGCGTGAATTTGCTGACTCTGTATTTTCTTGCGAACGTTGTAGGGCTGTGGTACCTCACGTCCTCTATCGTTGCGTTTTTCGTCGGGTTCGTCGTGAGCTTTACACTTCAGAAATTTTGGACCTTCAAGGATCACAGAAAAGACATCATAGGCCGACAGCTGGTTATATATCTAGCTATCGTACTCGTGAATCTCATACTCAACACCGCGCTCGTATACGTCTTCGTAGAATATATGGCGCTCTGGCCTCTCGTAGCGCAGGCGCTCGCCGCGCTCATCATCGCCTTTGAAGGATTCTTTGCCTACAAATACTTCGTATTCCGCACTGATTCAAGCGCCTAATATGCGGTATTGGCAGGATTCTGCTGAGATACCACTGACTGTGTTAAACAGCTTACCTTTTGTTTCCATGAACGGGTATTCTGCGATGCCAAGACGAGGAATAGGAAGTGGGTCAAATAATATATTCACATCCTCAGGAATACTTTTGAAGTGATTCAGCAGTCCAGCCATCCTCACAAGATGTGGTCCGTGGGCGACAAAAACGATGCTATCTCCAGCTTTAATATTGCCTGCCTCGTATACCTCGTGCAGAGATTTACCGAGCTCTCGTACTTGGTCTAGCGTGTTGTCGATTTTTGGATCGTCGATGATATCAACAATCTTTTCGGGAATAAATGAATTGTGTTGACGCAGTGCCTTACGAACTGCCTCTACCTCATCCGGCCGTCCGGTGTAGATAAAACGTATCCGTGAGGCTAGAACGGCTTCTTTTGCGTTTTCACGCAATTCCTTAAGGTCGTCGTCATTCGCATCCAAGGGCTCGAGAGAATCAAAAACGGAAAAATCTTTTCCTATCGCGAGTCCGGAAAGAACGATGCCGAGCCGTGCGGCTCGATCGTCACGCAAGCGGTCCATTCCCCACGCCCATTTTTTTTCTTGCCACCGGTCGTCTTTTACTGGTTTCGTATACGTGCCGGGTGCCGAAAATACAACGATGCGTTTTACAGATTTAGCCGTTTCCGGCGAGATGCGTTTCCAGCGTTCTTTATCCTGTGCCGCATTTTCAAGTGCGTGCATTTCCTGCAATGCAAGTTCAGCTATATCCAAAATTTCTTTATGGCTCCACTCTTTGAATCTATGTGCATTTTTAGCTTTCTCAACGGCATTATCAAAGTCGCTTTTATCGCCTTCTTTTTGTAGTGTCCGGTAAAATGCATCGACGATGTCACGTGCCTCGGGAAACTGACCAGCAGTTTCTTCTAAGTCATTCGGATTTTTGCCGGAGAGAATCCCTCGCGGAAACCGGTTGCTCAGCTTTTCATTCATAAAGTATTCTCACAATACACTATTTACTGGCGACGTAGGGCGAGTGAAATGCAAAAGTACTCTTTTGCATTTCCGAGCCGAGGAGTCAGAAACTGGCGCAAACGCCCTGCGCTTGTGCGCAGGGGGTGCATTCCGACCCACAGGGTCAACGCCCTGTGGTGTCGGAATGAGCCAGTTTACACTCGGCATGTCGTACATAAGCAACAAGGTATAGCGTGTGAATATTTCACGGGGTATACTCGTTCCATGGCAAAGCGTAAAGTCTCGAAAACGCCCGAAATCAGGGACATTCCCGTCGTCATTTTGTGCGGAGGACGGGGGACGCGGCTCAAGGAGGAGACGGAGTTCATCCCGAAGCCGATGGTGCGCATCGGGGACCGACCGATCTTGTGGCACATCATGAAGATCTACTATGCGCAGGGTTTTAGGAGATTTATTCTTCCTCTCGGATATAAAGGCGAGAAAATACGCGAGTACATTAATAGCTACCAGCTATACGCAAATGATTTCACTCTTAAACACGGCGGCTCAAAAACTTCGCTGACGTATCACGGACGGCCTGCAGAAAGGTGGCAGATAAGTTGTATAGACACGGGTCTCGATACACAAACAGGCGGTCGCATAAAGAAATTGGAGAAGTTCATCAAATCCCCTTTGTTTATGCTTACCTACGGAGACGGTGTTGCTAATGTTGATCTCGGAAAATTGCTTTCGGAACATACAAAGCAAAAAAGCATCGTCACGATGACTGCTGTGCATCCGCCCGTTCGATTTGGCGAGGTTATATTAAAAAAAGACGGTACGGTACAGGGGTTTAGTGAGAAGCCGCATTACGCAGAAAGCGGCATGAATGAAACTCTGATAAACGGCGGCTTCTTTGCAATTGATTCGAAGATCTTTAAACGCATGTCTGAAGATGATGCACTCGTTTTTGAGAAAGACGTGCTTACGCAGTTGGCGAAGGATAACGAACTTGCCGCCGTGCCGCATCACGGGTTTTGGCAATGCATGGATACGATACGCGATACCGAAGTCCTAAACGATGCGTGGAAAAGAGGCGCTGCTCCGTGGAAGCTATGGCGGTGAAGAGAAAGCACAGGGCATCGCATTGGCGCGGACGTTCTGTTCTGGTTACCGGTGGCGCTGGATTCATCGGCTATGCGCTTGCGACCAAGCTTGCCGACATTGGAGCACGAGTATATGTACTCGACATCAAGCCAGATTTACCGGCGTTTTCTTTAGGGAAGAGAAATGTTCGCGGCAAAATTACCTACATTCGCGGCTCGGTGACTTCTAAGAAAACACTTGATGATGTCTTGAAGCGGAAGGGGATACGAGCGATTTTTCATCTGGCCGCAGAGGCGATCGTGGGTCGTGCACTTAAACATCCCGCGAAAGCACTCGACGCGAACATAAAAGGCACGTGGACACTTCTCGAAAGTGCTCGTGCGGCCTCTTCGGTACATGAGATTGTCGTTGCGTCATCCGACAAGGCGTATGGCTCGCACGCAAAGCTTCCCTACAAAGAGGATGCGGCGCTTCAAGGTTTGAACCCATATGATTGCTCAAAAAGTTGTACGGACCTTGTGGCGCAAATGTATGCGCGGACGTACGGTATGCCGATCGCCATCGCACGGTGTGGCAATGTGTACGGGCCGGGGGATACGAACTGGAGTCGGCTTATTCCGGATGCGCTCCGCTCTACCTCCCGCGGTCGTATGCTCGACATTCGAAGCGATGGCACCTTTAAGCGCGACTACATCTATGTGGATGACGTCGTGGATGCGTATATGACACTCGCTGAACATGTGGAGAGAGATTCTCTCTCCGGAGAAGCATTTAATTTTGGAAATAACAAGCCACTCAAGGTTTCGGATGTTTTACGAGAAATTTCGCGTAACACGCCGCACTTAGAATTTCAGATCCTCAATACTGCGCAGAATGAAATACAATATCAATATCTTGATTCACATAAAGCGGAGCGCGTGTTGAGTTGGAAACCCAAAGTTCTCCTTCGCGATGGCTTGAAGAGGACTGCGGCGTGGTATTCTGATTTTTTGCCCAACCTCAAGAATCCCGGTCAGCAGTAATGCATATGAGTGCTTTCGAGCTTTCAATCATCGTTCCTGCTTACAACGAGGCAAATCACCTTGAGGCGGTTATCTCCGAGATGAGTGATGTATTTGATGCCGCACACCTTGATTACGAAATATTAATTGTCAACAATGGCTCCCGTGATAGCACGGGAGAAGTGATGGAAAAATTGCAGGCACGCAATCCGCGCATCACACGACTCTATCTTAGGGAGAATCAGCAGTACGGCGGCGGGATATTGGCGGGACTCGAGAAAGCACGCGGGGCGACCATCGGATGGGCACATGCGGATGGTCAAGCAAATCCGGAGGATATCGTGCGACTGTACCGCGAAATGAAAACAAAAGGATATGAGATTGGCAAGGCCGTGCGTACGGTGCGTTATGAGTCGCCGTGGCGGAAGGTACAAGGGCGCATCTGGTTCACCATCTTCCGGACACTCTTTCCTTCGCCGTACCGGGACGTGAATGCTACGCCCAAGCTTCTCACTCGTCGTGCCGCAGAGATCCTCAAACTTGATTCGCACGATTGGTTCCTTGATCCAGAACTCGTTATCAGAGCGATTCGTCACCGCATTCCGATATGCGAAGTGGAGACGGTGTGGAGAAGTAGAAAAAGCGGGTCCACCCGCGCACACCTTTTGACGGGGCTCGAATTTCTGAAAAATCTTCTTCTATACCGCTTCGGGCTCAAATAGCATGACTATATTGCGAATACCGCTGTGGGCGCTCGGACTATTCATACTTCTCGCGCTTTTGATAGAAGCACCGCTCATCGCATTTCCGTTCTTTGCTGGTGAGCGTTATCAGGGAATCAACATCGCCCACTTCGGAAACGACGAACACTATTACCTCACACGGGCGCGCGAGGTACTCGATGGGCATTCACTCGGACAACCGATCCTTGCGGAGGGGAAGCAGAATCCCGACTCGTTCCTCTATAATGACGAGCAGATCGCCATGTCACCGTTCACTATGACGCGCACTACAAGCTTCGTCGATGTTGTCACGTATTACAATACTCTCAACTTCGCGGGTCTCATCATACTCCTGACGCTTATTTTTCTCTTCGTCAAGGCCCTTTCCGGTGATCCGCATATGTCTGCAGCCGCGGCCATTTTTGCCGTCGGCGGCTACCTTCTAATTGAGAACGGCACGATACTCTCCGTGATAGCGCACGGAAAAGATGTTTTTTACAATACTTTCAATATTTTCGGCCGCTCCAACTTTCCGTACATGCCACTCATACCGTTCTATGGGGCGCTGATAGCTATCTACTACGCGCACACACAGCCCCTGCGGTTGTCCCCACGCGAGAATATGGCGGCATATGCATACGTACTTACCGCGGGCATTCTATTCGGCCTGCTGTTCTATCTATATTTTTACGCATGGACCTTCATGCTCGCGATTCTCGGCGGCCTTACGCTTTTCGCGCTTGCTTCCCGCAAGTGGGATGCGGCGCTCTCTGGCGTTGCAATCACGTGCATCGGCCTCTTGATAGGTGGCGTCAAGTTGGCGGCCTTTTATTCGCTGTATACCTCGCCAATCGCCGATCAGCTTGCTCATTTCTTCCTTTCGATAGACAACAGACAGTTCATCATGAGCACGACGGGGCTCGCGACCACGCTTCTATTCGCGTTCTATTTCTATATGAGAAAGAGTGATCCGAACAACCTTTTCATTGCCGCACTCATCGCCGCCGGATGGGTCGCGCTGGAACAGCAGATGATAACGGGGCGCTCCGTACAGTACGGTCATTACTATTGGTACTTTATCGTGCCGCTCTCCATTCTTGTGAGTATCTACATGTGTATGCGGCTTCTCCCTGATAGAATGGTCCGCTTTCGGGTAGCCCTCAGTGTACTTCTCATAGCTGCCGCACTCGTCCACACAGGCGGGACACAGTACAAATCTTTCTTCACGACGGCGGACAATAAACTCCGTGAGCAGGATTTCGCGCCCGTTCTTACACGGCTCTCGGAAGAGATTCCCGCCATTGTGTTGGGGGATCCGGGAGGTGAAAGCTACCCTTTCCTCACGACGATATATACTTCACACGACCTCTACTGGAATAACGCGGCGACTGTTTCCATCTTTCCGATGGAATACTTGCGAGAAGCGTTGTTCGTGTATCTATATCTTAATAAAGATGCTCGCGATGACCCTGTGGGATATCTGAGAACTTCGCTCGCGAGCACGTCCAATGCGTATACCGTAATGTACGAGAATATTGAGTCCGTGGAAGCGGATATATCGCTTACTAGGTATCACTCTTCGCGCACCGATACGGAAATCATTTCGGCTCGCGAACAGTTCTTGCCGATTCTCGAAAAAGAGTATCGCGCACTTGTGTCGAGTGTGGGAGCTGTCCGGAACATTCTCACTGAGAACGGCGTACGCTACGTTCTTTGGGATAAACGGGAAACGCCGGAGTGGGATCTTTCCGTTCTCTCACCACTGACTCTTATCGCGACTAGTACCGATATTGAGCTTTATTCTCTTTCCACCAAGTAACTGTTTTTACCAGACCTTCTTGCGGGGTGTACTGCGGTTGCCATCCCACTTCATTTTTGAGGCGGCTGATATCCGCAACGATTCGGGCGGGTTCGTTCACCGCGGTTGGGCGCGCTCCAAGGTTGACCAGATCGCGTCTATCGAGCATTTCCGCGATAGACCAAATGATATCTTTGACCGCGATCGCCTCGCCGCTTCCGATATTCACCGCGCCCTCCACAGAGCTTTGGAGCAACGCGCAGAATGCCGCGGCAACATCATCGACGAAAAGAAAATCACGTACTTGCTCTCCGGAGCTGCAAAGAGCCGGTTCTTTTTTGAGAAGCGCGTTTATGACTGAAGGCACAAGCCGTTGCGGGGCTTCGTTCGGACCGAACAAGAAGAAAATACGCCCCCACGCGAAACTTAGGCCGTTCTTTTTTGAGTATTCTTCAGCCCAGAGGCGCGTCTCGTGCTTACACTGCCCATAGAGCGTCGAAGGGTTCTGCAACGAGTCTTCACTGAGAGCGTCCTGCCCCAGTGTCCAATCGTATTCTGCGCAGGTACCTGCACATACCGCGCGCGTGCCGCCGCTTTCTTTGAAAACGGTTAGGAGCGTTTTTGTCGCTTCTTTCCATGAGCGATTGAGGGGTGATGTCCAATACGCACCCGGCGCCGCATACCACGCAAAATGCAGAAGGTGAGTAGGACGCACCTCACTCATTATCTTTTTTATGTCTGAGGTCTCCAGCAGATTCGCCTGATGCCACAAGACTCCAGGCGTATTGGGTAGGGGAACATCGTTGTGCACGGCATGTACCTCGTATCCCGCACTCTGCAGAGGCGCGAGCACGTTTCTCCCGATAAACCCCGTGGCGCCTGTCACAAGGACCCGTTTAACGAAATTCATGGCGTCCAGAGCGGATAGGAACGATCTTTTTCAGAAACAATCCGCTCGGCCCCGGGCCAGGTAATATTGAATGCGGGGTCGTCAAAACGCACGCCGCAAGCGCACTCTGTGTGAAAGTATTCACCCATTTGATAGAAGACTTCCGTAGTATCCTCCAGTGTCTGGAAGCCATGAGCGCATCCTTTTGGAATGTAGAGCATACGTCGGTTTTCTTCCGATAACTCAACCGAAGTCCATTGTTTGAATGTTTTGGAACCGGGACGCAGATCGAGTGCGACATCATACAGAGAACCCCGCGTGCAACGCACGATTTTTGATTCTGCATACGGCTCATCCTGATAGTGCATTCCGCGAAGCGTTCCGGCTTTCAGATTGAAAGAAATGTTGCACTGTACCGTGTGCATTACGCAACCGTTTGCGGCGGCGATTGTATCGTCCCACGAGCGAGCGAAGAATCCGCGCTCATCCTGCTTCTTCTCAAGCTCGATGATAACGACGCCGGGAATTTTTGTCTCGATGAATTTCATCCCGTTAGAAGTAGGGCGCGGAAGTATTGTTCACTTCGCACCCTGCTCGATTAACTATTGTAATGTCGACCAGCATAAAACCCTCGCATGTACGTCGTCCACGACTTCTAACGGGATTCATACAATCTTAAGCTCTGGTATCGGAATTATAAACTTTCCGCCGGCGGCCCGATACGCCTGCTGTTGGCGAAGTATCTCATCCGCAAAATTCCATGTGAGGAGAAGCGTATAATCTGGCCGTGTTTCCAAGAGTTTCTCCGGCGCGTAAATGGGAAGATGCGTGCCGGGTGTTAATCGTCCTTGCTTTGCGGTGCTTCTATCCACAACGTACTCGATAGTCTCTTTGCCGATACCGAAATAGTTAAGTAGTGTCGAGCTTTTCGCGGAGGCGCCATAAATTGCTATTTTCTTTCCCTGAGACCTGATATCGCTCAACAGAGCAGTTAATTCATCTCGCAGGCGCTCTACTTTCTCGCCGAAATCTTTATAAAAGTCATAGTCGGCGACCCCCCACGCCGTCTCTTCATCCAACAGAGCTCGCACTCGCTTTCTGCCCTCTTGTGCAAAACTTTTCGGCCCGTCTTCTCTCTGAAAGTAGACACGCAAGGATCCGCCGTGGACAGGAATTAACTCAACATCAACGAGTGAGAGTCCGTGCGCTGCAAACAAATTCTTGAAAGAGGTCGCGGAGTAATAACAAAGATGCTCATGATAGATGGAGTCGAATTCAGTGTGATCGATCATCGACTTAACGTAATGATTCTCTACCACGACGACACCGTCCGGTTTGAGCAGATGCGCGATACCGCCTACGACGCCGTGCAGGTCTGCTACATGTGCGATCACATTATGTGCATGAATGAGATCAGCGGACCTGCCTTCCGTAGCAAGTCTTTCCGCGAGTCGAATGTCGAAGAACTCGGCGAGGGTCGGGATGCCGGACGTAATGGCGACTTGCGCGATATTATGTGCGGGTTCTATCCCGAGTACCTCAATTCCGTGCGCTTGGTAATTCTTGAGCAAATACCCGTCGTTGCTAGCGATCTCGATCACTCGGCTTTCTCCGGTCAAATGTGCGCGTGCCACTAGCCGTTCTGCGAGTACTCGCGCATTTTCAAGCACCGTGTCGGAAAAGGATGAGAAATACAAATAGTCACGGAACAATATTTCAGGCGGCACGGTTTCGGTTATTTGCACGAGTGTGCAGGCGGGGCAGAACACAAGATCAAGAGGATAGGTTCGCTCGAGTTCATTCACTTGGTCGGCTGTAGGGAGAGCGTTCGCAAGGGGGGAATGACCCAATGAGAGGATGGGTTTCTGCTCTCTTGCTCCGCATGAACGACACACGAACGGCGCAGTACTCATAATCATCACACTGTATCACTCTTGCGGTTTCCGGGTAGTTTAATCGCCCATATTCAATCATGCTACATTATGCGCATGAGCTGGCTATCACGTCATGGAGTGTGGAAGATCGACTCTCTCATGCTCGCTTTTTTCGCCCTGGGTTCTTTCGTCGGCATATGGCATGCGCTCCCCATGCTCAACGTCATTCTTGACGAGCAGTATTTTGTAGGTGGCGTGTTGCGTGCGATCGAGGCGAAAAGCATCCTGCCGCTTGCAACCGATGTTCCATACGGCACCATTACGTTTTACCTTAATTACGCATTGCAGATCCCGTTTTTGATAACTCTCCTTGCGTGGAAGGGTTTCAGTATTGTTTCGCTGAAAACGTACCTTGTTCTCCATCCGGAAACGGCCTATCTGGTGCCGCGTTTGTTGAGCGCGATCGTAGCGTCGGTCGTTGCGCTCGCATACGATCGTTTTCTTCGTTCGGAGGGTCTGTCTCTCGTTCAGCGTTTTGCCGTCCTGTCGGTTATTTTTAGCACGATAATTGCAACGGTCACGCTTCACACGGGAAAGGTATGGGTGATTTCAACAGTACTGGCAGGCGCGTCTGCACTCTGCACGTACATTGCTCTTAGGAATTATTCGCTGGGAAGGCCTGAGCCAATGTACGGACCTGCGTTCTGGAGCATCGTACTGGTCTTTACGGCGCTGGCAAATTTTCCGCTTGTCGGCATATTTTTGATCAACGTTCCCTTGTTTCTCTACGTGTTTCGAAATGACGCTGTCCGATTGCGCGCTACGGGTAAAGCGATACTGGCGGGCATCCTTATTCTTTTTGCGGTATTGGCGGCTAATTGGTCAAATATCTACTCGTTAGTCATACATATATTTACAAATTTCCACCCGATATTGAACGGGGGAATGTCGACGCAGGTCGTGCCGCCATTTTCAACCTCTCTCGTTTTCCATTTTGAACAGGCGCTCGTGGCATTTCCGCTTGTTATCGCTGTCATCATAATTGCCGTCGGAACGCGTGCCATACAAAACAAACTTTTGTTCCGATTGTCTTTGATGTATGCGGGTTTATATTTTCTGACTATCGTCGCTGTTGCCACGTGGTTCGACGACACGGGAGGGCAATTGCACTACCTGTTTCCGCTCGCGTTTTTCTTCTCCGGGATGATCGCATCTGTCGCGTATGAGAATATGCGCCACTCACTGTGGGGATTTTGCGTTCTGCAAACGTTCGTATTTTTCTATGTGTTGTATCTTCTCAGTGTTCCCACCACATTCAATCAAGCCGATACATTCATTGAGCGAAATTTCAGATCTGAACACGCTCTTATTCTCAACGACGTCGTCGAACTATCTTTGCCGCTTAACAAAGAGACCGCGCTTCTTCAGCGTGACGAGCATTGCGGGAGCAAATGTCTGTATTTGCGGACATCTGCTCCAGAGTCGGATTTCATTCCCGTTGTGGTAACTTCGCAGAGCAAAATCGGGGAAGTGGACGTCGCTCAATATAGCCGTGTGCTGTTGATAACCGACCGGACGTCTGCGGAGACGTGCATATCCGAACCCATCAAGACCTTTCAGAGCGGTTCTTCGGACGAAGAGTATGTGAGCGTTGAGCGCAATTTCGGCCATTACTTCCTGCCTGATTTTTGGCGCCTTTCCCGTCTTGGTAAGAATCTCGTGCTCTTTGAGGTCCCAAAGCAGTGTGCGGCTCGACTCCTAACCGTTAAGTGAATGCCGTAATGTAGTTCCTTCATGAGTAATGTCTCAGAATACTGCTATGTGCTAGAATTGCGCGCATGCCCCCACACCAGTCATAGCGTAGCGAAGCATTGTTTACCCTATTATATATTACGAGGAAACTATAATAATCACATGAGATATATCCGCATTACACACCGTACGGCTTCACAGAACAATAACGCTATGACTGGTGTGGGGGTATGACGCTTGAGAAAGTCTTGCGATGGATCGCGTTGGGAGGGATTTTTGCTCTCCCGTTCATCGTTTTTCTTATCTCCACATCACTCTTTTTCCCCTTTATTACGGGGAAGAACTTTGCCTTCCGGCTCATTATTGAGGTGATAACTGGCGCATGGCTCGCGCTCGCGCTCGTCAATTCCGCGTATCGTCCTCAAAGGCAATGGCTTTTGGGGGCATTTGCGATATTTGTCATACTAATCGCGCTTGCCGATGCCTTTGGAGTGTATCCGTTCAAGAGTTTTTGGAGTAACTATGAGCGCATGGATGGGTGGATAACACTCGCGCACCTTTTCCTTTACTTTGTTGTCTCGTCTTCGATGCTCTCCACGGAAAAATTGTGGCGCGCATTCTTGCAGGTGTCCCTTGCCGTTTCGGCAGTTGTTGGCGCGCATGCGCTCCTACAACTTCTCGGTGTGGCAAGTTTGAACCCGGGATTCTCTTCGGCGACTCGTCTAGACGCGACGTTTGGGAACCCCATCTACCTCGCGTCTTACATGCTATTTCACGTTTTTATCGCGGCGCTTCTCTTAGCACATTCAGGAAAAGAGCAATGGAACAGAACTGAGCGATATGTTGTCGGAGGAATCTTTACAGGAGCGGCTATTTTGGCACTTAGTGTCTTTGGTAAATCGGGTCTAGCTTTTTACGCATTTTTCACAGTGCTAGGCAGTATCGGGGGATCTCTGCTTTTTATGCGGAAGACGTATCTTCTTGCTTTCATTCTCACGCTCGATGCGGTCGTTCTCTTTCTCACAGGGACGCGGGGCGCGATACTGGGCCTCTCCGGCGGAGTCATGCTTGCGGCGTTTCTTTTCGCTCTGTCCGCGCGCGATTACCAAATGCGTGCGCGTCAAGCTGTCGCGGGAGCTGTTGTCATAGTCCTCGTTCTTGTCGGCGGACTGTATCTCGCAAGAGATCAGTCATGGGTGAAAGATGCGCCCGTTCTCGGTCGCATAGCTACGATATCAATCATGGAGTCAACGGCGCAAGCGCGTATCATGAACTGGGGCGTGGCCTGGCAAGGGGTGAAAGAAAGACCTGTTTTGGGATGGGGTCAGGAGAATTTTGCGATTGTATTCAATAAATACTATAACCCGCAAATGTATGGGCAGGAGCAGTGGTTTGATCGAGTGCATAACGTCGTATTCGACTGGCTTGTGGCGGGCGGAGTCCTAGGACTTCTCGCATATCTGTCGCTTTTCGTGTTTGCGCTCTGGTATATTTGGCGGCGCGATGCGGGTGAAAGATCCTTTACTGTTAGCGAAGGCAGTATTTTGACGGGCCTTCTCGCCGCCTACTTCTTTCATAATCTCTTTGTGTTCGACAATGTCATGAGCTATTTCCTCTTCGCCTCCGTGCTCGCATTTGTTTCGTTCCGCGCTGGAGAACATGCGAACAGACCTCGTCTCATTACGGCGGCGCTTTTCCCACTTCGTTCCCTGCCTTTTATTTCAGCGATCATTGCAGTTTCCGTGTTTGGGGTGGTGTGGTTTGCGAACACTAATCCGCTGGCATCGAACAAAGCGCTTTTGCAGGCGCTGGCTCCGCACTCGGAGGGTCTTCTTAAGAACCTCGATTACTTCGAGAAAGCGATTTCGTATAACACTCTGGGGAACCAGGAAGCTCGTGAACAGCTCGCGCAGGCCGCTATGCAAATTGCGCGCCGTGAAGAAGTTCCCATTGAAACGAAACAGAAATTTCTGGAAACCGCGGCGCGAGAGCTTACTCTTCAATCCGAAGCGTCTCCACTCGACCCGCGACCTCTGTTATTTCTCGGCGTTCTCTTGAATACCTACGGACTCTACACTGAAGCGGAGCCAATTCTGGCACGCGCGTACGCGCTCTCGCCCACCAAGCAGTCAATTATTCTCGAAGTTGCCGCGAATGCGATAGCGCGCGATGATATCGAAACAGCTTTGTCTTTCTATAAAGAGGCATATGAGTTAGCGCCCAATTTTACAGACGCACATATACTTTATGCGGCGGTCGCCATTCATGCGAAGCAGGACAAATTGGCCGAAGAACTTCTCACACCACTTATTGCTTCAGGTAACGTGATCAATGCGCGTATCGCTTCAGCATATGCTTCACGCGAGCGTTACGACAAAATCGTATCTATCTGGGAAGCTCATTTACAAAAGAATCCGGAAGATATTCAAGCGCGCTTCACGCTCGCCTCTGCATACTATGCGGCAGGGAACGCACAGCGGGCGATAGAACAGCTTGAGATCGCCGCGAGAGCAAATCCATCCTATAAGGAACAGACGGAAGCACTTATGCACGATATCAGGTCAGGCGCTCTGCGCATCGAGTAAACCACAGCAAGCGCGTAACGTGTTGCCGTACTACTATATTGTATTGTGAGTACCACTAATCGTGTGGCTCTCGAAAGGAAGGTCACCGAACACCGCCCTCTGGGCGATGTTTCAGTTTGTTGGCGGCGTAGAACGAGAGTGCGTAGATATGCTCCGTGGGTGGATGACCTGACGTGCGGAGAAAAGAGGTATTGAGTAAAGAGAGAGTAAGATATCGGAAATAGTAAACAAATTTCTATTTCCCAAAGTCTAGCCGACCGGCTAGGATATGGGATAATAAGAAGACATGGGAAAGATCGAAGAAAAAGCAAAGCAAAAAACGAAGAAGAATGCACACGTACAAGATGCAATTCTTCTATACTTTCGCACCGTAGGAGCAATGGCGGCCGTTATACTTTCACCTAATCCGACCATGTACAAACTCTTGCGTCAGATGGATCCTAATCCTTCAGGAAAGCGGAATGCCACGCATCGCATCAGAGAAGCTGCAAAACGCCTTGAGGCAGGTGGTCTCTTGAAGCGGGATCACAAAGGTCAATTTGTTCTCACCAGGAAAGGAGAACAGCGATCTGTCTTTTTAGAGAGCATGCAGAACATGCACATGATGAAACCGCACCATTGGGACGAGAAGTGGCGTATTGTTATTTTTGACGTGTGGGAGCGCAGGCGCGGGATACGTCAGCGACTGCGGGCGCTTCTTGAGAAGGCAGGGTTTGTGCGTCTGCAAGACAGCGTATGGGTGTATCCGTATCCATGCGAGGAATTTGTGGCATTTATACGCGCTGACCTACGGCTTGGTCCGGGCATGCTCTATATCATTGCAGAAGAGATAGAACATGACCGGCATTTGAAGGAACATTTCGGCATCCCAATATCATGACGGTCGGCTAGACTTTGGGAATCGTTTATTGTAGAGCGGGAGATTTTTCCGAAGCGAGGTAATGGGGATGAATAATGGCGCGTAGAATTTGAAGCGGCCTGTTTTATTCAAAGCGCAGAATTCACCGACAGCTTGGCTGTTAGTTTATTTCTTGATATCCTGCATCTCGTTTTTTTACCTTTATTTTTTTGCATGCAATTTTGTCTTTTAGTTATCCACACATGCGCGCATAAAAACATTTGTGCTTACATATGAATGCAATAATGAAAAAGTAAAACGCATCTTCGCATGTTCGTGCGCAAATGCGGGTCGAGTTAGTACAAAAATATTTCTATTTATATCTATGGCAAAGAAACGAAAGGTCGCAAAGAAGTCAGCTAAGAAGAGGAAGGCGACGAAGAAGAAGCGCCGCTAGTGTTTCTTCTCTCGCTTCTCGAGAGGCGAAAATCAAAACACCCCAAGGCACACCTCGGGGTGTTTTGCTTTCGTGGAAGCGGATAACAATTGGTGATAGGATGCCCTCCATACTATGTCTTTCTGGAAGAGGATTTTGGGAGATGAGAATACTGCGGCGCTTAAACGTGCCGAGTCTATTGTCGTGCCGACAAATACGCTGGAAGACGCTACGCAAGCACTCTCTGATGTCGAATTGAGGGCGAAGACAGATGAGTTCAAAGCTCGATTACAATCCGGAGAGACACTTAATGAGTTAGCGCCGGATGCATTCGCCGTTGTGCGCGAAGCGTCACGTCGGACGCTTGGCCAGCGCCATTTTGATGTCCAGCTCATTGGAGGGAAAATTCTTCACAATGGCGATATAGCCGAGATGCGGACAGGTGAAGGGAAGACGCTTGTCGCGACTCTTCCGGCATATTTGAACGCGCTCACAGGGAAAGGTGTCCATGTCGTAACGGTCAATGATTATCTCTCGCGGCGTGATGCCGTTTGGATGGGGCAGATCCATCACGCGCTCGGACTCTCTGTCGGAGTATTGAATCACGAATCTTCATATCTATACGACCCTGCGCACGTGTCTCCCGAAGTTCTGGTAGAAGAGGATACGGAGCGTGATAAGACGGGAGGATTTCGCGTGTTGCATGATTTTCTCCGGCCGTGCACGCGCGCAGAAAGTTATGCGGCTGATATCACGTACGGCACGAATAACGAGTTTGGTTTCGACTATCTACGCGACAACTTGGAATACGAACCTGAAAAGCTCCGTCAGCGCGGTTATCACTACGCCATTGTGGACGAAATAGACTCCATCTTGATAGACGAGGCGCGCACACCTCTTATTATCTCCGCGCCTGTCTCTGATGCGGAGAATCTCTATGAGCGTTTTGTCGCCATAGCGCGTACCCTTGAACGTGATACTGATTATGAAGTTGACGAGAAACGGAAAGCCATCTCGCTTACAGATGCAGGTATTGAAAAAGCCCAAGCCGCGCTCGGTATCGAGAATATTTACACTGATGCCGGTATCAAGTACGTTCATCATCTGGAAACTGCGGTGCGCGCCAAAGCGCTCTTTCAGCGTGACAAAGAGTACGTAGTAAAGAATGATGAAGTCATCATTGTTGACGAGTTTACTGGGCGTCTTCAGCCCGGGCGGCGCTGGAGCGACGGTCTTCACCAAGCCATAGAAGCGAAAGAGGGAGTGCGTATTCAGCAGGAATCTCGCACGTTTGCCTCCATCACGTTCCAAAATTATTTCCGTCTCTACGAGAAATTATCCGGCATGACAGGGACCG
>Ga0209211_10000816_pt1 | contig 61925 bp, 49 predicted proteins | sample RifGroA2_FD_183992 | JGI IMG/M metagenome (GOLD analysis project Ga0209211, IMG submission 183992) | Groundwater microbial communities from Rifle, Colorado, USA - Groundwater A2 (SPAdes) (version 2) | ecosystem: Environmental > Aquatic > Deep subsurface > Groundwater | place: Rifle, Colorado... | reverse complement strand
TTGGGATTTGAGACTTGGGTCTTGAGGTTTTGGGCTTTCATTTTTGAAAATCTTTGACTTTATAGACAGACACTAATTACACAATATTTTTAACAATTTGCAACAGTTCTTTATCTGAAATATCCGACTGCTCCGATTTATCGTAAATAGAGAGAAGGTAAATAGTTGTTTTTTCTACAAAAACATAAGTAATAATACGAGCACCACCACTTTTACCTTTGCCTTTAGAAGCTATAGAAATTCGAATTTTATAACAATTATGACTAAGCGACTTGCCAATTAATGGATTTTTTATAAGTTGTTCAATAAGTTCAGCAAATTCGCCTTTTAACGAATTATATTTTTTAACTAATCGTTTTAAATCGTGCTTAAACTTTGGTGTAGCTATTATTTCAAAGTTCATTTAGTAAATCTTTTGCAGAAATACCCTTTAATTGTCCTTTTTTAATAAGCTTTACTTCTTCTACAGCTTCGCTTATATCCTTCAATATCTGTTCCTTTCCTTGTTCTTTATCTTCAATTTTTTTTACAAAACCAAGACTTTTTACAAGTTCAATAAAAAAACTATATTTATTTTCGGGAATATATAAAGTAACTTGTTTCATATTAAACACAAAAATAATAATAATTATAAAAAAATAAAAATTTAATTACAAAAATATATTCACTTACAGATTCCGAAGAGCAAACTCCCGTGATGAGTCCAAACGAAATTAATGAAATTATTGAGCAAGAAGGTTTTGTACCGGTTGAAAGAAATTCTTTGTACGAAAAATGTCTGTAATTTGAAGTGAGCTAAAGCAACAAAGTAAAAAATATAATTACTCAATATTTTTAACAATTTGCAACATTTCTTTGTCTGAGATATCCGACTTCTCAGATTTATCTTAAATTGATAGCAAATATACTTCAAAAGGGAATAATTTGAGTTTTACCTTTTTGACTCCCCTCTCCAATTGGAGAGAGGAGTCATAAAGAATAAAAACTCATATTATGGCCTATCAAAGTATATCTTCACCCTAATCCCTTCCGAATGTGAAGTAAACTCAGGTGCGTACATACACTGAATACTGCTAATTCCGTTAGAAAAGTCACCTGCTAAAGTTGCTCTTACAGGATATTCAAAAACGTAAGTTCCTTTTGGCAAATAACTAAAAAAGAAATTTGTAGAGGCATCTTTCGTGCTTTCGTAATACCCTAATCCATCCTGCCATTTGTAAGTTGAAATAACACTAATTGGTTCAAAACCTGCAGCACGCATATCTTTCATGTGTACATATTGCATTTCGCGGTCAACACGTAGTTTAATTCGTACAATTACTTTGTCACCAACTTTAATGTCAGTTCCTTGTTTTACCTCATCCATTGACTTACCAGCCATTCCCATTTTTTCAATAAAAAGTTTTTTATTAAGTTTAAGAGGAGTTTCGTGTGGAGTAATTTTATCTAATTGCTCAAAATACTGCCAATACAAAGAACCCCAGCTTACACCTTCGTCTTTTTTAACTACAGTTACATTTCCCATTTCAGATTTTATATCAGAACCAGTCCACGAAGTTTTAATGTAACCGGTACCAGCTTCAGCTTTTTGGTCGGGCATATTCTTAGGATTAATTTTTATGCTACCAACAGTTATTTCAACATTTGGTTCTGTTGCAAGCCAGTCGGTGCCTCGTAACAAAAGAGCATAAATTGCTTCGGTTGTAGCTTTTGTTGTTTTCCAATCTTGTGTTTGCTTTTGTTTTAACAACCAAACTTTCATGTCATCAACAGCTTTTTGGTCTCCCGAAATTTCATCATAAGCTTCAATTAACAACGCTTGAGTTTCAATTGGAGCTTGCCACCAATAGTACCCGCCATCATTTTCTTTCCAGTACATTCCCATTTCTTCATTATTAAGAGAAAATTCTTTTAACGAAGCTAAAATTTTTGTTGGAATAGTGTTGTCCCCAGTGCGATGGAGTGCAAGAGCAATCATTCCTTGCATATATTTATTTTGTTCGAGCCAGTATTTTTGAGCTTGCCCACGGAAATAATTATAACCTTCTTTACAGTTCGACTGTATTTCAAGTTTATCTGTATAATAACTTCTCATATAAAGATATTGAATTTCAATATCTGACAAATGATTTTCAGCTAATTCTTTTGCTGTATAATGTTTTTTGAGCCATTCATAATCTTTTCTCATTTCATTATCGAGATAACGAATACCACGCTGAACCATATTCCATGCCTTATAATCGGTATTTACATTTATTACTCCAAGATGGTCGAGATGAGCAAAACCCGTAACAATGTGCTGTGTTATATAACGGTCATCGGGCATTCCCGGAAACCACATAAAACCACCATTAGAACACTGCAACTTTTCTAATTTGTTAAAAGCTGAATTAAGATTGTTCGACATATTATTTAAATCGAAAAGCAAACCGATTCTGTGTTTACGGGTTGTTTCATCTTTAGCATCAAGAACCCAAGGAGTTTCCTGCAAAAGCACATCTTTTAACTCCTGATTTTTTTCAAGATTTGACAACAAAGCTTTTGAATCGGGAGTGTTTTTCCATGAATCGAAAACAGCTTTAATTTTTGGCGATGAATTAGCAATATGCGAAGCTAATTTGTTTCCGTAGTAACGTGAAAAAACCTGTTCGGCACATTCGTAAGGGTATTCGATAATATAAGGCAATGCCTGAACAGCGTACCATGCGGGATTAGCTGTAAATTCCAATGTAACTTTTTGATGTTTTAAAGTGGAAGAAGAACCCGAATTCAATAATTTGGTAAACGAGAATTTTTTTGTGCTAATACCGCGAATTGGTAACGGCATAGATTCTGTTACTAACATTCTATTTGTTAAAACTGGAATTACATTTTCTTCACCATCGCTGAACTTACCTGCTTTTGCAACTATTTTACAAGTTAAGGCATCAACTCCTTCAGGAACATTTAATTCCCACGACAAATTTGTTGACTGTCCTTTTTTAACTGTAAAACTTAACACTGCACTTTTGTTTCCAAAAATATTATCTATTGGTTTATTTGTTATAGCATCGAATAAAAATAGTTGTGCTTCACCAATTGATTCATTTTCGCCCAAATTTGAAACTTTTGAAGTAACAATAATTTTATCATTTTCGCGTATAAACCTTGGCAAATTTGGCATTACCATTAATTCTTTTTGAGTTACTAATTCATTTGTTACGGTTCCAATTCTTAAATCTTTTGTATGAGCCAGACCTAACATTTTCCATTTTGTTAGTGCTTCCGGAACTTTAAAAGAAATTATTATTTCACCTTTTTCATTTGTTTTTAAATTTGGAAAGAAAAAAGCTGTTTCGTTAAAGTTTTTTCTTGCCTTAATATTAGAAAGATCACCTGCAGGTGGTGGTGGAGGTGGTCCTACTTCTAACCTATTTACAGAACCTGTTGAACCAGCAGGTAAATTAGTAACTTCAGCATTTTTATCACAAGCAACTTTAGAAACAGTAGTTAAATCGCGTGATTTATATGCTTCTTTTTCGTCAGCCATTGCCGGTGCATCTTTTGCAGATTGTTCATTTGCCATTAGCATATCTCCGCCTCTAATTCCATCATCTAAATAACCATAATAACTGTACCGTGTATAAAAATAATTTTGCAAACCAAACATATCTAAATAGTCGTAATAACGTGTAACATAATATGCAGGTTCGTTAAAATATACTTGTGCTAAAGCGGAATTTGCATTAGCAAATGACTGTCCCTGCGACCAATAAAGGTTTGTATATTCACCCGGATAAAGTGCTAAACTCCAGTTTTGAGGTCGGAATGCATCTAATGAAGCATCGTATAAAGTTGCAACCATTTCGGCAGCTACTTTATCTCCTTTTTTACCTTTTACAAGAATTTTCCACTCTTCCTGTTCGCCCGGATAAAGTTTATTTCTGAATGATTCGAAACTAATATCAAGTTCTTTGTTTGAATAGGGAACTGTTACAAGGTCATAATAATTGTTTGAACGATTATTGATTACAGATGTAAAATGTACAGAAAAATTTCCCCGTTGTTCTTCGGCAACAGGAATTTCGATTAACTTTTGCTCGTTGTTTAAAGTAATCCATTCGCTTTTTACAATTTTACCTTTATGTTCAATTTCGTAAAGAATTTTGGAATTTAACTCAGACGAGCCAATTAAAAATTTTGCTTTTTCTCCCGGTTCACAATTGTTTTTTATTGAAGTAAACCAACCATTAGCATAATAAGGCATTTTGTTAGAAATTGGATTATACAGAACCAAATAATCCTGATATTTAACATCTTCGCCAAAATTATCTTTCGAATTAATTTCTACATAATAATAGCCCTGTTCCCAACCTTTTATATCGTCCAATTTTATTTTTTTGGAAATTTTTGAGTTAAAATCAGACTCAAAAACTTTCTTACTTTTTTGCCAGTTAACAGGGTTTTCTTCGTTTTTATATGGAAATTGAGGAAATAGTTTGTTAAATTCTGTTTCCGACATTTTATAAACATCGGGTAATGACCAACCTCTTGTTTGATACACTTTTGATGGCTGGTTTAATTTGTATATTGTTATTTTACCTGATGCCTGAACATCATTTCCATTCAAATTTCTTGCATTAATTTCGATATTCTCAGTTTCTGAAATATTCACATTTCCATACCAGTTAGTTCCTAAAACAAGCGATTTATAACCTACATTTATTGAAGTAGAAGTGCTTCTTGTTTCTCCATTAATATCAGTAACATCGGCTGAAATTGAATACGTAAAAGCAGGCGAATATTTTGCATCAATATTCAAGTCGGGTTTTGCTTCAAACTCAATATTAAATTTTCCATCAGCATCGGTAGTAGTTGTTCCATAAGTCATAACAGTTTCGGAACCTAATGTTGGGAACGACCACCAATACCACCAGCGATATGGAAAATAAGTTTTTCGACTAACCCGGTAGCTAACAGTTGCATTATCAATCGAAGAGCCAGCATAAGCTTTTGCCTGTCCCGATAATTTTACTTTGTTATTTAATTTGTACGTTTCTTTTAAGGTATCAAATGCAACTTCAAATTTCGGGCGTTTATATTCTTCAACCGAAAAATATTGAGTACCATAACCACCGGCAGAAATACTCATCTGACCGTTTAAAGTTCCTGTTGGCAAAGTAAAAGTTCCTTGAATACTTCCGTATTCATTTGATGTTAACTTCAAATCAGAAACTTTCTGATAATTTACATCATACAATGTTACAGTAGTTGTAAAATTTGGAATTATTTTGTTTGTTGTTCCATCAGTATTTATTACAATTCCCTTAAAATATAGAGTTTGTCCGGGACGATATATTGAGCGGTCGGTAAAAAAGAAAATCCGAGGAGTAATTTTTTGGTCATACCCATAATATCTGTATTGATAAAATGATTCGTCGGTTACTAATCTATCATTACCTTTTGTTAATTCAACAAAAAAGTAGCGATAATCTTTTGGAGCTGGAACCGAAAATTTCCCATTTGCATCGGTAATAAATGATGATGATTTATAATAATCGTAAGCTTGTAAAATATAACTATAATCTTCTTTCCATAACTGTGCATTTACATTTTGTTCGGGAGCACCGGTCTGACGATTTAAAATAATGAAATCCATTTTCTCATTATTAAATCTACGACTTAAATACGAAAGATTTGTAACATTAAAATATGCATAACCATATTCGTTTTTATCCCATTTAAAATCTTTTCTGTTACTTGCAATAACAAAGTACTGACCAATAGGCATTGATGGCATTGCAAATTCAGTTGAATAATCCTGATAATCGGCACTATCGGGAACTCCAACAGAAAAAGTTTTTACCGGAATTTTTTTAATATAATACGAAACTAATGTGCTGTCATATATATTTCTTGTTTTTTTTCTGTCGGTTAACCAGTCAATTCTAACAATTCGAAAATAAAGACTGTCAATATTTTTATAATTTAAACGGGCAAGAATAGCTTTATCGGGCGATTGATTTTTTTCAACAACAAAATCGAACGATTTAACAAGAATTTTATTCTTTAATGCTAGGCAATTTACAGCACCTTCGGTATTTGGATATTTTTTTATTCCCTCTTCGGCTATCGAAAATGATTTTTTTATATATTCTTTGTATTTTGTGTTAACATTTGGCTGATATGTTACTCCTTGCTGATAATAAAGTTCGCCAATATTCCAGATTATATCTGCACAAACCGAATCAGCTTCAAATTTTTCTTTCAAATTAAGTAAAGAAATAGTATATAATGAATCTTTTTGCGATATTACTGAGTTATTGTAAATAAATTTTAAGCGTTTTAAATCGGCATCAACCAAAGCATATTTTTTGTTGTCGTTATTATGAAAATCTAATAATTTTTGAAATGTTATTAATGCCTGAAATTTTAATGATAAACTGTCTTTGCATTGAATTTTATAATTTATAAAATCTTTTTCGTTTAAAAATAAATTTTCGTCGGTTAAATTAAATTCATAGGAAGGTCGGGTAATTCCGGCTTCGGAATTCATATAAAAATCAATAGCTCTATTTGCAAGAAAATCGAAAAGTGTTGGTCTGTATTTTCTGGCATTTGGATACAAAACTAAAATATCATCGTAAAGACCTAAATCAGTTCTTTGCAAACTGTCAATATTTTCGAGCGAGAGCTTATAATATTTTATACTTTCTTCGATTAATTTTTTTGCATCCCAAGTAGCTATATCATCGGGGCGAAATGCTCCTGTATTTGTTCTTTGATAAATAACATATCTGTTTTGCGAATAATATTGCCAGAAAAAATCGCCAAGTATTGAATGTAAAACCGGCTTTAATGGAAATTTTGCACTATCGGCTTCGGCTTTAAGTTTTAGAATACTGTTTACAGTTCCGTTTTCGTCGGTTTGTAAAGCATATTTTGTTTTATGTAATAATGCTTTTACTATTTGAGCATAGTTATTTTCTTTTTTTGCTCTTGTATAAATTTGCTCAACCATTTCGAGAGCAGATTGCGGCAAACCTTTACTTTCAAAATCGGCTACCTGTTTCCAGGCATCTAAATATGAATCGCCTTTTTTAAAAACTATTGGTTCTTTACTTACATGTAAATTTGAAATTACAATTGCCGAAGCAGTTGCAAATACAGCAAGAAACAACATTACTGTAAAAAAACTCTTTGATTTTGTTGACATATTTTTAATAGTTTAAGTTTTAAAATTAAAAAAAATCAAAACATCTGATGCAAGATAATTAAAATTCCACAAAATATTTTAATAAAATTCCAGATTCCAAAAATCAAATGACAAATAAATTACAATTATCAAAAAAATAACAAATCACAAAATACTATAAACAAATTATTTAAAATACGAATTAATGAATTATTTTATTTGACCAAAGCTCTTCTAAAAAATATTTCCAAGGCATAATTGTAATATTTTCAATTTGACGAGGATATGGGTCGTTACTGATTAATATTAAATTCTTTGTATTAAATTCTTCCGCAAACTGATATAATCCTTTTAAGTGTCTGGGTTGGGCTAAGTCAGTTGATTTTACTTCAATTGCAACTTCAGCATCACCCAGAATAAAATCCACCTCAATTTGCGTAGCGGTTCTCCAATATGAAATTTTGTAATTCAAATCGGAATAAAAACTATGTGCATAAATTTCTAAATAAATAAAATGTTCAAAAGTTTTTCCAAATGCTTCGCTTCCTAAATTTATTTTTGTTCTTTTTAATAAATAGTTTGCAATCCCAATATCAAAAAAGTAAAATTTTGGTGTCATTATAACTCTTCTTTTTGCTTTTTTCTGATAAGATGGTAAAAACCGTCCAGTTAACGTATCTTCTAAAATTTGAAAATATTCTTTTACAGTTGGAGAACTCACACCACAATCGGTAGCAATATTAGAAAAATTAACAATTTCACCATTTGAAAAAGCTGCCATTTCTAAGAATTTAGTAAAAGAACTTATGTTTCTGATTTTAGCTTCGGCAATAATTTCATCTTTTAAATAACCGCCTAAATATGCCGAAAGTAACTTTTCGGGTTTGGCTGATAAATAATGTCTTGGCAAAAGACCATAATTTAATGCTTTTAAAAGATCAAAATCGTTTATTTCTGGATAAACCAACGGATATAATTCATACCTGATTGCTCTGCCACCCAATAGATTATACCCCTTTCTTAAAATATTTCTTGGACTCGAACCACTTAAAATAAATCTGATATTTTTATTTACTATCAACCACTGTATCTCGTTTAACAACTCTGGAATTCGTTGAATTTCATCGATTATTACCGGTTGTTGAAAATTTGTTTTTTCGATAATTTCCCGTAATAAAGATGGGTTAATTTGAAACCGCATAAATTCGTTGTTTAACAACAAATCAAAATATAACGAATTTGGAAACAAATATTTTAATAAAGTGCTTTTGCCGGTTTGTCGGGCACCCCATAAAAAGGCAGATTCATTATTTAATCCCTCAAATTTTTGTTTACGAATATACATGATAATTTAAAGTAATGGTTTAAAAATACAATGCAAATTTAAAGTAAAGATTTGAATTAACAAATTTATTTCATTTTATTGCTCGACTAAATAAAAAAAAAAGCGTAAGGTGCAAGTATAATTCCATAAAAATTATCTGATAAATTTATCCAAAATTATGAAACAGGCAAAATTTACTGAAATATTTAACGGAAAACAGGATAAATTAATATATTTGTATTTTAAAATAAACGATTATAAATACATACAAACATTTAATAACGGATAAGTTGGATTTATAAACTTGTTACCAACAAGCCTTACAAAAAGACAGCTACAGAATGAAACTTGACAGTAAAACATATTTTGACAGAGAAGAAGAACTAATCGGAATGACCGCTGACCACACCAGCCAACCTAATAAAGTTTTATTTTTTACTGACTCACATTTTTTGTTTTTTAACTGCCGTACCACATTGCACACATTGTTAAGCCCCACAAAACGACCCTCAAACCAAAGCTTGCCAAAGAGTGCAATTTTGCCAACGCTTTTTAATACATTTGCAATTTATAATTAATTGTATTTAGATGGATAAAATAATACCTTTTTTAGAAGAACAAGTTGGAGGCATTTGTTACAGGTCATACAAGTATTGCGTTGATGAAAGAGAAGTTCCATCTGTAAATTACGAGGACAACAAATTGTATACATTGCAACGTGACAGATATGGAGAAACCGACACGAGTTTAAAATCAACAAAAGATATTTATAGGACTGCAAAACAAATAGAGGGCAGCAATCCTTTATTTCGTTATTTTCTCGATGGTTCACGCAGAATCTACAAAATTGATGATATTGAATTAGGAAGGAAAATATTTCCAATTATAGGTGGGCAAATCGGAGTTGCATGTTGTGAAAGACAAAGTCCATCAACTTTTAAAAAAGCAATTTTAGAGCACAACCTTGTAATGTCACTTCCAAGTGAAGCAGATAAAGATGGAAAAAATTCTGAACAGTTTTTTAATGCAATAACCCAAAAGATAAATAATCTTTCAAAACTACTACAATACAATTTAAAGTTTTCAAAAATACTTACTTATTCTTCAAAAGAACTTGCTCCTGGAGAAAAGTTTGAGAATAAAGGTATTGCAAAAATTCAGGATGAAATGACTGAATGTGAAAAGAAAATTGTAGCAGAACTGGTAAAGAAAAATTTATTGAATCAGGATAACTATTTATTGAAAGATGGTTCTCTTCAATACAAACCTATGAAATCCGGCGATTTTCGAGAACTTTCAAAAATCAAATCAAATTATCGGTGTGTTATAGGGCTTTCAAAACATTTTAATCCTGAACTTTCAAAAGATAAAAGTGGGAAAAGTAATGCTACGAAAATAGCTAAGTTACCTTTGTATCATCGAACACCTGCTTTTATGTATCAAACAGATATTGTTTCAACTGAAGTTCATTTTTGTATATGGTATTTGCGTATCAGGGATGTGAAATATACTGAAAGTCCATTTGCAGGAGTAGTAAAAATTGAAAAAGTTTTAGTAACTGATGATGAAATTGAAAATGGTTTGAGCAGTGATGAGATTGATTTAATCAGTGCAAATATTATAAACGAAAGAAGTCCTGTAGCATATGGCACAGACACTCGTTGGGCAAATCATCTTTATCCGATTTATTTAACGGAAAAGTATGTGAAAAGTCAATACATAAGTGATTTACATTTCTTAAATTTATTTTAAATGAAAAATATCGGAAAAATTGTTGCAACAGAAAAAATGCCGACAACGGTTGACGAGTTCTATTTTTGGACGGACAAAGTAAGAATCATTAAACCATTTGATGTTGTCAAGGTAGACCACATACCTCCAAGTGGCTCAAATAAAAATTCCATAACCTTTGGTGTAGTAGAAGAAATTTCTCACTTCACTGATTCACCAAGTTTTTTGGCAGGATATATTTCAAGTGATTTCGGAGATGTTGATCATAAACCGAATACTGAAAGAATAGGAATGAATTATGTGAAAGCAAAAGTAGTCGGCAACACAGAAGGAATTTTCACTCCCGTTCTTGATGGACACTTAGTTTCATTAGCAGGCGAAGAAGATGTAAAGAAAGCATTGGGACTTGATGAAATTAAAAACAAACTTCCGTGCGGATACATTGATATGTATGAGCCACCAGACAACATTAGAATCCCTGTTCATTTTAATTCTCATTTTTTAATTGGACCAGAAGGTGCACATTTAAACATTTCAGGAATATCCGGACTTGCTGCAAAAACATCTTACGCAATGTTTTTACTTAAAGCAATTCAATGCCAATTTTTACAGAATAAAAAAGAAAATGAATCTGTAGCATTCGTAATCTTGAATGTTAAAGGAAAGGATTTAGTAGCTATTGATGAACCAAATAAAGATTTAGAAAATCGAGACAAAGATATTTATGAAATGCTTGGACTTGAGCCGAAACCATTTACAAATGTAAAATATTTTTATCCATACAACAAAGACTTTCCGACTACATATGCTTTAAAAGATGATGTTAAAAGCCAGATGAAACAAGGCAAAGCTTTTCAGTTCAAATATATTTTTGAGGAAGACAAAGACAGTATTGATTTACTTTTTTCTAATGTTGACGACCCAACTCAAACAATGGAATCTATTGTAAATTATATTTCAACAGGTCAAGGCAAATTTGACGGTTTAACAAATTGGAACGAATTACTTACTGAAATTTATGAACACACAAAAAAAGGCGATACTGGAAAAGACAAAGAAATTACAATTTCAAGTTGGGGAAAATTTTATCGTTTATTCAGAAAAACGCTTGATAAGAGTGCCATTTTTGCAAGCAGGTTGGGTGATGGTGAAGTTCGTCTACAAGAACAAATAAAAAATATTCAGAAAAATGATATTTATGTAATTGATGTTGCAAAATTAGACGAAGAAACACAGGGCTTTGTTTTTGGTGATGTAATGCGTGCTGTATATGATTTGAAATTGGGTCAAATCGAAAGAAAGGAAAGTGAAATCCCAAGTAAGATAATTATATTTATTGATGAACTCAATAAATACGCTTCTAAAGAAGTACCCAAAAGCTCTCCAATTCTTAGACAAATACTTGACATTACTGAACGAGGTTGCTCTCTTGGAATTATTTTATTTGGAGCGGAGCAATTCCGCAGCGATATTCACGACCGTGTAAAAGGAAATTGTTCTTCGTATGCTTACGGAAGAACAAACGCAATTGAAGTTTCAAAAGGCGACTATCAATATGTTCCGCCAGTTTATAAATTTAATTTGAAAAATATTTTGGGCGTTTCCCTGTCGGGTCGGGCTTTCCGCTACAATCTTTTTGTTCAGCCCACAATGCCAATTCAACAAAAAGGATTTTCGCTTCAATCCCTAACGCAAAATTCCATTCCATTTGCAGCATAAAATGAAAGAAGGAATTTACATACATAAAAAAGAAGTTGATTGGTCATTGTTACACTATGGTCTTAATATTCCTGTTGCGTTACAAGTGATGTTTTATGAAAGCATTAAAGAATATTTGAAAAAAGGAGATGCGAAAAAAATAAAAATTGTTTTGGAAAATCAGGAATATTTTGCAACACTCACAAATATTTATTTCAACCAATCAAAATACCCGAATCATAAAGAATTACTACAAATAAGATATACTGAAAATTCACCTATTGCTAAAAAATTACAAGCGATATTTTCTGAAAGTTATAAATATCTTGTAGAAGAAAAGAATAAATTAGTAAATAAACGCATTCCGATTAAACTTCCAACAGATATCAAAGAGTATGTTGTCCTTTATACAACTCAGTTTCAGGATACCTTTTATCTTGAATGTATTACATTAAACGAAAACCAAAGCTTCAATAAATCTATAGAAAAAATTTCCGAAGAAGAATTTGAATTGACAACAAATTATAACAGGATTGATTTAACTGCTACCATTGCTGAAAAAATACAACTAATAAAAATCAGAAAACTTGACCGTTCAATTTGTGATAACTTGAAAACACTTTATGATTATCGTTGTCAAATAACTGGTGATAAGTTCGGGGAAAAATACAAAAGTGAAGTTTCAGAAGCACATCACATAGAATATTTCACAAAATCAATGAATAACGATTCCGAAAACATAATTATTGTCAGTCCTAATTTTCACCGTCTGATTCATAAAACAAATCCTGTATTTGACAGGAACGAATTGACTTTTATTTTTCAGAATGGTGTTAAAGAAAAATTGAAACTCAATTACCACTTATAAGTTATGGATAAAAAATTATTCAATTACCAACTAAATGACATTGGAAGTTTAAATAAAATTCTTTCATCTTTTGACAATTCAGTTGTCGTTAAAATATCAATTGAAACTGGTGAATATTTTTACTTTGAGAACCAATCGTATTTAGGCTCAGAATTAGGATATGAAAATCTGCAATTAGCTGGTTTGAAATTTTGGAATATTTATACTTGCATAAATAAACCTTTTAAAGATTGCATTGAAGCAAAGTTAAGTTCTGATTACGCAAAAATTCGCTTTCAAATTTGGTTGGAGGAAATGAGTTACAAATATAAGTTGCAAGTTAATCCTATGATTGAAGAAAATCTAAAAGAGGTAAGCAGAGTTTTGGAATATGCTCCAAACAAAAAATAAATTACCATCAATTGGTTTAATGAAATTAGCCACTTACCATAAACTTCTTGGCGATAAAGTAGTTTTTTACAAAGGAGAATTGAATGAGTTTGTTATTGAGCGATCTGTTGACTCATGTATAAAAAAAATGTCAAAAATTGATAACTCGATTAACTGGAAAGCTAAATATTTTAAAATATATGAGTATATAAAAAAACGTCACGCATCCTCAATTGAGGAACTTGAAATAAACGACTCTAAATATGAAATTCTACTTTTAAATGCCTTGAAATACTATAAAGATTACTATTGGAAAAAAGAATTCAGAAATGATCATCATTGGGATAGGGTTTATATTACAACTTTATTTACTTTTCATTGGGGAATTACTATTAAAACAATAGAGTTTGTAAAACAACTTGTAAAATCAGAAAATGACATTTGGGTAGGAGGTGTTATGGCTTCAGTAATTCCTAAAGAAATTAAACAAATTACAGGACTTAAAAATATTCATGTTGGGTTACTTAATAAATCTGGTATTTTAGATAAGAATAATATAATAGTCGATAACCTTCCCTTGGATTATTCAATACTTGATGAAATAGATTATAAATATCCTGAAAACAATGCGTATTATGGTTATACGACTAGAGGTTGTGTTAGAAAATGTGAATTTTGTGCAGTTCCAATAATTGAACCTAAGTTTAATAAATATGTCCCATTGACCGAAAAAATTACTGGTGTAACTAAAAAATACGGTGAAAAGAGGAATCTACTTTTGTTAGACAATAATGTATTAGCTTCGCCACGTTTTCATGACATAATAGCGGAAATTAAGAAGAATGGTTTTGACAAAAAGCAAAAGTTTCATGAATCAAATCAATTAAAAATTGCAGTTAGTAATCTTAGAAAAAACCTAAACGAAAAAGCATACATAAATAAAGCAGTAACAATTTTTAATGAATTACTTGAAAAAATAAATAGTAAACAAGAAATATACAATTTGTTATCCGAGAATAATCTGTTAAAGCCACAAACTGCTATAAAAAAGAAAATTCTTGATGTTTTTCCGATTATTAATCCACTATATGAAAAGTATAGAAATAAAATACCAAAACAGCGATACGTAGATTTTAATCAGGGAGTTGATGCACGCTTACTAACAGAGGAAAAGGCAAGACTATTAAGTCAAATACCTATTAGGCCGCTTAGAATAGCTTTTGACAGTATGAAATATGAAGAAGAATATTTAAGTGCAATTTTTCGAGCTAAAAAATATGGAATAAAACATTTCTCAAATTACTTACTTTATAATTTCGAGGATAAACCAGTAGAACTTTATCAGCGGTTAAGAATAAATGTTGAATTAAGCGATGAATATAAAATTAATATTTATTCTTTCCCGATGAAATTTCATCCAATTTTCGGGGATTATCATTTGAATAGAGACTTTTTAGGCGAACATTGGAATAGGAAATTTATAAGAGCAGTTCAAGTAATATTAAATGCTACAAAAGGAAAAATCGGTACAGGTAAAAGTTTTTTTTATAAAGCATTTGGACATAATGATGAAGAATTTCACAAACTCTTGTATATGCCTGAGACGTATTTACTTTTCAGATTCTTTTTTGAAAAAGAAGGTCTTGCTCAAGATTGGTGGAATAGTTTCAAATCATTGACTGAAAAAGAAATGAAATTAGCCAAAGGAATAATTGAAAAGAATGATTTCAAGAGAATTGACAAGCTAACTAAAAATATAAAAATTATTAATTTATTGAAACATTATACAATTTCAAGAGAACAAATTTCTGATTCTAAATCTAAATTATCTAAGTTGAAAATAAAGTTTGATAAATTAGAAAAGGCTGAAAAATATGGTGTTTTTGAATCTATTGAATGTTTTTGACATGAAACTTTTCAACCCACAAGCATACACATTTGCAAGCCCACACGAGCCACTCCTATTACCAAAGCTTGCAAAAGAGTATGCTTCTGCCAGCCCAAATAAAAAACAAAAAATCCTACGTTCTTAAAAATAAAACTTTGCAAACGCACAACCTAACAAATAACATACAACTTGACAAATGACTTACAATTTGAAACAGCTAAGGTACTTGACCACAATGACAAAAAAAGGACAGTTGGTAACACACGGTTAAAATTTAGCAGGCTGTTATGGGCAACTTGACACGAATAACAAAATTCAGGCATCTTAGCGATTTGATACTTTCTACGATTAAAAGCCCATCCATTCCAAGTTTTACCTGTTAGTCAGAATGTGTGATGACTGAATAGCTATTTTATTTTGCGCTTTTACCAAAATTTTGTACTTTTACATAAAAAATCAATTTATATGGATTTACAGACACGAAAACTAAATTTCATACAAGAGTTCCTTCGGCATGCTAATGATAGCATTATAGAAAAATTTGAAAAAATGCTTCTGCAGGAAAGAAAGAAGATTGTAGAAAAAGAGATTTATCCCATGACTCTTGCTCAATATGAACAACGAATTGACAATGCTATTGATGATTATAAAAACAATAGAGTTACAACCGCAAAGGAGTTAAAAAAAGAAATTTCTACATGGAAATAACGGTGTTGTGGTCTGACTCAGCTATCTCAGATCTTCAAGACATACATGATTATTATTTGGCAAAAGCTAGTTTAAAAGTTGCTAATAAAATAGTAACTTATATTGTTGACAAATCTCTGTTGCTTTCCAAAAACCCACGAATCGGACAAACTGAAACCCTTTTAAAACATAAGAAAGAAGAAATCAGATATTTAGTCGAAGGAAATTACAAAATAGTATATGTAATTGAAGGACAAATTGTGTTCATTGCAACAATATTCGATTGCAGACAAGACCCTAACAAACTTGCAAAGAAAAAGATTTAAAACGCAATTGCCTAACACAATCTACAAAAAACAACGAGCTTAATGTGCATTCGATATCGGATTTGACAATTATAATAATAAATAAACTTTATAGCGGTTTAACTGAGACGAACTTGCTCAATGCTTCTAATTATGGTTGTAACAGATAAAGATACCGTATCGGTATTAATTAAAATATTTATTCCTGATAACTATTCTTTATTTAATTTTGTATATTTGCTTTATGAATTTAGATAGCAATAAAATAGAAACTATTAATCAATACTTTAAAACACGACCAGTGTTAAAAGCATATCTTTTTGGTTCGTATGTGCGAAACGAAGCTGATAACCTTAGTGATATTGATATTCTTGTAGATTTGGATTATTCACAAAAAATAGGATTACTATTTATTCAAATGAAGGTTGACCTCGAAAAACTTTTAAATAATAAAGTGGATTTAGTGTCATCAAATGGTTTATCTAAATATATAAAAACATTGGTTGATAAAGAAAAACAACTAATATATGCGAGGTAAATTAGGCGACAAAGTCAGACTACAACATATACTTGAAGCAATTATTGAAATAGAAAAATATTTGCAGAATACTGACTTTCCTGATTTTATGGAAAATTCAATGATGAGATTTGCAAGTATTAAACAAATGGAAATTATTGGAGAGGCAAGTAATCATATTTCCGATGAAACAAAATCAAAGTTTTCGCAAATTGAATGGACTCAAATAGTTGGTATGCGAAATATTTTCGTACACGAATATTTTGGTGTTGATTCTACCTTGATTTGGGAAATAATCAAAAATGATTTACCCGATTTGAAAAATAAAGTTGTTGAAATATTGAAAGCAATTGAATGATATTGCTGCAAATTTGAAACTTCGGAACATTAAACAACAAAACGATATAATTGATAACACCACCTACAAACCAAGTGGGCTGGCGAAACAATATGATAAACATTATAGCTGTTTGATACGAATTTCAAACAATTGCTCGTTGTTTCGTAGTTCAACTCGTTACCATTAATGTGTAAAAAAATATTGAAAAACATTTGGAATATTTACAAATAGTATATACCTTTGTGGAATACCAAATTTTTATAATAAATGAAAACACTTTCTTTAAAATTAGACGACACAATTTTCAATGAAACTGAAATAGTTGTTCATAGACTTAAAAAACCTCGTAATCGTTATATAAACGAAGCTTTGCTTTTTTACAACCGACTTCAGAAAAAAAGAATTTTATCAAAAAAGCTTGAATTTGAATCAAAACTTGTTCAGGAAGAATCAATGAAATTTCTTGCCGAATTTGAAAGTTTTGACGAGTATGACAATTAAACAATTTGAAATTTGGGTTGCAAATCTTGACCCAAGACAAGGAACCGAAACTGGAAAAATTAGACCTATACTAATTGTCCAAACAGATTTATTAAATAAAACTCATCCTTCGACTTTGATTTGCCCAATAACAACAAACGTTCAACCCAAAAGCGAAGTATTACGAGTTCATTTAAAAAAAGGACAAGCAAGAGTTAAAGAAGATTGCGACATAATGATTGACCAAATTCGGGCAATAGACAACCGCAGACTTATTAAAAAAGTCGGTGAGCTTCCTAATGACCTTAGCGAGAAAGTGAAAGAAAATATATCTATCATTTTTGACATATAATAAAGCTCTTTTTGCTGGTAAACTTTTGATGAATATTAATATTTAATCGAAGGAAATTACAAAATAGTATATGTAATTGAAGGACAAATTGTGTTCATTGCAACAATATTCGATTGCAGACAAGACTCTAACAAACTTGCAAAGAAAAAGATTTGTAACTATTCAGCAGCCATAAAAGTTGTCACGCAAAGTCGCAAGGTACGCAAAGAAAAAATCTCGTACCGAAGCTTCAGTATTTATCAGATAAAAATGATGAATAATGAGAAGTTTACATCTCTCGAATAATAAATCTGCTGTAAGCACGCAATGAAAAAAATCGTGACTGCTCAGCAGCCAATGAAAGAAGATTAAGATTAAAAAACGAACCATGCCAAATGTTCAATTTACAATGAGCAAATAAAAAAAGTAAAAATGATAAAAGAAGAAAGAAAGTTTGATATTGAAGATCGTTTAATTGATTTTGCAGTTATGATAGCAGAGATTGTAGAAACCCTGCCGAACTCAAAAGCTGCTAATCATATTGGTGGGCAAATGATCAGAAGCGGATGTTCTCTTGCTTTGAATTATGGCGAAGCGCAAGAGACAGAATCCAGAAAGGGCTTTATTCATAAAATGGGAATCTGTAGAAAAGAACTTCGCGAAACAAAAGTTATTTTAAAAATTATTATCAGAAAACCATATAAAGAAGTTTTAAGTAAATCAGAAAGGGCATTTAAAGAATGTTTGGAACTTCTTGCTATCTTTTCAAAAAGTATTGAAACTGCCAGAAAGAATCTCGATCGCAGCAAAAGTCCGGTTGACAATTAAGCGAGTCCGTTAGATTACGAACGATGACTTGAACATTGTTAGTTGTTCGTTTGGCATTGAACATTTTTTATGGTTTCTTATCATTAGGCGAATAAAAAATGTAATATATTTACTGCTGAGTAGTAACAAAGATTTAAATACACTTTTGCTTAACACCAATTATAATCAATAATTTGCAAATAAATACATTGCACGTTATAATAACATTACACCTTATCCCCCTCTTCAATTCTTTTTAAATGGCAAAATGCCAGTTCGTTAGTTTTTTCGTCTCTTAAATGCAAACCGTTACCTTCACAATATTTAAAAGATTCGCAGTCGGCACATATTCCAATTTTTGTCCAGCTTCTATCGCGGTATTTTTGATAACGGTTATTCCAGACATCAACAAAATCGTCATTGTAAATATTTCCCTGAATAAAATTATTACGCAAACTTGGACAAGCCGAAATAGAACCATCAATTAAAACAGAAGCAGTATTTATTCCTGCACCGCAAATAAAAAAATTATCGCGTACATCACCTTCATATTCTCCAAGAAAACCCTCGCAACCATAATTTAGTTTTATTTTATTTTCGATTCGTATTTGCTTAATAAAATCGAAAAGCTCTTTAAACTGTTTTGCCGATAATTGAAGTTGCTCGTTGTTTTTTGCTCTGCCAGTAGGGAAAATTGTAAAAATTCGCCATTCTTTTATTCCTATTGAAATTAAAAGTTCTTTAAATGTATTTAATTCCGAAAAGTTTTTTTTATTGACGCATGTTACAACATCATACTTTAAATTTTGAGTATTTGCTAATAATTTTGCAGCTTCGTATGCAGATTTAAAACTTTTATTATTATTTCTTAACCAGTTATGCGATTCTTCGAAACCATCTAAACTAACTGTTATTGAAGATAACCCAGAATTTATTAAAGAACTAAATCGTTCTTTTGTAAGTAACAAACCATTTGTTACTAATCCCCACGGATACCCTCTTTTATATAATTCCATTCCGCATTTTTCAATATCTTTTCTAACTAATGGCTCGCCACCAGTTATTACAATCATTGTTTTATTTGGATTTATTGTGGGAGTTAGTTTATCAATTACACCAATAAAATCTTCGAAAGGCATATCTTTTACATCAGAACTTTTGGTGCAATCGCTACCGCAGTGTAGGCAATTCAAATTACATTTTAAAGTACATTCCCAAAACAAATAATTTAATACGTGTAACTTAGCTTGGTTTTTTTTATATTTTCTGAAAAGTTCTAAGGCAATTTTCTTTTTAAAACCTACTCTCATTTAGGATTAAGGAATTAGGATTTAGGAATTAGGATTTAGAGTTATGATTTAAGATTGAGGAGTTGAAATTTAATTTTTAGATTCGAGTTTAACTGAAATTCTTCGATTTTTATCGGGAGTAATAAATAGTATTGTGTCTTTATTAAAATAATGTCCGTTATTTTTTTTATCATCGTCAATAAATTTAATATTCATTCTATCAACAGAATATGGGACTTCTTTATTTAAAGTAAAATTTCCAATTGAATCAGTAAATGTAGTATCGTAACCTGAAACAACTTTTATTTTATTTATTGGCTCGTTGTTACGAGATAAAACAATTCCTTTAATTTCGTAGTATCTTACTGGTACTCCGTATTGTGCAGCACATTGGTTAGTTACCATTGAAAACCCCAATATTGAAAGCACAACTGTAATTTGTTTATTTAATAATTTTAAAATAAAATTTTTCATTTATTTGTGATTTGTTAATTTATTATATTTCAATTTTGTTTTTTTATCTTTTACAATAGTTTTTTTAAATAGATTACTCACATTTTTAATTTTATAGTTCGACGAGCTCACTACAAGTTTTTCAATGTGTTCGTAAGATCGCTTCGCTAAGTTCTTCGCTAATCACTCAGAATGACAAAAGGACTAAACACTCAGAATGACAGTAATTTGCCTCAATCTTATCAATCTTTCGGCATTTTTCATAAACATTAAAAAGAAGTTTACACTTTTTTTATAAAAAGCACCGTAGGTGCTTACTGTTTATAGCAAAAATTAAAAAAATAACATTTAGCTACGTAGTAGCGACCTGTTAAAATATCATTGTTTTACAGGACGTTCCTACGGAACTTAATACATGATGTGCATTCTTTATCTATAAACAGTTCATCCCTACGGGATTTATTCACAAAGAAAAAGTGTAAACCTTGAAATGAAAAATGCCAATCTTTCTTCTCAATCTTATCAATCTTTCTTCTCAATCTTATCAATCTTTCTTCTCAATCTTCTCAATCTTTCTTCTCAATCTTCTCAATCTTTCTTCTCAATCTTCTCAATCTTTCTTCTCAATCTTATCAATCTTTCTTCTCAATCTTTTCAATCTTGTCTTCTTCTCAATCTTGTATTATGTTATTTATTTTGGTTTAAGTTTGATATTTAAATTAATTTCAGTAATATTATTTTGAAATGTAACAGTTGTATCTTTTGATAAATATTCGCCATTTGCAGTTCCATCAACATCTTCGAACTTTAATGGATAAGTATTATTTTGCGAAAACTCTTGCGATTCGGCATGGTAATTTCCTGTAGAATTTGAAGTTGAAACATTATTCAACATTGTAACTTTTATATTTTGAATTGGCTGATTTAAACTATCGTCAGTTGTAATAGTTCCATTTACTATATACTTTGTTGCAAAAACACCATACATAGGTTGTGGGCTTCCGTATTCTTTTGTGCATGAAGTAGAATAACCCAATAAATAAAGTATAGCCGAAATAAACAAACTATAAAATGAAAGTATTTTAAATTTTACGATTTTCATTTTAAACAGAATTATTTAAACAAATTTATAAAAAACAATTAAATAAACGTAAATTTTTATAAATATTGTGTTTATACTACCAACGGGAATAATTTGAGTTTTACCTTTCTTAACTCCCTCTCCAATTGGAGAGGGGCGGGGTGAGGTCATAAAAAAACAAAAACTCAAATTATGACCACTTAAAGTATAAACAACTCACGATTTCATTCGTTGGCTATAATGTGATTATTCCTGATAAATAATTTTGGAATACTGGTCGAGTGAGCCGATAATTTTAAATTCGGTACGGCGGTTCATTTGGCGACCTTCGGGGTTATCGCTGCCATCGGCATTTTCATTTTTAGCAATTGTAATTTTTTCGCCATACCCTTTTGCAGATAATCTATCTTTATCAATATCTTTGCTAATTAAATACTTAACAACACTTTCGGCACGCCGTTGCGACAATTTTAAATTATAATTATCATCGCCTTTATTATCGGTATGAGAACCAATTTCGACAACAATCCGAGGGTTTGTAATAAGAATTTTGAGTAATGTTGTGTCGATTACCATTTTAGATGTTTCAGTTAATTTCCAATCATCAAAATCGTAATAAATATTTTTGATAATAATAGATTCTTTTGGTAATATGTTAATGTAAATTGCATCTAAGCGAATTGTGTCCGATTTAACAATTTTACGAGTATCAACTTTAAGTTCTTTGTTAAACATTCCATAATTTTCAACAACAACTTTGTATTCTTTATCTGGTTCGATATCAAAAAAATATCTTCCATCAATATCGGTAGTATCAGACTTAATAAACACACGTTCTTTTTCATCGGCAACTAAAAACAAATTAACAATTTGCTTATTAAGCGGGTCTATTTTCTCGAAAGGGTCATCGTCGTTAATAAATTTATCAACTTCTATTTGATGCTCAAGTTGCTTATAAATAGCGCTGTCTTTAATTGCATAAATTTTCCCGGTAACGCCAATACGAATAAATTCCGACCATTTATATTCGTAAATATCATCACAGCAAGTTTCGCTAAGTAATGCCACACCACCTTTGCGGTTCGAAACAAAAAAACCTTCTTCTTTATTTTTTCCAACTACAAAATAAATATCATCTGTACAAGAGTTTAATGGATAGCCAACATTTTCAGAATTTATCCATTTGCTTAATTCGCCTGTATTTTTAAAAATATCATATCCTCCCATTCCCGGAAAACCTGTTGAGCTAAAATACATTGTACGGCTATCGAAATCGTAAAAAGGAGTTGCCTCATCGCCAATTGTGTTAATTTTACTTCCTGCATTGTGTGGAGTTTTGAAAATGTTTTTCGAGCTGTTATACGAAGAATACCAAATATCTAAACCACCTTTACCGCCATCCCTGTCAGAAACAAAGTACAAAACTTCCTCATTTAACTTGGAATCGCTTCCAACAGTTGGCTGTGTTGATGTATATTTCGGGTTATTTATTTCATTATTAAGTTTTTCGGGTTCCGACCATACACCTTCAACTTTTTTGCTCAAATAAATTTCACAAACGGTTTTATTTTTCCAGTTTTGTTTGCAACGTGTAAAATAAAAATGATTGCCATCTGGCGAAAATGAGCCATTACAAGTATTTACATCGGGTAAATTAAACGGACCATCAAAAATTCCTGTTGATTCCCAGCTTTCACCTACTTTTTTAGCAGTATATATCTGACGAACAGGCATTTTTTGTGATGAGTCCAAATCAATATATTTTACTTTATCGGCTTTTAATGAAGCATAAATAATTTTGTTGTTCGATATTGGAAATGGCGACATCTCAACGTGTGCTTTGTTAATTGATGTATCAACATGATTAACAAAAACTTTTAAAGCTGAATTGAGTTTGTTTTTAGCTAAAACACAACCATCTATTTCAATTTTTGCAAATTTTTTATAATCCTTATCAAATGCAGCGCCTCCTTTAATTGTTTTTAAAAAAAATTGAAAATCTTCTTTTGCAACATCGTAATCGCCACACATTTTTTCCATTAATGCCTTATAATATAAAGCTTCGGGAAAAGCATCCTTATCGTTTTCGTAAGTTCTTGTGTAATATTCCTTTGCCATTGGATAGTTGCGGGCATTTTGATAAAGTTTGCCAAGTGCCATTGAATATGCAGAATTTTTCGGCTGGTTTTTTTGAAGCTGTTCGTAATATTCAATTGCAGAATATGTATCGCCAAGTCGTTCGGAGTTTTTGGCAAAACCTTTTATTTTCGATTGACTTGAATGTTTTATTGTTTCGGCGGGCTGTGCAAAAGTGATATTAGTTGTTATAAAAATAAATATAACAATATGAATAATGTTTATTAAATTATTATATGTATGATGTGTTATAATCTGTCGCATGGAATAGTAACTTTTTGTGGAATTGTACTTTTAGAAATATAAATTAATGAAACTTCAAATGCTCCCCTGCGATTTGTTGCAATTTTTAAAGGCGAAGAATTTATATCATAACTAAATCCTAATCGTAATTGTTTAAATTGAAGTCCAATAACAGCAATAGAGGCATCAAATGCTGTTGAAAAATCGTTTCTGAAAAAATAACCTGCAAAAATTTGCTTTATTACATTTGCTTTAGGAATATTATAGCCAAACTCTAAACCACCCAACAAATCAGTTGCTGTTGTTTGACGCATATACAAAGCCATTGGATGTGCAAACCAGTTTTTTATTGGGATATTAAATCCTAAGTTTAAAGCAGTACGAATTGGTAAACGATTATTGTTTCCTAAAAAAGTTTCTTTTGGCATTGTTAAATGAAAAAAAGAAACTCCTAATTCGGGCTCAAAAAACCTCAACCTTTTGCTCCATGCAATACCAAAGTTTAAATCGGGATAATTATCGCTTAACCCAATATTGTCTTCGTTTACAGGTAATTGATTATTAAACTGACCTGATGTTATATCATATTGGCTAGGGAAAGTCAAGGAACCCATCGAAATACTTTTAAAAACCATACCGCCTTGAATTCCAGTATGCCAGTTATGTCCGTTTACTGTTTTATGCCATGCAAAAGAAAGGAATATTTTATTTACAGTAAGACCTGCCGGACCCGATTTATCGTTAATAATATAAATTCCTCCGCTAAATTTTTCGGAATGTAACCAAAATTGCCTGTCGAAACCAACTGAAATTGTTCTAAAAGGAATTGACAATGCCCGCCATTGATTTCGGTAGTTGTTCATTATTCGCCAATCACCATCATAGTTGCCGGTATTAGCAGGGTTTAACGATAACGGAGATGCATAAAACTGCGAAAAATGAATATCCTGAGAAAGTGCCGAAGTTCCACTAACTAATAAAATTATAACAAAGTATGTGATTTTAATATTCTTCACAATAATTAATAATTAGGCAAAAATAGTGTTTTTTTTAAATTAATTTGTTCATTTATATATTAATTTGTAATATTGTATTAAAATTAACAATAATATTAAATTTTTTCTTAAATTGCACCATTAAATAATTTCTAAATTAGATTAATTAATGAAATTTTTATTTACTTTAATATTTACTTATTGTTGCTTAACATACTCATTTGGGCAAGTAAACGCTAACTTTAATGCATCACCTAAACAGGGGTGTGTTCCGTTAGTTGTGAATTTTACAAACCTTTCATCTGGAACCGGTACGCTTACCTATTTGTGGGATTTTGGAAACGGAAACACTTCTACTTTACAAACTCCTTCGGTAAATTATGTAAACCCAGGTATATATACCATTACTTTAATTGTTTCAAATGGAACTTCAACAGATACTGAAATAAAAACCGGCTTTATTACTGTTTATGCGTTACCTGTTGCAAATTTTGCAGGAGTTGCACCATTATCGGGATGTCCTCCTTTTAATGTAATGTTTAACGATTCATCAATTCAGGGTGATGGCAACATTAGTCAATGGCAATGGGATTTTGGTGATGCATCACCATATTCAGTAAGTCAAAATACTTCTCATACTTATTCATTAATCGGAAATTATACTGTTTCGTTGCAAGTTACCGATGAACATGGGTGTAAAGATGATACTACTTTTCAAAGTTACGTAAATGTTGCAAACCCTCCTGTTATTCAATTTGCAGCCGATAACACTACGTTTTGTTCTGTACCATCTTCGGTTAATTTTACAAATAATACAACAGGTACGGGAACAATCACTTATCTATGGTCTTTTGGCGATGGTAGTGATACTACAGATGCAAACCCAACACATACTTATACTTCGCCCGGAACATACGATGTAAGCTTAACTGCAACCGACCAATATGGTTGCAGTTCAGATACGGTTTACAATAATTATATAAGTATAACACCTGTAGTTGCTTTATTTCATTTTGCTCCAGATAGTGTATGTATTGGTCAAAATGTAAACTATTTTAACGATGCAGATACAACTTGCTCATGGACTTTTGGCGATGGTGGTCTTTCTTCATTATCTGACCCTACCCATATTTATTATACACCTGGTAATTTTACTATAACTTTTATTGCTGCTCCCGGAACAATTTGTAGTGATACTATTACTGACACAATTACAGTAAGACCACGACCAATTGCAGCATTTGAAGCATCTTCTCATTATGTTTGTGATTCGTTATTTGCAGTAACATATACTGACACATCAAGTAATTCTTTTAGTTGGAATTGGACAATAAATGGTGGAACACCATCTAGTTCAACAAATCAAAATCCAAGTGCATTATATTATATTGAAAATGATTATTATACAAGTTTAATTATTACAGATAGTTACGGATGTACAAGTTTACCTTACACCGACTCTATTCCAATTACTGTAGATTTTCCAACTGCAAGTATAAACTGGGATGGATTATTAAATCATTGTATTCCTTATGATGTAGCTTTTACCGGTTCTGGTACATGGAATACAACTTATGATAATGTTTCAAGTACTGGATGGTACTGGACTTTTGGTGATGGCGGAAATTCAAATTTACAAAGTCCAAATTATACTTACACTATACCTGGCGATTACCTTGTTACACTCACAGTTACAACCGATTCGGGCTGTACTGCATTTGACACAATAAGAATTAAAGTAGGCTCACATCAAACTCCAGGAATATCTTATACTTATGCAGGTGGTTGTGCAAACGATGAATCAATTCCTTTTTTCAGTAATTCAACCGACACTCTCTTAATTGATTACTGGGACTGGACATTTTTTTCGCATTTTGATACAGATTCACTTTTTACAGTAGCTACTAGTAGCGACGAAGACCCTGTTGTTGATTTTCATGGCAACGATTCAATTACAATTCAATATATTATTGGATATTTGGATTGTAAAGATACTTTAATTGATACTAATGCATTTCTTTTAAATGGACCTTTTCTTCAGGGAATTGATACTGTATTTTCTTGCGCAAATCCTTTGCACGTTGGATTAACTTTTGCATTTATAAAACAAGCAAATCGGTGGTACTGGGATTATAACGAAGATGGAGTTTATGATGATTCAACAATTTATGCAGTTCCGCTTTACGCATACAACGATACAATTTGGCACGATTTTCCTTCAAGAGGAAATTATATGGTTCATTTAATCGCATTTAATGATACAACGGGTTGTTATTACGAAGATAGTTTATCTTTCATATTATATGTTATTGACGCATCAGTTACAGTTGCAAGTCCACATTGTTATAACAATAATTATATTAATATTTCAAACTCTTTAGATTGGCCCCCAAATAATAACTACACAATAAATTATGGCGATGGGCAAACAATAATATATACTACTTATTATGATTCTATCAGTCATAACTATCCGGCTACTTCGGGAACTAATAATTATAATATTGAATTAATAATACATAACTTTTTAGGTTGTACAGATACTGCTACAACTACCATACAAATTTTTCAACCTACTGCAGGTTTATCATATAGTCCCGATACAATTTGTCCGCCCTACTCTATAATGTTTGTTGATACAAGTTCTTCAGACATTTCTTTAATTGATTGGAACTGGACATTTACAGGACCTGTAACCCTTACTTCAAATGGAAATGATACTGCCAATATTAATTTTACTAATCCCGGAACTTATACCGTGCAGTTATTAATAACTGATTCTATAGGTTGTGTATCCAATGCTGTTGGACCAGTATTAAATGTTCTGAATTTTCAATCAAGTTTTACTTCACTTGATAGTACAATTTGTAAAAATGATTCGGTTCACTTTACCTCTCAGGTGCAATATGCTGATACTTATATATGGAATTATGGAGATGGAAGTGCATGGGATACTATAATAAACCCCATTCATCAATATGCCGATTCGGGAAAATATACTGTATCATTAATTATTCAAAATTCTTATACAAATTGTATTGATACATTAATTTCAAATCAATATGTTGATGTGCAAACCATTACTGCCCAGTTTATTGTTGCTGTTGCCGATACAAACTGTTATCCGTTTTCAGTTACAATAACAAATCAAACTGATACAATTTTTTCTCCAATAAACTGGAACTGGACATTTGGTGATGGAGGTTTAGGTACTCAATTCACACCTTATCATAATTATACTTCTCCGGGAAATTATTCGCTGATATTACAGGCAACTACGCCTTATGGGTGCACCGACAAAGATTCAATAATGATTAATGTAACTGGACCTTATACTGACATTTTAGTCAGCGATTCGATAATTTGTAAAGGCGATACTGTAACATTTACTTTAATTAATAACAGCGGAATTTATGGGCTTAACTGGGATTTCGGTGATGGATACATTAGTAACGATACTTCTTCTGTTATTACACACATATATAATTCTGTTCCTTTAAGCGGTGGTTACGGTCCAAGTCTTGTTTATTGGGGTGGTACCAATCAATATTGTATTCAACCACCAAAATCTGCAGATTCTGTCTTTGTTTATCAGGTAATGGCTGATTTTACTATTAATGGTGATACTATTACCTCAATGTGCAACCCTGGTAATGTTAATTTCACAAATACTTCTTTTGGTCCTATTACCAGTTATAATTGGTATTTAGGAGATGGACAATATTCTTCCGGATATGAACCTGCATCACCATATACTTATTATAATACAACAACAACTGATACTACATATTACATTTCTCTTGCAACAACAAGTACACTTGGTGGCTGTTATGATAGCATTGTAAAACCATTTACAGTTTATCACCAACCACAAATAACTATCGGAAATGATGCTGCAATATGTTATGGTAGTTCAGTACAATTAATCGCTAGTGGAGGAGAGGCAATTTTGTGGTCGCCATCTCAAGGATTATCTAATGCTCTGGATTATTTGCCAACTGCCAGCCCTAATAGTTCTACAATGTACCACGCAACAATTTACGATACACATACTTGCACTAATTCCGATTCAGTTTTTGTTTTTGTTCAGCAAATACCGCAATTATTTCACAATTCTGACACTACAATTATTATTGGAGAAATTGTAGATATGCTCGCTAGTTCCGACCAATCAACTGTTAGTTACAACTGGACACCATCTTACGGTTTGTCTTGTACATCTTGTTCTAATCCAATTGCTCAGCCATTAGTTACTACAACCTATACTGTCGAAATTATTGATTCATTAAATTGTTTTCATATAACAAGTCAAGTTACAATTGAAGTAATAGAAGAATTTTCTATTGATGTTCCAACTGCATTTACGCCAAACAATGATGGTAACAACGATTTAGTTTTTGTGCGAGGTTGGGGAATAATGAATCTGTTAGAATTTAAAATTTATAATCGTTGGGGTGAATGTATTTTTACAACCGATGATATTCGTCAAGGATGGGATGGTACATTTAAAGGTATGAAACAAAATATTGACTCTTACGCTTATACTGCTAAAGTTGAAACATTTAACGGTAAAGTGCTTACCAAGAATGGACTAATTAATTTACTAAGATAAAACTATGCGAAAAAAGTCCCAAGACCCAAGGGACAGCCCTTCACCCTTGAAACTTTGGGCTTGGCTTGGAGCGGTCAGATGGGTATAGGAAATAAACACACAATAGTACTACGTACCCGTCAGACCGCTTGGAACTAGCTTGGAATTTGGTACTTGGTATTTGAAATTTGGTATTTGAAACTTGAATTCAGCTTTCAATAAATTCAACTGGTTTTGTTTTAACAATAGCTTTATTTTTCCACTTACCGCTTTTGTAATATATATAGGTAAGTGTCATTCCCGAAATCCACGCTAAAGGAATTGACCACCAAATACCTTGATAACCAAAATATTTTGATAAGAGCCATGCCAAAGGAATGCGAATAAGCCAAAGCGAAAAAAGTGTTATAAACATAGGAATAATTGTATCACCGGCACCACGCATTACGCCCATATTAATAAACATAGTAGTAAAAACCAAATAAAACGCTGCAACAACGTACAAATATTCTTTACCTATATTAATAATATTAATGTCTGGCGAAAAAGCTTTCATAATCCAACCGGGGAAAATCAATATTATTGACGATAAAATTAATGTAATAATCAAATTCATTTTTAAGGTAGCAACATATCCACTTTTAACTCTATCAGTTTTTCCAGCACCCATATTTTGTCCGACAAAAGACGAAAGTGCCATAGCCAGATTCATAGCAGGTAAACTTGCAAACGAATCAATTCTGATAGCAACAGAATATGCAGCAATAACATCAGTACCAAAAGTATTAACGATACTCAATAAAGCAATCATTCCGAGCGAAACAAAAGTCATTTGTAAACCAGAAGGGAAACCAATTAAAAAACTTTTTTTGAAAATAAATTTATCGAAATTCAAATTTTGAAATGAAAATCTAATAAGTTTATGTGTTTTATTAAGATAAAAAACAGACGTAATAAATGCAGAACCTTGAGCAATTACAGTTGCAATAGCAGCGCCTGCAATTCCCCATTTAAAAACTATCACAAATAATAAAACTAAAATAATATTTAAAACAGTAGATAAAATTAAAAAATAAAGTGGTGTTTTTGAATCTCCCATGCCCCTTAAAGTAGCGGCAACACCGTTATATCCAAAAATAAAAATTAAACCGCCAATATATATTTTAAGGTAAGTTGCAGCTTGGGGTAAAATATCGGCGGGAGTATTAATAAATTTTAAAATAGTTTCGGTAAAATAAATTCCTATTATTGTAATTAATATTGAAGAAAAGAACAGGAAAATATTCATTGTGTCAATGGCACGCCTTACCATATTTGTGTTTTTAGCTCCAAAATACTGAGAAATAATTACAGTAAAGCCCATCGAAAACCCAATAATTAATGAAATTAATGTAAAAATAATTGGAGTAGATGCGCCAACGGCGGCAAGGGCTTCCTTTCCCAAATAATTTCCAACAATAACACTGTCAACAATATTGTAAAGTTGTTGGAAAGCATTACCCAATAACATGGGCCATGCAAATTGTAAAATAAGAGAACTCTCTTTACCTACTGTTAAATCTTTCAAAAAATGATTTTTTGTAAAGGTATTTTAAAAAATAAAAAAATGATTTAAAAAAAAAGAGTTGCCAAATATTTTGACAACTCTTTTTTTTGATTTTAAGTTTATTTTACTGCAAACTGTCATTTAATTGTTGCATTGCATCATTAAACTGACCGCCAAAATCCTGAACTGCATTTTGTGCTTGGCTTACAGTATAAATCATATAAACACTCAACAAAACAACAATAATGTTTATCACTAAACCAATTATTGCTAAAACTTTACTACCACCAGTAGCACCTAATTTTTTCATTCCCATAAAACTCAAAATTGTGCCAGCTAATGATAATGCTAACCAAATGCCACTCATTATATAACCATTGCCACCTAAAGCAGCTGTTGCAGCTGCACCAATCCAAATAAACCATACAAATACAAATCCAACTAATGAAATAATGAATCCTGTAATTGCCAAACCTTTACCTTGAGGTTTTTGTGTTGTTTCTTCCATAATTTTTTGTTTTTAAATTAATAAATTAAGTTTTTAAACGCTAAAAGTATAACAAGTTTTTTAATTGACCAAAAAAATTATTATTTTTTATTCACAATTTTAATTTTATAAAAATATTATTTCTTTTGATTAAGAATGTTGTAAAAACTATAACTTTGGCGATATTTTAATTTTAAATAAAATATTTATTCACAATGGAAAAAGATTTTAAAGTTTTTAATTTAATCGAAGAGGAGTATAAAAGACAACTTAATGGAGTTGAACTTATAGCTTCCGAAAATTTTGTAAGCCCTCAAGTTTTACAAGCAATGGGCTCAGTTTTAACAAATAAATATGCCGAAGGATATCCTGGTCATAGGTATTACGGTGGTTGTGAAATAGTTGACAAAACCGAACAACTTGCTATTGATAGGATTAAAGAACTTTTTGGAGCCGAATACGCTAATGTTCAGCCACATTCTGGTGCTCAGGCAAATGCAGCAGTAATGCTTGCTGTTTTAAAAACCGGCGACAAATTTTTAGGACTAAACCTTGCTCATGGTGGGCATTTAACTCATGGTTCGCCTGTTAATTATTCGGGAATATTGTATCAACCTTATGCATATCAAGTAAAAGAGGATACAGGATTAATTGATTATGACCAAATGGAAAAATTAGCATTAGAACATAAACCTAAATTAATTATTGCAGGTGCTTCGGCATATAGCCGCGATTGGGACTATGTTCGTATGCGTAATATAGCTGATAAAGTTAGTGCATTATTAATGGCTGACATTTCTCATCCTGCCGGATTAATTGCAACCAAAGAATTAAATAATCCTTTCCCTCATTGTCATATTGTAACTTCTACAACTCATAAAACTTTAAGAGGTCCTCGCGGAGGTATTATATTAATAGGTAAAGATTTTCCAAATCCATTCGGTGTAAAAACTCCAAAAGGTGAAACAAAAATGATGTCGGCAATGCTCGATTCTGCAGTTTTTCCAGGTATTCAAGGCGGACCACTTGAACATGTGATTGCATCTAAAGCAGTTGCATTTGGCGAAGCACTTCAACCATCATATAAAGAATATGTTAAACAAATTCGCAAAAATGCAACAAAAATGGCTCAAGAATTTGTAAATAAAGGGTATAAAATAATTTCTGGTGGAACCGATAATCATTTAATGTTAATTGATTTACGTACAAAATTCCCCGATATTACTGGCAAACAAGTCGAAAACACTTTAGAAAAAGCTCATATTACCATCAATAAAAATATGGTTCCTTTTGATACACGTTCACCTTTTCAGGCATCAGGTATAAGAATTGGAACACCAGCAATTACTACCCGCGGAATGAAAGAAGAACATATACCAATAATTGTTGAATTAATTGATAGAGTTATTTCAAACATTAACAACGAAGATATTATTCAAAAAACAGGAAACGAAGTTATTGAAATAATGAAACAATTTAAATTGTTTGCGTACTAATATAAAAAATTACAAATATCAATTTTCAAATAACAAATTAAAAAAAACAGATGGCCTTTTTAATTTTGAATATTAGTTACTCATGTTACGCAAATAAAAAATTTGTCTCGCAAAGTCGCCAAGTTCACAAAGTTAAAAAGTGGCTAAAAAAAATAATTTACCCCATTAGATAAAAACTTATGGAGATGATTATTTTTATTTATAAGCAAATATCTAACGGGGTGAATTATTTTTTCTTGGCGTACTTAGCGCCGGAGTTTATGCTGACGAAGGAAGTACGAGAAATAATCATTTTGAGAAACTTTTTACGTAACATCAGTTATTATTTGTGATTTATTTTTTGAGTTTTGGAATTTAATTATTTATGGAGTGGTACATTTACATTTTAATTGTAACAACTGGTATTGCAGTTGGTTTTATTAACACTTTGGCAGGTAGTGGTTCACTAATAACTTTACCATTATTAGTTTTTTTAGGACTTCCATCGAATGTAGCAAATGGCACTAATCGAATTGGAATTTTATTTCAAAGTATAGTGTCATCTTTTAAGTTTAAGCAAAAAAAAGTTTTTGAATGGAACGAAGCATTTTTTATTACTATTCCTGCCGTTATTGGTGCTATTCCTGGAGCTTTTATTGCTACAAAAGTTCCCAAAGAAACTCTTAATTATGCAATTGGCTTTTTGCTAATTTTTATGTTTTTTATTGTTTGGTTAAAACCCGAGCAATGGCTCAAAGGCAAAGCTGGCCTTGTTAAGGCTCGTCCTGGTCTATTACAATTTGTTATTTATTTTTTAATTGGTTTATATGGAGGATTTATTCAAGCGGGTGTTGGATTTTTTCTACTTGCAGCTTTAGTCCTAAGTTCTGGATACGATTTAGTTAAAGCAAATGCATTAAAAGTTTTTATTACTGGAACTTTTACTTTAATAGTTTTACCAATTTTCATTTATTTTAATCAGGTAAATTATTTGCTTGGCGGATTGCTCGCAGTTGGAAGCATGGCTGGAGCATGGATAGGAACAAAAATAGCAATTAAAAAAGGTGCAATTTTTATAAGATATTTTCTATTAATTATAATATTTATATCTGCATTTAAATTATTAATAATTGATATTTTTTTTTAAATAATTAGAATTATGAAACATCCATTGCTTGCTCCAAATTATAGGAGACTATAAAAAGACACACAATTTGTCACGAACTTGTTTCGGAAAGGGAATGATTATAAGTTTAAAGAAAGTTATAAGGTTTCAGGTTTCGAGTTTCAGGTTTTTAGTTGCGGGTTTCGAGTTTGAAGTACAGGGTTTTTAAAAACCAAAAACCTCAAACTAAAAACTCTAAACTAACAAAAAATGTAAATAATTAATAATTAGATAATAACTAAAATATAAACAGATGAAAACAACAACCTCAGTAATATGCTTGCTATTTGTTATTTTTTTAATTTCAGCAACTTTACCAGAAAACAACTCTTTAAAAATACTTAACATTGAAGATGCTATTAATAAGGGAATTGTAAAAGCCGAAGTTTCTGGCAAAGGAGGACATGGTGGCGAATGCATTAATCTTAACATTACTAATTTATCATCTGTTGATACAACTATATATGTTGAAGCTGGAAGAAGATTAAACTCTGAAGATTCTACAGTTCAGGACATATTAATTGTTAAAGAATTACCAATTTTAGTAAAAGCTGGCGAAGAAAAAAATGTGAATCTTTTAGGATTTTGTTGTCAGGCAACAAACCACTCTCCTTCTAAAGGCGAAAAATTTGATATTGGGCATTTAGCTGATAGTGAACTTTTTGCAATAGCTCAATTTCTAAACAAAAATCCTTTTGATGAAGACATTATGCAAAATGCAGTGTGGGTTGTATCAAATAATCATCCACTATCATCAGTTGGCTCTTCTAATCAAAACAAAAGAAAGGAACTTAAAAAGTTGCATAATGTTTTAGCAGCAATTAAACATCTGCCCGAAGATTTCTCATGGTATTCGCTAACTTTTAAAACTGATACAGCAAAGCTATTTTCAGGAGTTCCCGACTCATTATATGGCGATATTGAGTATAGTGTTTGGAATAATTGTGAAGTGTCAATCACATTAAGCGATTCTATTGGACACGTTGTTAAAAGATTTATGGTAAACAAACCTCATAATCCCAACAAATATAATTACGAAATAAAAACTTCTGTTTACGGTTATCAAAAAGGAAAATATTTTGTTAGATTGTTTACAAATAATCAAATGAAATTGGAAAAAACCATTGAGTTGTAACTAACAATTTTAATTTTATTAATTTTACAAATAAATTTCAATTAAGATTTAATAATTTTGGCTAAAGCCAATTTTGGACTTTTTAGTAGCCACGACCTTAAGTCGTGGCAATTAAAAAAGCTATTAGACTTTAGTTTAAAAGTTTTTTGATATTAATTATAAAAATCATTATGCACAATATATCCGACAAATTTTCAACAATTAACATAGAGCGACTATTTCGTTTTATTGATAACGATTTTACTGAAAAAAAAGAAATTTTTGGCATTCCTGAAGAACTCTTTTTTAAACCATCGGTAAATGATAATTTCCGAATTGAACGATACGGCAATACTCTTGAAACACCAATAGGAATTGCTGCCGGACCTCATTCGCAAATGGCTCAGAACATTATTTCGGCATGGCTTTGCGGAGCTCGATACATTGAATTAAAAACTATTCAAACGCTTGATGAAATAAATGTTTCGAAACCTTGTATTGATATGCAGGACGAGGGATACAATTGCGAATGGTCGCAGGAGCTTAAAATTCACGAATCTTACGAAGAGTATTTGAAAGCTTGGATTATAATTCACGTTTTAAGACACAAATTTGATTGGAACAAAACAAATGATATTGGCGTAATTTTCAATATGAGTGCTGGTTACAACATGGAGGGAATATTAAAAGAGAATGTTCAGTTTTTCTTTAACAAAATGAAAGATTGCAGTATCGAAAAAAATAAATTTATAGAATTATTAAAACCACTTTACCCGGAAATTATAAAAATTAAAATTCCTGATATTATTTCCGATAATATAACATTATCCACAATGCACGGTTGTCCACCCGACGAAATTGAAAAGATTGGACATTATTTAATCTCTGAGAAAAAACTTCACACAACAATTAAACTTAACCCAACAATGATTGGGGCAAAAGATTTAAGATATATTTTAAATGATAAATTAAAATTTAAAACCGAGGTTCCAGACATTGCATTTGAGCATGATTTAAAATTTGACGATGCAATAAAACTGATTAAATCATTACAAGAAACTGCCTCATATAACAATGTTCAGTTTAATATTAAACTAACAAATACTTTAGAAAGCATAAACTTTAAAAACATATTTCCTGAATCGGAAAAAATGATGTACATGAGCGGACGAGCATTACATCCAATAAGCATAAATCTTGCTAAAAAACTTCAAAACGAATTTAAAGGCAAGCTAAATATATCTTTTTGTGGCGGAGCCGATTGCTTTAACATTTCTGATATTTTAAATTGTGGTTTACAACCTGTAACAACATGTTCTGATATATTAAAACCTGGAGGATATGGGCGACTTTTTCAATATATTGAAAACATCAGAAATAATAATGTTATAACAAATAAACTTGAATATCTTAACAAATATGCAGAAGAAGTAGTTTCAGAAAAGGCATATATCTGTGATTCTTTTCACACTCCTGATATTAAAACAAACAGAGAATTAAATTATTTTGATTGCATTCATCCACCATGTGTTGATACATGTCCAACAAACCAAGACATACCCGATTATTTATACCTAACATCAATTGGCGAATTTGAAAAAGCTTTTGAAGTTATTTTGAAAAAGAACCCCTTCCCCACCTCACTTGGAATGGTTTGCGACCATCTTTGTCAGTCAAAATGCACTCGAATAAATTATGATAACAATATACAAATAAGAGAAGTAAAGCGATTTATTGCTGACTTTGGCAATAAAGAAAATTTTTTAAAACCAGCTAAAGATAACGGACTTAAAGTTTCGATTATTGGTGCTGGTCCTTCAGGTTTGGCTTGTGCTTATTTTTTGAGATTAGCTGGATTTCAAATAAATGTTTTTGAAACAAAAAATATTGCAGGTGGTATGGTTACTGATGCAATTCCTACATTCCGACTTAAAGCACAATCCATTCAAAAAGATATCGAAAGAATTAAAAATCTTGGAGTAAAAATAAATTATGGTTGTAAAATTGATTCAACTTCGTTTAAAAACATTCAGCAAGAAAGTGATTATATTTATATTGCAACAGGTGCACAAAAGTTTAAAAAACTTGGAATAGAAGGCGAAAACACAAAAGGAGTAATAGATGCATTTGAATTTCTTTCTTCAGTAAAAAACGGAAAAAAGATTGACATTGGGAATAATGTTATAGTAATTGGTGGTGGTAATACAGCTATGGATGTTGCTCGTACAGCATACAGAATGGTTCCAATAAATGGGAAAGTAATTGTTGTTTACCGAAGAACTATGCACGAAATGCCCGCTGATGCAGAAGAAATAACTGCATTAATTGGTGAAGGAATTGAAATAATTGAACTCACCTCTCCTGAAAAAATAATTTCTAAAAATGGCAAAGTAAAATCAATTATTTGCTCAAAAATGAAACTTGGAGAACCAGATTCATCTGGTAGAGCAAAACCAATAAAAATTGAAAATTCTGAATTTGAGATTATTGCCGATTCAATAATTCCAGCACTTGGACAAAATGTAGATATTAATTTTATAAAACCGGAATTACTAAAAGCAAACTCTTCAACTTTTGAAACACAAATAAAAAATGTATTCATTGGCGGTGATGCAATGCGCGGTGCTGCAACAATTGTAAAAGCTGTTGGCGACGGAAGAAAAGTAGCTTCTCAAATTTTAAATCGTGCCGGAATAAATTTTAATTTTGAACCTGAAAAAGTAAACCGTAGCTTAAATTACAAAGATTATATTATTAAAAAATCGAAACGAATTAAAGGCGAACAATTAACTGAAACAGAACTTCAAAACAGAAAGAATTTCGATATTGTTATTTCACCACTTACTAAAGAGCAGGCAGTTGCAGAAGCCAAACGCTGTTTGCTTTGCGATGATGTTTGTAGTGTTTGTGTTACAGTTTGCCCTAATCGTGCAAATTACAGTTATTTTATTGAACCAAAAAGCATAAATATTTACAAAGCAATAAAAAATTCAGATAAAATAAACATTGAAAAAGCAGGAGTTTTAAATCTTACACAAAAAACTCAGATACTGAATATTGGCGATTTTTGCAACGAATGTGGAAATTGCACAACATTTTGCCCAACAAATGGAAAACCATTTAAAGATAAACCGAAATTTTATCTGACCCAAAAAAGTTTTAACGAAGTTGAAAATGGTTTTATATTAAACAAATTGCAAAACAATACAATTTTGCTTCACAAAACAAATAACGAAATAAGTAGTCTTAGTTTAAAAGAAAATGAGTTTATTTATAAATCGGGAAATGTAAAAGCTACATTTAACAAATCCGATTTTACTATTAAAAATGTTGAATTTTTAAATAAAAACATAAACGAATTTGAATTTACAGAAGCTGTTCAAATGTTTGCTCTATTTGATGTTGTAAAGAATTTGTATTAATTATTTTATCTGATAATCGAAACCACGCCAGTTACAGGCTCAACATCATCTAATTTAACAATATACATATACGAGCCCATTGGTAAATCTTTTCCTTTGTATTTTCCGTTCCATCTGTTCGATGCATCGTAATATTGAACTCCTGTGCCTTTAAAAATAAATATTTTATCGCCCCAGCGGTCAAATATTTCAACTTCAATATTTTTGTATGCACCAATATTTGTGATTTCAAAATTATCATTTGTGCCATCATTGTTAGGTGTTATCACACTAGGAATAATAAGAGGAATATCTATTTTAAAATTTGATACCGAATAACATTGCAAAGAATCAGTTATCGTTACAATATAATTTCCCGAAATTAAATCAGAAATATCTTCAGTTTGATAACCATTTGACCAAATATAAGTATATGGGCTAATTCCGCCAGACACAGTAATATCAACATTTCCTAAATGATTAGTCTGGTCAATTGCAGATGCTCCAGAAACCACAATTGCATTTGGATATGAAACATCAACCTGACTGGAATCCGAACAACCATTACTATTTGTTATCACAACGGAATAAGTTCCGCTTTGACTTGGTGAAGAATTAAGTATTTCGGGATTTTGTATATTACTATTAAAAGCCTCGGGACCAGTCCACAAATATGTTGAAGCAAAATTTACAAATAATTTTATTGTATCTCCATAACAATACGGACCATTTGTTGAAATTGATGCAACCGGTTTTTCATTTACAGTTACAGTTGTATTTGCAACCGATGTACACGAATAAGCATTTGATACAGTAACAATATAAGTTCCACTCATGTAAATGGTCGAATTAACTAACTGAGGATTTTGAGAAACTGAACTGTAACTTAATGGACCGTACCAAACGTAATTTGTTCCACCTAAAGCATTTAATTGAATTTGTTCGCCTTCGCAATAAGCCCCAGTATTTGATGCACTTGCAACAGGTGTAGGATATACAGTTACGCTAACACTTGAAGTTGAATTATTAAATCCATCATTAACTGTAACATAATACACTGTATTTACATGAGGACTATCAGTTGCTGTTGCTGAACTCGAATTAAAACCAGATGGAACAGAATTCCAGATGTAAGTATAATTTCCGGTTCCACCGGTAACATTTGCAGATAATGTTATTGATTGTCCATCGCAAATTATATTAGGTGATGCAGTTGGCAGTATAATAAGCGGACTTCCCGAAACTGTAACGGTTATATTATCGGTAGCCGAACAACCTGTTGCAACATCTGTTACTGTAACATAAAAAGTTGTATTTGAAAACAAATTTACTGTAGTTGGATTTTGAATATTTGTATTTAATAACAATGTGTCGGGACTCCATAAAAAAGTATAATTTCCACTTCCATTAGTTGCAGTAGCGTTTAATGTTGTATTTGTACCATAAGTTATTGAAATACTATTTCCTGCATCAACAGTTGGACTTGTATTTACAATAACAGTTGTTGAACTTGTAGCAGTACAACCCGCAGCGTTTGTAACCGTTACAGAATATGTCCCGTTCATTGAACTATTTGAATTATTAATTGATGGATTTGGCAAAGTTGAACTCCAGCCATTCGGTCCCGACCAGCTATAAGTACTTCCACCAGATGAGCTTAATTGAATATTGTTACCTGAACAATATGGACCACTATTAGAAGATGTTGCTGAAGGTGTATTCATAACAGTAACTGTACTTGTTGTTGTGTTTGAACAAGTTAAAGCATCAATAACTGTAACTGTATAAGTTGTTGTTGTATTAGGAGTTACGGTAATAGAAGATGTGTTACTCCCATTATTCCACGAATAAGAAGTACCTCCCGAAGCTGTTAAGGTTGCATTTTGTCCATTACAAATTGATTGTGATGCAGGTGTAATTGAAACAATTGGAAGTTGATTTACAGTTACAACTACACTTGAATTTGTTGAATTAAACCCATCGTTAATAGTTACATAATATGTAGTTGTTACAGTTGGCGAAACAGTAGGATTTGCAATTGATGAACTGAAACCAGCAGGCGAAGAACTCCAGATATAAGTATAACTTCCGGTACCACCTGAAGCAATTGCATTAAGTTGAGTGCTTTGTCCATTGCAAATTGAATTGTTATTTGTTGTAACATTTAAACTTAATGACCCTCCTGTTACTGTTATAATCACTTGGTCAGTAGATGTGCAACCTGAATTATTATCAGTTACAGTAACTGTATATGCAGTACTAATTGTTAGATTAGTTGTTTGTGGATTTTGAACTGTTGAACTGACTAATGAACCGGCAGGACTCCACAAATAAGAATAAGAGCCAGAACCGCCTGAAGCAGAGCCAGATAATGTAGTGCTTGTTCCATTTGGAATTGATTGGTCAATTCCTGCATTTGCAACAGGCAAAGAATTTACAGTAACAGTTGTTGTTGAAGTTGCTGTACAACCAGAAGCATTTGTTACTGTTACTGTGTAATTTGTTGAAGAACCTGGACTAACAGTTATTGAAGCAGTATTTCCGCCATTACTCCAAGCATAACTCGTTCCACCCGAAGCTGTTAAAGTAGCACTTTGTCCATTACATATTGTTGATGTTGCAGGGCTTATAGAGGCAGTTGGATTTGCATTTACAGTTACTGTTCTACTTGTAACAGCAGTACATCCCGATGCATTTGTTACTGTTACTGTGTAATTTGTTGAAGAACCTGGACTAACAGTTATTGAAGCAGTATTTCCGCCATTACTCCATATATAACTTGTTCCTCCCGAAGCTGTTAAAGTAGCAGATTGACCATTACATATTGTTGATGTTGCTGGGCTTATCGAAGCTGTTGGCAAATTATTTACAGTAATTAAAATGTTTAATGTTTGCCTGTCGCCACAAACTCCTGTAACTTCTAACGAATAAGTCTGGCTATATACAGGTGTAACGGTAATATCCTGTGTTGTTTGCCCGCCAGGTGACCATAAATAACTCGAAGCTCCATCTGGACCATGCAAAACTATAGTTTGCCCTATACAAATTGAAGATGATGCGGTTGTAATATTTGTAAACTGAACTCCTGCACTTGCAGTAATTGAGTAACTACAAATATCACCGGCAAAGCCATCAATCATTAAATAATAATCGTTGCCAATTGTTAAATTATTTGCAGTTATTGTTAATAATGAAGAACCTTCTTTAAAATCAGAAACAGGTGTAAAATTACAACAAGAACCATTCGATGAAAACATTTGCATTTGAATGCCACCTGATGGATAACTTCCTACAAAACAATTATATATATTAACTGTTAAAGTTGCAGTTGTATTTGATGCTGTAAATCGAATCCATGAATTATTATCAATTCTGACATCGCAATTTGGAGCACCCGTTCCCCAAGAACCACCCAAACCAAAAATACCGTATTGGCAAGTTCCTGGAGTATAAGTATATGTTGGAGGGTCATTCATTTCTGCATTTCCGCGCATATTACAAGGTCTATCAACAGAATATGCTGCACTAGTGGTTCCGGTATAACCATTTAAATCACAAATATATAACGAACCGCCACAATTGTCATTTTCGGGAGTTGAAACACAAATTCCAAAATTTCCAGTTGTATTTCCGTTAAAAGCCCAATATCTTAAATAAACAGTAGTTCCTGGTGTTAAACCTGAAGCTAAAATAAATGGCTTATAATCATTTGCTATGCTAGGATAATTATAATCATCTGAGCAGGCAATTTGAGTTAACGAAGAGCAAATTCCTGAATATAATGCCATTACTCCATCAGAAATTCCATAAGATGGTTGAGCAGTAATACTAATTATACCACTTGAAGGAACTGTTATAGCAAACCAAACATCTTTAGGTTGAGGTGAATTGTTAAATCCTCCTTGTTGTGGAGCAGAACCTCCTGCACAAGAACTTGGAGTTGGCGAAGTAGTTGATGTTGTTGCACCAGTAGTAGTAAAATTTAAAAAATTACAAGATGAAGTAACCTGAGGCAAAACTATAGCATTACACGGCTCATCATTACTTGGAGTTGGAGTAGCTGCACCCACAATACAAATTTGAAAAGGAGCTCCGCCTGTACTTGCATAATAATCGTAAACTCTTATATAATAAGTGTTTCCGGGAATTAATCCCACTGCATTAATAACTTCATTATCATCGGTAAAACCAATATCCATGCAGGTTATGGAAGTTAGTGTTGCACATGCACCTGCAAATAATTCAACAACTGCATCCATGCTTACTGAAGGGTCAACTGTAATAGTTTGAACTGAATTAGTTGCTACAAATTTAAACCAAGCATCATCATCGGCAGTTCCTGCACAACCAACCTGCGATTGTGTTGCTCCTAACGATGTTGAATTAGTATAACTGCACGATGTATTAACATTTAACAAAGTAGCATTTGCACAATTATCATTTGATGGAGGAGTTGGAGCGGTTGTAACACATATTGTAAATGTTCCGCTTCCCGAACCTGCATAATAATGATAAATTCTTATTGTATAAACATTTCCAATTGTTAAGCCATTTGCATATATTGTTTCAGTTTCACCAGTTAAACCATTGTCCATACAACTTATAGAATTTAATGACGAACAAATTCCTGAAAATAATTGAACAACAGGGTCCATACTTGCAGAAGGAACAACTGTTATCATGTGATTTGTAGCGGTTGCCGTAAACTTATACCAAACATCATCATCGGCAGTTCCTACACAACCTGCAATTGTTTGTGTAGCACCAATTGTTGTGCCCGATGTTGGGGAACTGCAATTAGCAGTAACTGCAACAACCGTAGCAGCAGAGCATCCGTCAGATTGAGCTTTTATATTTGTTATTACAAATAACAAAATAATAATTGTGTATATTGTTTTTGTTTTCATATTATTTTGTTATAAAATCAACAAATTCTAAATCATTTTTTAAAATCAATTGCTTAATTACAGACATATCAAAATTCTCAATATTTTCGGTTCCTGTAATATTTTCTGAAACACTAAGAATTAACTGACCTTTACCACTTTCCCATTTGCAAATAAATTTAATATCCGAAATTCCTTTAACTTTTTGCAAATCCGATTGGAGGTTATCAAGCTGTTGTTGCTCAATAATTTTTTGAATTGTGTAAACACATTCTGTCTTTTTTGTATAACGATAATCGCTGTTTTGAGAATAAGCAAATACTCCCAAAAAGATAAACAATAGTATAAAAAATATTTTTTTCATGATATTTTAAAATTATTTATTATGCAAATATAGAAAATTTCAAACATATATGTTTTTTAATATCAGAAAACTGCTCAAATTTTATTTACTTTGTATTTTAAAAAAAGCATTAAATTTTATTTTATGATAAAAATTGAAAACAAAATAGTAAACAAAGGCGTTAGAAAAAAAGCTATTGAACGTTTTAAAGAAAAGGGAATAATTTTGCCAACATTTGCCCAAATGAGGAATCCTGAGTTAATTCCTGATAAAGTTAAAAACAAATTAAAAAACATTGGTTTGTGGGAACTCAATCCACTAAACCTATTTCGTATAAATTGGCATAACGAGCCAAAAGAAAAAGGTGGTTTATTTGGTGGCGTAAATTATATTGAAATACCCAAAGCTATTAGTGGCGTTGCTCCACGAATTGTATTAATAATAGGCAAATGGTTTCCAACAGGTGCACATAAAGTTGGTGCAGCCTATGGCTGCCTGGCGCCACGCATTATTTCTGGCGAATTTGATCCAACTTACAACAAAGCTGTTTGGCCATCTACAGGAAATTACTGTCGTGGCGGTGCATTCGACTCAGAAATAATGGGTTGCGATGCTGTTGCAATTTTACCCGAAGAAATGAGCAAAGAACGTTTTGCATGGCTAAAAGAAATTGGTGCAGAAGTTATTGCAACACACGGTTGTGAGTCGAATGTAAAAGAAATTTACGATGCTTGTTGGGATATTAGAAAAAACAGAAAAGATTGCATTATTTTTAATCAGTTTGATGAATTTGGAAATCCAACATGGCATTATAATGTTACAGGATATGCATTGGAAGAAGTTTATAACCAATTAAAGAATCCAAAAAACAATTTTGCTGGATATATTTCTGCAACAGGTTCTGCAGGGACAATTGCTGCTGGTGATTTTTTAAGAACAAAGCACCCACAGATTAAAGTTGTTGCATCCGAAGCACTTCAATGTCCTACGTTATTAATGAATGGTTTTGGTGGACATAGAATTGAAGGAATTGGCGACAAACACGTACCTTGGGTACATAATGTTAAAAACACAGATGCAGTTGTAGCTATAGACGATGAAGATTGCATGAGAATTTTCCGTTTATTTAACGAAAAAGAAGGACAACAATATTTAAAATCAATGGGCATTAGCCAAGAAAATATTGATTCATTAGAATTATTAGGCATTTCTGGAATCTCAAATTTGCTTTCTGCAATTAAAACTGCAAAATATTTTGAAATGACTTCTGATGATGTAATAATGACAATTGCCACAGATTCAGCAGTTATGTATCAATCACGATTAGAAGAACTTAAAATGGAAAGAGGAGAATATAAAAATATTCAGGCAATTAAAGATTTTGAAAAATGCCTTTTGGGTACTACAACTGATTACATCAAAGAATTAACATATACAGACCGTAAAATGATTCATAATTTAAAATATTTTACATGGGTAGAACAACAGGCAAAAGATATTGAAGACCTCAACCAACTTTGGTACGACCGTGAAATTTGGGATAAAATATTCCATCAAAACGAAGCATGGGATAAAATGATAAATGAATTTAATGAAGAAACTGGAGTTTTGAAAAATTTATAAATTTTTAATCAATTATAAACTATGCAAATATCAAATCCAATAATCTCAAAGTTCCGAGAACAGATTTTAAAGTCCAACTAATAAATTTTAATTCCTGTGCGTTTAATTTCATTAATAAAAGGGTTGTTGGTTATAAATTCATCTGGACTAAAATGATGAACTTCCACATCAGGATATTTAAAGTTAATCAAAGCAGTTTGCCTTGAATTTTCAATAATATTTTTCCCAAAAGAATTTGAGATAAGGGCAATATCAACATCAGAATAAGCATTTGCCTTCCCCTTTACCCATGAACCAAACAGGTAGCCCTCTATTATAGGTATCCCACTGTCAATACAAGCTTTTATAAAAAAATATGCTATTCGTTTTCCATCTGTTGTTTTATCCATAACATTTGATTTTTTACTTCAGTTATTAATTTTTTACAAACATCTAAAGTAACAGTACTTTCAAGTTTTTTCAAATAATCGCCATATCTTCCTGCCGCCTGAAATTGGTTCATTTCTGCATAAAACAATTTTTGTTCATCTGACAATTCATTGTTACATTCTTTAAGCAGGCGGATTAAATTGTGAATGAAAGGATAATTTTGGCTTTCATTTATATAAACCCATAATGCTTTGCACAGTTTTTCCAAAGTCAGGTGAGCCCAGAATAATGACTGCCCGTAGTAACCTGCCTGAAAAAGAGCTTCAGTAGCACCAAAATCTTCATCTGCTTGTTTGATTAAAAATTGTATGTGTTGTTCGTTTGTCATTTTTTAAATTTCACTTTATAATATTTACTGAATTCAATCCAACATCTTATATCTTTGCAAAATGTAAATTTTTATTTATACAAAAATAGTGAAAATTATTTATTAATTCTTAAAAAATTAAATTTATCCCTTTAATAGATTTTGCTTATTTTTACAAATATTATTTTTTAATAATCTATTGATTGGAATAGACTTAATTTATTTTTTTATATGCTCAATAAATTCCATTATACTTGTATTGATTGCGGAAAAACAATTGAATCATCAAAAGTTGTTTATTTATGTGATACTTGTCAAAAACAAAATAGCGAAACGCAACCACCTTATGGGGTTTTAAAAACAGAATATAACTATTCTGAAATTAGAGCAAGGTTATCACTTGTTTGTGGAGACACGGACAAAGGCGATAATATTTTTAACAAATTAGAAAATACTGGATTCATTGACATTCTTCCAATAAAATCAGCACAAAGTTTACCCAACTTAAAAGTTGGAAATACACCACTTTATAAAATATCTTCGATAAATAATACTGATTTTGAATTTGATTTATTTTTAAAAGATGACTCGCAAAACCCAACATTTTCTTTTAAAGACAGGGCTTCGGCAATAGTTTCAGCTTATGCAAAAGAAAATAATATTGACACGATTGTAGCGGCATCTACCGGAAATGCAGGTTCATCACTTGCTGGAATTTGTGCATCACAAAAACAAAGAGCAATAATTTTTGTTCCGGCAAATGCACCAAAAGCAAAGCTTACACAAATAATGATGTATGGTGCACAAATTGTTCCCATTGCAGGCACTTATGATAATGCTTTTGATTTGAGTATTGAAGCAACAAAAAAATATAGATGGTATAATCGCAATACCGCTTTCAACCCTTTAACAATAGAGGGAAAGAAAACTGTTTCATTTGAATTATTTTCGCAACTAAATCAAACTTTACCGGATAAAATTTTTGTCCCGGTTGGTGATGGAGTAATTATTTCGGGCGTTTACAAAGGATTTGAAGATTTATTAAATCTTGGCATAATAAATAAAATTCCTGTAATTGTTGCAGTTCAGTCCACAGGGAGCAATAACATTATAAACAACTTACATAACAAGCACTTTGTTTCAACACCGAGTAAAACAATTGCTGATTCTATTTCTGTTGATATTCCAAGGAATTTCAGAATGGCAAAAAAATATTTACTGGATTTTGCTGGAGAAACAATTTCAGTAAACGATGTTCAAATTATTGCAGCTTCAAAAACATTAAGCAGTAATACGGGAATATTTGCAGAACCAGCAGCAGCAACTGCATTTGCAGGATTTTTAAATTATTACAAAAACAATAAACTTAAAAAAGACAGTAAAAATGTTGTTCTTTTAACGGGAAGCGGATTAAAAGATTTGAATGCGGTTCAGAAAATCATAGATATTCCGGCTTCAATAAAACCGGATATTTCATCAGTCGAAAAGTTTTTATCAGAAAAGATTTAAGTCCTAAATTCAAGTAATTAATACAACGAGGAAAAAAGTTCAGTCAATTAAATATAAATTAATAAAATTATATGAGTAGAGGAATCTGGGTATATAATCCTTCACCCGCTAAACTCAATAATTACGAGAAAGCGGCTCTAAAAGAAAAGGTTCAGGATTTTATTAAAAAATCTGAAAAATTGTCTAAAGCAGTTAACCGGGTTGAGGTAAAAGCCGGCAGAATTTATTTATACCAACTGGTAGAACAATCTAGTTGGGATGACCCCGATGCGAAATGGCTCAAACCTTTGATTGACGGGAAATATTTAGAATTTCCGTATGCCCGTATCACAGTGCTAATCAACAAAAAGTTTTCGGTTGACTGGCAAAGACATACAGGACAGTGGGTTCAATTGGCAGAGGAAGATTCGCTCATTGAAGCATTAAAATTTATTGATGATGAATCGGCATATTTTCAATAAAAATCTTTGAAATATGGAACGTTACATACAACAATTAGTTCAGGACATAAAAGAGGCAAGCGAAAGACCGAAAACCAAGCCCTATATTGAAACGCCGCCCCACATGGAAGATGTTCCCGACATGGCAGAACTTGCACTTACAGGATACAAATCCATTGAAGAATGGACAGGTATCAGCCGTGAATCTTTTCCCGCAATATGGCATTTAACAGGTGAGCAGGCGGAAATCCTCAATAAGGAAATTATCAATCTGCTTGCAAGTTTTAATATCGAAATTGTTGACATCCCGGCGGATATTCCTCGTGAAATATTATATGATATTCTGACGGATAACTGGGACTTTCCTGTACAATATCTTCCGTCATCAGGTTTTGACCTTGAATTATGCACGGGAGATCCACAGACCTGTCCCTACGGCGAATTCTGTGATTGCGGTGAAGAACCAGATTTTACGCATGACGAACCGCCCAAAAACAATCCTGACCAAGATGTTGACATGCCTTTTTAAAGCAAACCATATATGCTCATCACAGGCATTCATATAAACTATTATTTTCTTTGCCACCGCAAACTCTGGCTTTTTGCTAACCATGGAATAGGGTACAGCAGGCGAATTTGCTCACGATATAAAGATTAGTGCAGGTTCTTTGGAAGAGTTAGAAATATATGGTGTAGCTCGTAGAGAACTATTAAAAAGTACTTTTAATCGTACCATAGTGGAATTGAAATTAATTAAACCTTTTGTAAATGAATTTAGTTTCATGCTTTTAATCGTACCATAGTGGAATTGAAATATAGTATTATCTACTACTTATGTAAAAGCAACAAACTTTTAATCGTACCATAGTGGAATTGAAATGCTCAATCAACTCTAAACTCTAAACTAACTCTAAACTCTTCTTGTTAAATCAAAAAATTAATCTAACTTTAAACTTCTAAAATTTGACTTTTTACTTTTATTACTCATTATTATGTATAATGTTATCGGAAAAAAAGTAATACGTGTTGATGGTTACGAAAAAGTAACCGGGAAGGCAATATACGGAGACGATATTAAATTTCACGGAATGCTTCATGCCACCAACCGTTACGCAGACATTCCTGCTGGAAAAATCAAAAAAATTGATATATCCAATGCAGAGAAAATGGAAGGAGTGGAAGCAATTGCACTTTATAAAGATATTCCCGGTAAAAAAAGAATTGGACCTATACGCCAGGACCATTATGTTATTGTAAATGACGAAGTGTTTTACACAGGGGATGTGGTTGCTGTAGTTGCTGCAAAAACAAAGGAACAATCTTGTGCTGCTGCTGATGCTATCGAAATTGAATATGAACCGATAGAAGGTATCTTCGATCCTGCTGAAGCCATTAAACCTACTTCCCGCCCTATTCATGCTGATTTCAAAAATAATATAGTAAACCATTATCCACTTGTTAAAGGTGATATAAACAAAGGTTTTGCAGAATCGGACTTTGTGATTGAAAGAGAATACAGAACGGGATTTCATGAACATGCATACATAGAGCCCGAAACAGTTTGCGCCACACCCGACCCGACTACTAAAGGATTTAAAATTTATGGCAGCATTCAAAATCCATTCACAACCCGAAGAATGGCAGCAGCTTTCATGGGAGTAAACCTTAACCAGTTGAATGTGTTCGGTTCCACATTAGGTGGTTCTTTTGGTGGCAAGGATGATATTATTAATTGCATGGCTTGCAGGGCAGCATTGCTCTCTTATATGACCTGGAAACCTGTAAAATTAACCTATACAAGAGAAGAATCAATCAGGGAAAGTTATAAACGTCATCCATATATTTTAAATTATAAAGTCGGATTTAATAATGATGGCAAGCTTAAAGCTATGAAGGTTGATATCATTGCTGACAGTGGTGCTTATTCTTCGCAAAGTTTCTTTGTTACATGGCGTTCTGTTGTTCAGGCTACAGGTCCATATCAGATTGAGCATGTTCAAACAGATATTCGGAGCGTTTACACGAATAACCCATATACTGCAGCTTTCAGAGGTTTTGGTTCTCCACAAATTATTTTTGCACAGGAATCACTCATGGATGAGATTGCTGCGTTATGCAATATATCACCTCTTGCAATCCGAAAGCTCAACGGGTTTAAACAAGACAGCATAACAGCTAGTGGTCAGAAACTTTCGGAACACAAAGTCTCACTTGACGAAGTAATTGATGTAGCAATTGAAAAATCGGAATATTTAAAAAAACTTGAAGATTATAAAAAAATTAACAATAAAAGTGAAAGATATAAATATGGAATCGGCTTTGCCTGTAGTTACAGAGGAGCTTCCTTAGGTGCCGAAGGAGTTGATGCTACGTCTGCTATAGTTTCCGTTCAAGCTGATGGAAGTGTTTATGTTCTAGCCGGATTAAATGAAAACGGACAGGGATTGAGAACAACTTTTTGCCTGATAGCTGCAGAAGTATTAGGTACAAAACCTAAGAATGTTGTTTTTCTTGAACCACAAACAGCTACCATAACTGATGGTGGACCAACAGTTGCATCGCGTGCAACATTAACAGGCGGCAATGCCGTAATTGATGCAGCACAAAAAATAAAAAATGTCATCTTTAACAATATAAAAAATGAATTGAAAGTTTCAGACATCAATGAAACTATTTGGGCAAACGGACTGATTTCACTAAAAGAGCCAAAACCAGGATTCGAGCCTGTTTCTTTTGAAAAAGCTGTAGAAAAATCGTTCAAAGCCGGAGAAAACCTGTCGGCTTATGGCTGGTTTAAAGCGCCCGATGTAAGCTGGAACGAAGAAACAGGACAAGGAAATGCTTATTTTACTTATGTTTACGGCTGTCAGGTTGCAGAAATTAAAGTGGACACATCAACAGGAAAAATTGAAGTCATGAAAGTAACTGCTGCTCACGATGTTGGGAAAGTGATTAATAAACTTGGGATTGAAGGTCAGGTTTATGGTGGCGTAGCACAAGGTATCGGCTATGCTGTTCTTGAAGATTTTAATATTCAGAATGGAGTTGTGAAGTCGTCCAATCTTGATGAATATCTTATTCCAACAATAAAAGATATTCCTGAAATTGAACCTATACTTGTTGAAAATCCTGATAAATATGGACCTTTTGGAGCAAAAAGCATAGGCGAACCTACTTTGGAATTAGCTTCTGCCGCTATTAACAATGCCATTAAATTTGCCATTGGGAAATATTTCTACCAGATTCCTCTTACACTTGAAAGAGTTTTTCTCGGAAAACATCTTTCAAAACCTTCGCGTCAAAGTGAAGCCGGCTTAAATGTAAAAAAGAGAAAACATGCTCTGCGTGTTTCACAAATCTCAATGGTTTCACCAAAAAATTTAAAGAAAGCACTCGCTTTGATTTCAGAGGAATATAAGGTCATTGCAGGTGGTACGGACATTATTATTGAATTAAGAAAACAAAATAAACCTGCCAAACTGCTGAATATATCACAATTGAACGAATTAAAAAAAATCAAAAAAACTAATAATGAAATTTCAATTGGCAGTACAACTTCTGTAACAAATATCATTTCAGACAAAAGAATTAAAAAATATTTTCCACTTATTATTGAATCCTGTTCTTTGCTCGGTTCAAAACAAATAAGAAACCGTGCAACGCTTGGAGGAAATATTGTGAATGCCGCACCATGTGCAGATTCAGTTCCTCCGCTAATTCTTTATAATGCAAAAGTAATTGTCCAGTCAAAAAATACCATACGCGAAATTCCTGTGAAGGATTTTGTGATAAAAAATTATCAGACGCAGATAAAACCTGATGAAATTCTCACGGCAGTTGTTATTCCGCTCCCTCAAAAGAAATTTTATCACAGCTATGAGCAACTTGGAAGAAGGAATGCAGTGAACATAACCCGTATGAGCGTTGGTGCTATGCTCTATATTGATGATGACAAAAAAGTATCGGACTGCCGCATAGTAGCAGGTTCACTTTTCGACCGGCCTCAAAGAATTAATGATATCGAGGAAATATTTACAGGTAAGGTATTCACAAAGGAATTGATTGATGAAATTGAAAAACCTTTACATAATATTATTGATGCATCAATCGGAACACGATGGTCGTCGGAATATAAAACGCCTGTGTTTATTAATCTTTGCAAAGATGTATTAAAGGGAATATTGGAACAAATTAAAAAATAAATTAAAATGTCAAAAATAAAATTCACAGTAAACAACAAAGAAGAGCAGTTTGATGTTGATGATTCTCTCCGTTTAATTGATGTATTGCGTGAGCAACTCGGACTTACCGGCACAAAAGAAGGTTGCGGTATTGGCGAATGTGGGGCTTGCACTGTAATTATGAACGGTGAAGCTGTTTGTTCATGCCTTGTTCTTGCCGGACAGTTACAAGGAGCAATTATTGAAACTATTGAAAATATTGAAAAAGATAATGTGTTATCGCATCTGCAACAATTATTTTTAGAATATGGTGCCATCCAATGTGGCTTCTGCACTCCTGGAATGCTGATGAGTACAAAGGCATTGCTTGATAAAAATCCCAATCCTTCGGAGGCAAATATTAAAGAAGCACTTGAAGGAAATTTATGCAGATGTACCGGATATATCCCAATAATAAATGCAGTAAAAGCAATGAGCAATAATAAAGCAATTATACAAGAAACATGATAAAACTACATTTTTAAAAGTTCCAAATTTCAATATCCAAATCTGATAGCGTAAGTCTTGGCGAAATTGGAATTGTTCAAACTGTAGCAACAGTTGCAAATGCACTTTGCGATTTTGATGGGATTAGAAGATTTTCGTTACCAATGAAAAGGAAAATGAAATCTCAAACAAATATTTCAAATATACTAAAAACGGGATAAATTTGTACATAAATAGGTATGGTATAAAGGTATTGGTTTTGTGCACCTTATACCTCTATACCCTATTCCTCTATACCAATTATAAAGTATAAATTTAAGCCGTTCAAAGTATAATATACAATAGACATTATAGACAATTATCTAATTTCAGAACTCATGATTTGAGACGAATTGTCAAAATTGATTCGCAAATATTTATTCGATTACTTTTATATGATTGCCAAATAGCCATATCGCTAAAAATTTGTACGATAACAATATAACAATTTAACCATATAACAATTATGAACAATTTAACAAAAAGTAGTTTGCGATTGCATTACCGAAAAATTGATTAAATCACGAGTTCTGAATTTTTACATTATTTCCCTTCAACCCATCTTTGAAAAAACAAATCATACACACTATAATATTTTTTTCCATTTTCATCAAATTCTTCATATATTAATTGATAACTCTTTAAACTTTTTAACGACCTAATAACCGTTGCAGAAGTTCCCAAGCCATATTTACTTAAAAACAAATTTGAAGTTGGCATAAAAACAATACCTTCATGGGCAATTGCTTTTAATAATTGCCATTGAGGTTTTGTCAACATACTTCTAATCGAAAAGAAAACATCTTCCTGCTCTTTTAGCAAAAGAAATGCTTGCTTTTTCCATGTTTCTTCCTTTAATTTTTTTTCTGTAACCTCAAATGTTCTATTACATAATAATTGAACATAGTAAGTATGTGCATTACACCATTCTATAATATCATTCGCATGGTTTAAACTAATTTCTTTATTATATTTTTTAAATTGATTTTCAATGAATTTAATATAATCTTCTTTATTAATTTTACCCAATTTTAATATTAGTGAACTCCTAAAAAAAGGTCTGCTTGGCAAAGTAAAAATTTGTTCCATTAAATGCTGTTGGCTACCTGAAAACACAAACACCACATTTTTAAGTTGTTGTATTCTTGTTCTTAACCAAGACTCAATATTTTTTTCGGGGTAATTCAATATTTGTTGAAATTCATCAATTGCTATGACAATTTTAAAATCTTGCTTACCAAGAAATTGCAAAACATAGGTTATATTATTAGCTACATCATCCTTTTCTAAATCAAACATTGCTTGCGGTTCACCTGTTAATGCATCGAATTTTATTACAGGCCTTAACGATTTAAAAAACTTCCATAAACTTTGTCCAAATGTGCTTTTTTCTGGTATAGCATTTAAAATTGCAGTTGAAAAGACGTTTAAAAATTGATTTAAATTTTCTGTCTCCAAAATATCAATATAAATTCCTTTCCAATTTGAAGGCATCTCATTAAACACATGTTTTATCAATCCGGTTTTACCTATTCGCCTAATTGCCATTAAAGTTGTTGAATTTCCACTTTTTATATTGCTAATAATTCGTTTTGTTTCATCAACCCGATTACAAAAATATTCAGAACCTTGATAAGTGTTTGTTAGAAAAGGATTTTCAATTTTTTTCATAATAGTTGTTATTTAATATTAAAAGCAAAGATAGTATATTATTTGTAAGTTACAAAATGTAAGTTACATTTTGTAACTTACATTTTGTAACCTTATTAATACACATTAAAATTCAATATAATAAATATTTTAGTTTATTTTGCAGATAAATAATTTTAAACATGGCTATATATTTAAAAAACGCAACCTTTATTGACTGGCAAACATTGGAATTCAAAAACTCCAACATTAAAGTCAATCATGGCATTAATAATGGGTTTGAATTCATTAACGAAATTCCTTCAAACCTAAATGATGAAATTATTGATTGCACAGGCAAATGTGTTACAAAATCTTTTGCATGCGGACATCATCATATTTATTCTGCTCTTGCCAGAGGAATGGGTGCTCCAAAAAAGAATCCGGAAAACTTCTACGAAATTTTAAAATATGTTTGGTGGACACTTGATAAATGTCTTGACAAAGAAATGATTGAAGCAAGTGCATTATCAACTGCAATTGCTTGTGCAAAAAGCGGAACAACTTTTGTAATAGACCATCACGCCTCACCTTATGCAGTTGAAGGTTCATTAGAAATTATTGCAAAAGCATTTGAAAAAGTTGGAATTCCACATTTACTTTGTTATGAAATTTCTGATAGAGATGGATTAGAAATTGCAAACAAAGGACTTGCTGAAACCGAAAATTATTTAAAAAATAATCAAGGGTTAGTAGGTTTACATGCATCTTTCACAGTTTCTAACGAAACTCTAAAAAAAGCTGTAAAACTTTCAGAGAAATATAATTCTGGAATACATATTCATGTTGCCGAAGATAAATACGACCAGAAACATTGCATAACAAATTACAAAACAAACGTAATTGAACGGTTAAATAATTTTGGCGTTTTAAACTCTTCAAAAACAATTCTAGGACACTGTCTTCATTTATCCGAAAATGAAAAACAAATTATTAAAGCTTCAAAAGTATGGGTTGTTCAAAATAGTGAAAGCAATTTGAATAATAATGTAGGTTATTTTAATTCACGAGGTTTAGGAAATAACATTATGCTTGGAACCGATGGAATGCACAGCGACATGTTGCGTTCAGCAAAATCGGCATTCTATGTTGGACAAGGATTCGACAACATTGATTATGCAGGTATTTACAATCGCTTTAGAAATGCTCATAAATATTTAAAATTAAATAATTTTTCGGGAGACGGTGACAATAATCTTGTTATACTAGATTACGACTCTCCTACAGAATTTAATCAAAATAATTTCCTCGGACATTTTCTTTTCGGGCTTGAAGCAAAGCATATTCAGCACGTAATTTCCAACGGAAAACTGATTGTGAAAGATAGAAAACTAACCACTGTTAACGAAGTCGACATCCTCGCATTCTCAAGAAAAGAAAGCATAAAACTTTGGGAGAAAATGAGGAATACTTAATAAATTTCTGTTTTCATACCAAACTTAGGGATTAGGGTTCAAAATAAAATTCCATGTTTTTATCGGGCATAAAATCTGTTTTGTTCCAGAAATAGAACTTTTTTTCTTTTTCTGTTCGAATACTGTCAGGTGTATAAGACATTGAGATAATTCTTAATTTCTCGGAAACAATTAACTTATAAGAAGCTTTTTCGAACGGTTTTCCCCATTTTTGAGTTGTTTTTAAAATGTATTCCGCTTTATTGTTTTCTGTTTTTTGCCTGTAAAAAATGTGGTACTTTGCAATTCCATAAGCATTAATCTTGATTTTAAAATATGCTCCTTGTTCAGATTTGTTAGTAATTATGTTAACGGAGCCGGTTTTAAAATCAGCGGCAAAAACTGAATCCACAGTCCCATATAACTTATCAATGGGAAATGGATAAAATAAAACCTGGTTGATTTCCTTATTGCTATTATTGCAAAAATGATAGATGCCATCAACATGAAAATAGTTGTCTTTGATTTCAAATATCAGGTCTTCTTTATAGAATTGAAGACTTTGGGAAAAAGATAGTTTTGGAAATAAAGAAAAAAAGAAAAATGCAAGAGAAAAAATAAGTAAAACTATTTTCACTTTGTGATGATAAGTTTATTTGTTGCAACTTTTTTCCCATCTAATTCAAGATTGCAGTAATAAGTTCCGGAAGCTATGGAATTATCGTAACATTTACCATCCCATTCAACTGAATATTTATTTTGTTTGCCGGAAATATCTACAGGCAAAATCCGAATCATTTCACCAGTTGAATTGTAAATTTTTATAAGTATACTAAAATAGTTTATGTTCTCGGGCAATTCAAATGATATTGTTGTTTTTCCATTTGAAGGATTTGGACAACAGGATAATAAAAAATTCTGATGAATTGAGTTTAATGCAGTATGATTAAGAAGTGTGTCAAGAATAATTTCAAAATAATTTACAGAATCGGGTTCAATATTTATTATCGTGTCAGAAAGTGTTGCAGATGCGGTAAAAAACTGGACATAATGTCTTCCACTATTTATTAATATATTAAATTCTCCTGTAGAATCAGTTACTACACAACTGAAATCTACACCGCAAATGCTGGAAGGTGCACCATAATATACCTGATTACCAATTCTGATACCACTCATCGGATTGTTAATCATATCTAATACCTTACCTGAAAATGTTCCCATAAACACACTGGCTTGAAATGGGTTTGAACCAATACTCGGAGTATTTTCCTTAACTATTCTATAGTTGGTTGCAAATTGCCCACTATAGGTATCATAACATATATATGAATATTTCACAATAGATTGCCCTTGCAATGGTGAATTAATCATAGAATACTGATTGTTTCCAAATGCGAGTTCATCAATGTACATTCCATCTTTTTCAACTCTGATATCATCACCGTTTCTATATATGTAAAGCATACTTTGCAGACTATCCTGAGTGATAACAATTATACTACCTAATGTAATATGGATACCATTTTTTAAAAGTGCAGTTCCGGTTGAAGTAGTTATTTGATATCCATCAAGAATAGTATCATAATTAAACGACTGGTCAAAAACCAATTCCAGATACCATGTTGAATCATTAACCAAATAAAATTCACTGATTACAGGTGGTGGTAGTATCGGATTTGCTTTTATAAATCCTATCGAAAATAAAAGCATTATTGAAAATATTATTTTTTTCATTTGTAAATAGTTTTATAAGTTAAACAAGAACAATATATTACGATTCAGATTATTTTTAAGATTAACCGACTAAATTCAAATTAAGTAAATTTATGTTTGTCAAGTCATTGAAGTTTAATATATATAATTTCTTATTTTATATAAGACAGTAAATAATTCGTTTTGGTTGCCTGAAATTATAAATTTCGTTTCTTTTTAAAATTTAATTATGATGATTTCTAATAAAATCATAATTTTGGCTTTCAATTTATAATTATGAATATACTTATACTACAAGGAAAGGTAATAACTTATAAAACTACAGAGGTTTCAGATATTTTAATTGTAAAAAACAAAATTGCTGCAATAGGAAATAATCTTAAAATAACAGATAACACTAAAATAATTGACGCTTCTGGTAAATATGTTTTTCCTGGTGGAATAGACCCACATGTTCACTTGAATTTACCAACTCCCGCAGGTCCCTCATCTGATAATTTTGAAACAGGAACTATTGCCGCAATTTACGGAGGTACGACTTCAATAATAGATTTCGTAACACCGAACAAAAACGAATCTCTTATTTCGGCTTTCAATAAAAGAATTATTGATGCTAAAAACTCAAAAACAGATTACGGCTTTCACATGGGTATAACATCATGGAATAAAAACACAGCCAAAGAAATTGAGCATTGTGTTAATGAACTGGGTATAACTTCTTTTAAAACTTATATGGCTTATAAAGGTGCAATTGGAATTGAAGAAAATGAGTTATACGAAGTGATGAAAATTGCTTCAAAACTGCATGTTGTTGTATCAGTACATTGTGAACTTGGCGATGAAATATTAAAACTTCAAAAAGAAATTATTGCAAAAGGAAATATAACTCCTGCTTATCATGCTTTATCGCGTCCAAATTACGTTGAAGCCGAATCGGTAAAACATGTAGTTGAACTAGCAAAGAAAACAAAGTGCATTGTTTACATTGTTCACACTTCTACAAAAGAATCTATAAAAATTATTGAAACGGCTCAAAAAAGCGGAATAACAGTTTTTTCAGAAACTTGTCCTCAATATTTATTGTTAGACGATTCTGTTTATAATAAACCATTACCAGATTCGTTGAAGTATGTTATAAGTCCACCCATTCGCAAAATAGCAGACCAAAACGCACTATGGAAAGCAATAAAGAATAAAACTGTGCAATTTGTTGCAACCGACCATTGTCCATTTAACACAAAAGGGCAGAAAGCTATTGGCAAAAACGATTTTACAAAAATTCCAAACGGTGCAGGTGGTATTGAGCATCGTTTAGCTTTGCTTTACACTTATGGTGTTTTAAAAAATAAAATTTCGATTAACGAATTTGTTGCAATAACCTCATCAAATCCTGCAAAAGTTTTTGGGATTTACCCGCAGAAAGGCGAAATAGAAGTTGGTTCCGACGCCGACATTGTAATTTGGAATCCAAAAACCGAAAATGTAATTTCTGCAAAAACGCATCACCAAAACTGCGACTCTAATATTTATGAAGGTTTCAAAACAAAGGGCAATGCCGAAACTGTTATTTTAAATGGGAAAATAGTTCTTGAAAAAAATTCACTTTCGTTAAAATCACAAAAAGGAAAATATCTTAAAAGGTTTTAATCCAATTACTTATAATTTTTTGTCCCATTGGTGTTAAAATAGATTCGGGATGAAATTGTATTCCCTTTATATTAAATTGTTTATGCGAAATTGCCATAATTGTTCCATTTTCTTCTCTGGCTATAATATTTAAGTTTTTACTAAAATTTTCATCCGAAACTGCCCACGAATGATAATGTCCTGTTTCAATTATTTTGGGCAATCCACTAAAAATTTTGTCATTTGTTATAATTTTTGTTTTTCTTTTAACCCCATGCCAAACTTCCTGCATATTAAATAATTTGCAACTAAAATGTTCAGCTATTGCCTGATGTCCCAAACAAATGCCCAATAATACCTTCGATTTTCCCAATTCAATTATGTCATTTAATATAGGAACATCATTGGGCAAACCAGTACCTGGAGAAATAACTATCCCATCATAATTTTTAATTTTATTTAAAATAATTTTATCGTTTCTAACAACTTCAACTTTATTAGCAAACGGTTGCAAATAATGATATAAATTGAAAGTGAACGAATCAAAATTATCAACAATAAGAATAGATATGTTTTTTGTCAAAATAAAACTAATTTTAAATTATTAATTTTGTACAAAATTAAATAATACTATTTAAGAAATAAGGATATGAAAAAAGTAATTTCAACAACCGAGGCACCAAAGGCAATTGGGCCATACAGTCAAGCAATTGAAGCAAACGGAACCATTTACATTTCGGGACAATTAGGTATAATTCCAGAAACTGGAACTTTAGCACAAGGCATTGAACTGCAAGCAGAACAATCGTTAAAAAACATTGGTGCAATATTAAAAGAAGCTGGATTAACCTATAACAATGTTTTAAAATGTACTGTTTTGCTCGACAATATTGAAAACTTTAAAATTGTAAATGAAATTTATGGGAAATTTTTTACCGAACAATTTCCTGCTCGCGCTGCTTATCAGGTTGCAAAACTTCCATTAGGTGGATTGATTGAAATTGAAGCTATTGCAGTAAAATAATTTTTTTATTAAATTCCATGGACAACCATAAAAACTCAGAGAATAAATTATTTTCTCGTAATATAGTTGAATTTGTTACTGTTGCAGTAGAATATTGCAATTTTATTGAAAACTCACAAGAAATTTCTGCTCTTGATTTTTCGCAAGCAACAAATAAAATACTACCTCTAATGTATTTAAAAGCATCATTGCTGCCAAATATTAATATTGATGAAGAAAATAGTACAGAAGATTTTGTAAATGAAGATATTTATAATTATGTTCAAAATTTGATTTCTGCTAAATTTGGTGAAAACGACTTAGATTGCGATGTTCCCGAAACTTCATCACAAAATGGAGAAAATACTACTGCAACAATTTCAGAAATTTTAGCAGATATTTATCAAGATTTGAAAAATTTCGCAATGAATTATCGTACTAATAATGAAATTGTTATGAACGAGTCTTTACACAACTGCAAACTTAATTTCGAAAAATATTGGGGAGAACGGTTACTTTCAGCACTTTTATCTTTTCATAAACTTATATATGGCGAAACAGACTGGGAATCAGCTAATATAAGCATGAATAATAAAGAAACAGATACTAGCAATTGGCTAATTTCGCAACGTCAACAAGAATGGGAAAATGAATTCTAATTTTTTACAAAATATTTCGAGAGAAGAAATCATCAAATTGCCATTAGGTTTTTTTAATGGAGAAATAGTACTTGTAGATAATCAAAAAAAACTTGAAGCTGCTGTTAACTTTCTTAAAAAACAAGATTTGCTGGGTTTCGACACTGAAACAAAACCTGCCTTTAAAAAAGGACAAAAAAACAAAGTGGCACTTTTACAAATATCTACTATAAAAAAAGCATTCCTTTTTAGAATAAACAATCTTGATAATTTTCAAAAATTATTTAACATTTTTGGCAATTCAAATATAACTAAAATTGGCGCCGATATTGGACAAGACATGAGAGTATTACAAAAAATATCACCATTTACACCTCAAGGATTTATTGACATTCAAAAATATACCGGAAACTTTGGGATTTTAGATAATGGACTAAAAAAATTAGCTGCAATTGTATTAAAAATAAGAATTTCAAAATCGCAACAACTTACAAATTGGGAAGCAGAAACTCTTACAGAAAAACAAATGATTTACGCTGCAACTGATGCGTGGGTTTGCTTAAAAATTTATCAAACGCTTAACAAAGTATAATGCCACAAAGACAAAACATAAATTTTCAAAAAGAAAAATATTTTACCATAGATTAAACAGATTATCGCAGATTAAATGTATTGTTATGACAATTAAATAATGAAAAATTTTGTTTTTAAAAGATACTGTTTAAATTTAAAAGATATAGATATCACACAAGACACTTCGACTTCGCTCAGAGTGACAACTCGCGGTTTTTGTCATGTTGAGCGAAGTCGAAACATCTGTGCGAAGGCAAAGTAAACAAAAATAAATATTTTATAATTATGTTGCTAAACTAATTTGTTTCAACAGTAGCAATAATAATTGTAACACTTTGTGTATTAATGGCAAATATTAAAGAAATTGCTCAATGAAAATTGCTAAACTTATTTTAAAACAATTTCCTTTTTCCTTGGTTCGTGTCCTCACGAACCAATTAACATTAAATTATTTAAAACTTTAACAAAACTAACTCTAAATGTCACAAGCTAAACTTATTTTAAAACAATTTCCTTTTTCCTTGGTTCGTGTCCTCACGAACCAATTA